>Ga0182024_10013074_pt1 | contig 16283 bp, 22 predicted proteins | sample P32metaG_FD_120480 | JGI IMG/M metagenome (GOLD analysis project Ga0182024, IMG submission 120480) | Permafrost microbial communities from Stordalen Mire, Sweden - P3-2 metaG (Illumina Assembly) | ecosystem: Environmental > Terrestrial > Soil > Wetlands > Permafrost | place: Sweden: Stordalen... | reverse complement strand
GGTGATCTGATTGAATGTTTGAACGCAGGGGACGGACAATGGTGGTTCGGAAGACTCAAGAGAAACAAGACCATGGGAGTGTTTCCCAGCAATTATGTGGAATTAGTGTAAGTATAACACTGGAGTCCTCCCTGACCTTTTTTTAGGGACGATAGACCTTCCTCGAAAGGATCGAATGAGATTTCACGACCATCTTCGAGTCATTCACAACTGCGCCCAAGCTCAAGGCAAGCCGATCAAAGAACATTAAGGTCTTTCCAGTCCTACGGTCAAGACCTTAACGTCAGCCATCGTCCAAGATCAGCTTCTGAACAGCGGACGCAATTGCATGCAGCGCGAAGTATGACGTCCATGTCGCAATACTCAGACAACTATCCTCGATACTCTGGGCGAAGCCCAGGTCCAGCGTACTATGCAGTCCAGGACCGCTATGGATCTTACGATGACTTTGATGATGATCTCAACTATCCAGTTGAGACCACTGGATATGATTATGAAGATTCAGTGGACTACCGGAGAGTGCAACAAGGCATAAGCCCGAGATCACGAAGTCCATGTGGGCTTCCATCAAGCATGCGACAGACCCCAAGTCCGTTAAGATGGGCTATGCAAGACTTGATGGATTCCTTGGATACCATGACACCACAATTACCTTCAGCGCCCTCGCCTCCTCCCGATTCCTTCGACCAAGATGTAATGCGACCGGATGACCAGATATTGGCACGATACGGTACTATAGCATTGGATGAATATCCCGAATCAAATCCACAGCATTTTATTTCCCTCGACTCTACGGATATCTTGGCACCTTACATGTATCCGAATGATATGCGCCCTCCTCCGTTGCTTAATTATGTCGACAGGATGCAATCAAAGCTTGATCGATTTCAAAATTACCATCATTCCCCTGAACGGGACGAGCGAAATGGATATCAGCACTACGACCAAGACCGTTCTCGTTCTCGGGCAACAAATAGACAGGATATTCGTCCTCGTTCGTCTCATTCGGTGGACAAACCATTACCCGCTTCTCCCTCATTATATGCTCCAATGCCCCCACCGCATAGGCAAACCAGTCGCGCAACTGAAAGCGTCACAAGTCACGACACAAAACATTCCATATTCTCTTCGACTTCAAGCGACTACTCCACTGCTGAGAGCTCGGTCTCTAACAGTAGCGCCCGATCGGCGGGGTCATTTGCTAAACGAAAACTACACCAACAATCCCAGGATTCGGAAGCCACTGGCCGTCGAACAGTCTTAAGTGTGCTTCCAAAAACAGATTCCAATGCAGGGCTCAAAAGAAGAAAGTCATATGGCTCGTCACTAAAGAAAACCATTGGTAAGCTACTCAATGCATCACCTACGAAACCTCCCCCAGGAACAGTCACAGATCATGGCGGCAAAATTATCGAGTGGCAGAATGTGCGTCGCGACGTAAACAGAGCCAATTCACCATCACCGCAGGAAAGAGCAGAAATTCGTGAAAAGCTTGAGATGTCCGAAGGAGTACAAGTCATTCCCCCGATTGAGCTACTGCAGCGAATCGTGGAGGGAGATGAATCTGCAAATGGCTCACCCATACTCCCAGATGAGACCTTTGATATATCACGTATCTCCTTATTGGTGTTCGCTTTAACAACTTATAGAAGTCAATTTTTCTTTGATTGACAGGGCCACTCGATTGATTAACCAAATTCCGCCCCAATATATCTCGTCTCCAGCCTCTTTCGCCAAAGCGGTAATTTGCCGGCCTTATGCCAGTGAAATTCAACGGCTTAGAGCAATTTTCGTCTTCTTATCTGAGAAATTCACTTGGGAGCCTTTACATGGATCGGACCATCTTTTTCAAGATCGAGACGCTGAATCTCTCGTAAAATTGTTTGAGACTAGAAGAGGAACTTCGGAAGAGATTGCCACTTGCTTCTGGGAGATGTGCAAAGGGTGTAATATTTATGCTGAAATTATTTCGGGACACCTCAAAGGTAATTGACTTCGAATTTACTCTGATGGGTTTAGCACCCTTGATCGATGCCGATGTAGATATTATGCCGCAAAGAAATCACTTCTGGAATGCTGGTATACCCTCTTGTTACCGTTCAGCTTATAATATAGTGATTGTAAATGGGGAATGGAGAATGATAGATGCATCGCTTGCCTCTCCGACGCACCCTAGCCGTCCGCCACCCACAACCAAATCATTCGATTCATACTATTTCTTGACTCGTCCGAGTGAGTTCCTCTATACCCATATCCCGCTCGGAGACTCACAACACCACCATGTCCTAGCGCAAGAGACAATACCTCCGGCAATACAGCTTGCCCTACCGTACGCATGCCCGGCATACTTTCAACATGATCTCGCCTTGCAGAGTGATTTTGACGTATCTCAGACCCGCCTTGATGGCTTGCAAGTGGCCTGTATAGATGTTGAAGTCCCTGAGGATATTGAATGCGTATCAGAAGTTGAGAGTCAGATCTTTTCGAGAGACCCCGAAGGAGATTTATTCGAAAGTGGCGAAGTCATTAAAGAACCCGCTTTGGCACAACCCGTCTGGTTAGATGGAGGCCAACGTCGGTTCTATCGTTTCAAGGCTTTTCTGAACGGCGAGGGCTCTCGAGGCACCTTAAAGATCTTTGCCGGAAAGAAAGGCTTGATGGTATTTCCTCCCCTTCGGGTGGACAGCGCTGATTTAGACTTCTGCGCTTGATAACCCACATCGACTAGCTCTAACAATACCCCTTTCACAATCAGGACCAAACCCTCCTTTCCGTTTCGTAACACGTCATCCAACACCTCATGCCCAACGACATGATCTTTACATTCGCCAACCACAGTGCAAAGAACTGCGGATGAATCAAACATACATATTTTCAGTAGTACAGAATCCTTCTTCTTTGTCGTCAGATGCCACCAAGCCCGCCAAACTAGCCATACAAAGTCCGGGCGGGAAGCTCATCAAGCTTGCAAACAGGATTGAGAGTAATGAAGGGGCATGGGAAGCACTAATCAAATGTAATGAGAGGGGCAGCTGGAAGGGTCTAGTTTTAGGGGCAACTGCTCGCTGGTGTGTATTTTCCGAGTGGGAATGTCAGGGATAAAGCGGATAGATATGACAAATAATAATCTGGACCAATGCCACAGAAATTTGACTTGACCAGATCCGCCAACCAACTAACGGTGACGAGGCTAGCTTCGACGATGGCAGAGGCACAGAAACATTGGGGAGTAACCGGCTCCATCAGCTTCGCTCGTCCCACAGAGGAAGAAGTCTCTGCAAATGCAGCACTGATCGAGGAGCTCAAGGCACAGGGCTCGTTTGAGAGTGCAGAAGAATCGCAGCGCAGGTTCCCCTTTGTTTGGCTAGATTACTAAACCTGTGCAGAGTAAAAGTCCTAGCAGACCTTCAGCAGCTTACCATCGAATTCGTACGCAAAGTGAGTCTCAATAAGAATATGACGGAAAGCATGGCAAAAGAAGCAGGAGGCAAGATATTCACCTTTGGCTCTTACCGGTTGGGTGTTTACGGACCAGGTCTGCTTCGCACCAGTGGCCAAATCTAATCTATGCAGGATCTGATATCGACACGCTTGTCGTAGTTCCAAAGCACGTTACCCGAGAAGATTTTTTCAACGTCCTCGAGAGTATGCTCCGACAACGTCCTGAAGTTTCTGAACTGGCTCCTGTTCCAGACGCCTTTGTCCCGATCATTAGATTCAAATGGGACTTGATATCTATTGATCTAATATTTGGCAGATTAGCCTTCCCTCGTGTCCCGATGGACCTTGAGCTCGGTGACTCTGGAATACTGAAAGGTCTTGATGAGGCCTGTCTGAAGAGTTTGAATGGTCCGCGAGTTACGGATGAGATGCTTCGATTGGTACCAAACTCAAGTGTCTTCAAACATGCCCTCAGGGCAGTCAAACTATGGGCGAAGAGTACCTCGGGTTTTATATTTATGCTTATTTTACTCTAGGAAGAGCTGTTTACGGCAACGTAATTGGATTTCCTGCAGGGGTACAATTGGCAATCCTTGTCGCAAGAATTTGCCAACTATACCCAAATGCAGTCAGCGCGGTAATAGTGACAAAGATGTTCAAGATTTTTGCGGAATGGAGATGGCCACTACCCATCTACCTAAAACAAATCGAAGAAGGAGATGGCTCACACAAAGTGTGGAATCCAAAGGTACCCCCCGACTTTATGGTTGCTCAGCTTGTAACGTTCTCAGATATATGCTTCCGATCGTGCGCATCGCATGCCAGTCATTACCCCCGCCTATCCCTCAATGTGCTCCACTCATAATGTCACTCGTTCCACCTTGGAAGTCATTACCAATGAATTTGCTCGAGCTGCCGATACTTCCGAGAGAATAATGAAAGGAAAGCTCCCATGGTCGGCTCTATTTGTCAAACATGACTTCTTCCTGCGCTACAAGTATTATCTGGCGATTACGGCAGCCTCTAAGTCTCCGGAGACTCAGGTGAAATGGTATATTCTAGTTTTCGATGCATAACCTTTAGGCAAGGATTCGTGGAATCCAAAATAAGACAGCTATTGATGAGAATAGAGATGGTGGATGGAATTATCCTCGCACATCCGTTCAATTCTTCCTTCGACAAAATACATTATTGCACAACAGACGATGAAGCGGCTCAAGTTGCTACAGGAGAGATGATCAGACATTTACGAACAGAATCTACCGACTTGCAGAAATCTGCTCTAGCAGCTGTCGATGGAGCTGAAGGGAGCGAGGATGTGTCACTCCCTACAAAGACAAATATCACCGTATACACATCCACCTTCTACATCGGGTTGAATATATCGTCAAAGGATGGTAAGATTCCGTGTCCTCTATTTGGTCCTCATACTGACGACGCCTGCCACAGCTGTCACGGGCGAAACTCGGAAATTGGACATCTCCTGGCCCTCTCAAGAGTTCTACGACATCTGCCGCCACTCACCGGGCTACAATGAGGACAATATGAATGTTTCGATCAAACACATTCGAAAGTACGATTGCCTTGCTCAATGTCTCGAATGATCTAACTTTTGCCCTCGTTGGGCGTGCTATAGTTACGAATTACCAGACGATGTATTCTATGATGGACAGACCAGGCCGACAAAGCCAGCGAAAAAAACGAAAAAGCGAGTTCATGCAACGATGGACTCGGGCGACAGCGTACGTCTTCCCATTTCGACCTTCGACATTTTGTAGCATTGATTCAGTACTGATACAGTTTAGGTATCTGTGGATCCGCAATCAGAGTCGAAACGGCAAAAGGCCTCGCCACTGTCAGCAATGACCGCGTGATGTTGCCCCACCGATTTCAATCGGATGGTGGCTCCTCTTTCGGTCGCGTAATATAGCAACCGCGCTTATTCTTCCTTTCCGCCTGCGACTTGTTGCGTCCAAATATGAGATTATGTATCTCTTTGTTAGGTTAGGTAAGATCCAATTGTCTTCTGGACCGACCTTCCATACGTCGACACCCTTACCGCGTCAGCAGTTTGCAATGTTAGATGGAACACTTTCCATTCTCTTGCCTTTGCTAGCATTTTGGATTTCATCATTGTACAGTAGCATGTCGCCGGTAGCCTTAGTTACATTCATATTAATTAGAGGCTGTTTGAGATTTCATCACTTCTCTTTGTACTACATTTACCATTTCTCGGCCCTCGATCGAAATATATACGCCGGCCTTGCGACAGAGCAATCTCGCGATACCTTAAGAGGCAGCGCGCAATTTGCAGAAAATTCAATGTAAATTTCAATCTATTCCATACATATGCTACACATTCTCCTTATGATGCACTACTCCTCGGGGACAACGACTTGCTCAGAAGTGGAGCTTGCTACTTGAGAACTGGATTCGTCCTGTGGTGAATCTGTTAGCCCATACCATACAATCGTAATGAGGCCGATGACAGCGGCAATACAACATCCAGCCATGGCGCCGTAACCTTTCGCGGTAAATCCGCCAGGTAAAGGCGGCGGAGCACTGGCCTCTCCGCTAAGATCGAAAAGTCCCCCATTGGACTCTGTATGATTTGCAGCGTTCCCAGAAATGGGTATTTGTTGGCTTTGACACTGCTGCAGCATGATGTTAGGGAAGTCAAGCCTCTGCTGTATTTGAAGTGGGGCCTCTACAAAGGTTGAGACCAACCCGCTAATAACATGCCATTCTAGATGTCAGAATTGCACTCTTAGTTTGGTTTACCAATATGGCAGTGGAACTACAATAAAGTCAGCATGAGTGTAGGAGGGATAAGATACCAACCAGATTCCTGGATTATCGGCACGAAATCGTATAATGAGAAACCCGTTTGGTTTGACCTGGATGGTATCACGACGCATTGGGTTCTCTGGGAAGGTTAACTGCATGGAGTCGTTATAAGCACCGGCGTCTTCGTCGCTTCGGTAGACTACCTGAAATACATGTCCATGAAGATGGACTAAAGCAATGTTAACAATACCTACAAGGGAAATTACAAGGGTGCTTTCCGGCATCGCCATTGTTCAAAACAACTTGCACCATGTTGTTGTGGCCAAGGACGAACGGATTTGTCGAGTGGCCATAGACTGTGGCCTCGGTCGTATAGTTGGATGGTACGGATAAGGCTGTGAGCAAGCTCGGCACGATCGGGGGCTTGTAGCTGATTTCGTTGAACATTGCATAGTTTACGCCATCCCCAAGAGTTGCAAACAAGACATCGAGAGTATGTGATTCGTCAGGATCCACCACTGGTTCTGGATACAGAGGGACGATTTGTGTATCATCCCAATCGTAAAAGCTACCCACTGGCGTCGGATCAGGATTCGGATTGGATTCGTTGTAAACGATCCAGAAAGTAACGTCTGTAGTCAGTCAACAGTGTAAGTAGTTGCGTACTTGGATTGAGGCCTTCTGGGACGACGTCAAACATGTCAGTATCCATAGCTCCCACCATAGCATAATTTGCGTTGGTCGTATTCTTCGCCGTAACCAAGACTGACACTCGTTGAGCGGCTGTCAGATCGATTGCAGGGACAGTATATTCCTCGGTAGGCACACCATCAAGCTCAATGACTCGCATCTCATGGTCCTCTATCCAAATGTGAAACATGGCAAAAGCACCAATGTTGACGAAACGTAAGCGGTAAGTTTTTCCGGCTTCGAACTGGATGGTCCCATTTTGAGAATCATTCATCAGGGCCGCGTCCGGAATAGGCTCAGCGCCTGTCGGGTTGTGGTAATTCATGAATTGGGCAATCCCTACGTTCATCTCCTCATGATACCAATCTGAGACGCTTATGGTGATGTCTTCGTCGTACTGGTAGGTCTCATTTGGATTCCGAATGATGAACGGCGCGCGGAGCCCGTCGGGATACTGCCCCATGACGTGCGAGTGAATCCAATAGGTTCCGTTTTGGTGAACAGTGAAGTTGTATGTCAAACTTTCGCCTGGTGGAATGCCGCTGCAAAGATTAGAAATGTCGCGCAGTCAGTAGATATACCATTGTACCACGCCCACAGGGCCATCATAATAGTTTGTTCCGTTCTGGAAGAGGCCGTGGGTATGCAGTCCAGTGACGACGTCTCCGAGCTGGTTGTTTACTGTCAGCTGGAGGCTGTCGCCGAATTCCAGTTCGATTGTGGGAAGCGGCCATTTGCCGTTGACGCCCATCACTCGTCGCTCGAACTGGCCGTCAGGATTGGCGGTTGTGTAAGCGACATCCCATTCCAGCGTCTGAGTTGCTGCGAATGCGGACAGCGGGAGGAGGAGGAGACACAGGGCAGACAGCACAGCTCTGTGAAGTGAGGACATTTTGCAGAGCGAGCGAGGAGGAAACGACATCAACGAGGATTGCCCGGGGACTATCAAGAGCAGCAAAGCACGGAACAAAAGAGCAATTGAACAATTGATCGGCGAGGACGCGGGAAAAAAAGATCGTATGATTCTGGAGTGGGAGAGCCGCCGCTGCTGCTGCGTGGACTCGGCCGAAGAAGGATGTCGTACGAGCGAGGTCCGTGGTGGGAGATGCGAGGCGCAAGGCTGCAAGGCTGCAAGGCTTGCTGCGCTGACAATAATCAGATGAAAACGATAATAAAACAGTCCAGCGATCACCCCATTATTACCCGAGACAGCGAATCATCGCCGGCCCTCGGGTGGTCTGATTCCCCACGTCGTCTATTTCTACCCGATCCACGGGCCAATCACGACAACAGACCCACATTTCGATTCGGCTCGATCTGATAAAAACGAAAATCGGAAGGTGTCCGAGCCACTCGCGGCTGCTAATCATCAAAAGTCCCGGCCACTCCCTGCTGCTGCTGCTGCTGCCTCCTCTGTGTCCGACGTCGCCCTTTTAGTTCGTACTCACCGCGCCCTGTGTCTGTCTGTCCTCTCCGTCGCTCACTCGCCCTCCCCCTCGCTTAGCGCCGCCCTTTCCCTCAAGTCGCATCTCTCAGTCCCTGCGCATCGACCTGGACAATGACGGTCGACGTCTTTTCTGTGCCCATCTTCTTCATCATCTTCAGAGGTATGTCCACTCCTCCCCAAGCACGGCATACTGATGCTTTTCTGCAGAGACGCTTGAGGCAGCCGTGATAGTCTCGGTTCTTCTCTCCTTTGTTCGGAATGCTGTCGGACAAGACGAATTACCGCTGAGGAAGCGCCTAATCAAGCAGGTAGCCTGCCCCTTTCGTCTGTAGAGGGCTTATCACCTAGATATGGCTTGGCGCTGGTCTTGGGTTCGTGCTCTGCTTGTGTCTGGGCGCTGCGTTCATTGCCGTCTGGTACACGCTTGCCCGAGATATCTGGGGCTCCGCAGAGGATATCTGGGAGTCGGTATTCTGCATGATTGCATCCATTCTAATCACCGTAAGTCTCTGTGCCATCGTTCGAATAGTGTGCTCATTAACCTTTCAGGCGATGGGCCTTGCAATGCTCCGTATCTCCACACTCCAAAAGAAGTGGAAGCTCAAAATCTCCCAGATCATGGAGGCACGAGAAGCCAGGGGCATGGCGGCCAAATCACGAAAATATGCCATGTTTGTTCTCCCTTTCATCACAGTTCTCCGTGAAGGCCTCGAAGCAGTCGTTTTTGTTGGTGGTGTGAGTTTGAGTGAGCCGGCCACAGCTTTCCCTCTTGCCGTCATTGTTGGCATGATCTGCGGAGTGATAGTTGGATATTTTATTTACAAGTATTCAAAATTTGCAGCATATCTGACGACAGGGGTGGTGCCTTTGTGCATATCAAATATTTCATCGTTGTCTCCAGTTGCCTCTTGTACTTGATTGCGGCTGGATTGTTTTCGCGAAGTGTCTGGTTGATTGAGGCATATCAATGGGGGAAGGTCATTGGAGGAGATGCTGATGAGCTGGGTAGCGGGCCCGGTACTTATGATATACACAAGTCTGTTTGGTAACCCGCTTGCATGTTCGCGAGCTGACTCTTGCAGGCATGTAAACTGTTGCAATCCGGAAATAGCATCAAACGGCGGGTGGGGAATCTTCAATGCTATTCTTGGCTGGCAGAATTCGGCAACAATAGGGTCTGTTGTATCCTATTGCGTATATTGGATGTTTGTCACTGCCGCCCTTATCGTTATGAGAGTCGATGAACGAAGGGTAGCACGCGGCCAAGCCACTTTGTTGCGGACGCTGTTGGGAAAGGGACCAAAACTCCAGGGCAACGAAGGCACAGTATTCGTACAAGCGACCGATGAGGAGCCTGATACGGTACTCAAGAATGGGCTTCAGACTGGAGCAGAGCGCGATCTTCAAAATCTTTCCGTTTAAGATAGATCATCATATGCTGTATATATCAAATAACATATTTCATTAGCTTAGATGCACCTTCTCGATCAACGACTCCAGCGTGTGGATCTAAAATAATCCAGCAAGCCAATCATTAAACATTGCCAAGGAGTTTTCAGGTTGATCATATGGAACCCTACAGGTTAGCAAGGTAATTCCAGCAACGTACATATGCCCGGCTCCATACACCTACATTTATTAGCCTCATTCCGCAAGAGGGGCCCTACCCTCATAAAAGTCAATCCTTCAGCAGTCTTAAAGACTCCGCCTACCTTCCCGTTTGATTTAACCTTGAAGTCCTTCTTCGTTGCTGCTTGAAATTTCTTCGCACCGGGCCACTCTAAGACTTCAGTCCAGGCTTGGTTCCCCATCCAGCTACAAAATTAGAGCAGGACCAGACTCGCAGCATACTTGCAAATGTAATCAGCATCACCAGCGTAGATAAGAATCGGAACTTTACGGTCCAGGATCTTAGGAACTTCACGATGATAGGGCTTAAACCAGTCGCCTGCAAACAAGAAACTGAGAATTAGCCTCGTTTAACGTGATAAAAGACTTCCTATTGATGTTTGTGTTGCAAGATTCGTAGCTGGAGACTTCAGCACCAACGGCATCCTATTATCATTAGCCAGCTGCGGGCAAGTTGCCATTGTACCATGACATCCTTTCTGTTCAGATATTTTTGAATACTGCCAAGGATTGGATAGCTAGTATCAGCCAAGAGTTCCGGTAGCAAGGTACCAAAGGTTTCCTGATCATTAGAAAGTCATAGCAGAGGGATTACCGGAATCTTCGCACTTCTCACGAACATCATAAACACTAGAGAGGAGAGTCAGTACAGATCGCAGAATACACTTACTTCTGTCCAGTCTGCACATATGGGCCGATCATAGCATTCTAAAAGTCAGCTGGGGTCCGAAGAAAATCAGCAATACATTACAATAAAGACTTGCTGGTACACAGGACCACACGTTCCTAGTGGTTAGCATCGATTTATCAGGCCTTCACTGATTGTCATAACAGCTCTGAATTAACTGAGCACAACGGGGATAAGAAGCTTCCATCGCAGCGCATTCACTATCGGACAAGACCGGGCCGTATGAGTTGTTGCAGGCCATGTTTGCATACTCCCCATACTGCGTTTTCCCATCCGTCAACCCATTCCCTGAACCATAAGAAAATCGCTTCAATGAGGTTTACCGATCAAGACCGTCTTCAAATTGATGTGAGCGAGCTCTTTGGCAGCGGCCTCCTCAACACTGGAGGTAAAGAATGAGGCTTCCTTTGCTTGATGCGCAAGTATTTCTAAATAATATTACCACGTGAGAGCCAGGAGGTGATTACCACTTGCGAATACTGGAATATAATGGCCGGCATATGACTCGCCAGCGATATGAAACTCGAGATCTTTGTATTCGGGAAATTGCTTGAAAAATAACACCAGGAGGGCATACACGTCTTTGCCTGCAGCAACGGTATCCGATACAGACTCGTCACCGTAGCTGTAGCCGACATTGAGAGGTTGATCGAGGAAGATAACGGACGCATTGTTGTTCCAGGAGTACGGGTTGTGAATAGGTTTAGTTCCTTCCTTGTTAATTCTGGAGGGTCCAAGCTCCATGAATAATCCTGTCAAAGACGAACAGCCAGGGCCTATGCAGTTAGCAGGCCCTGAGATCCGTAGTGGGTGAGGCACCTCCGTTCAACCAGAGGACGATTGGATCCTTCTTTGGATCGTTGCGACTCTCAAAGAACCAATAGAAGAAGTGCTTGGAATTGCTGACATCAAGATACCCAGAATACTGCGCGATCAGAAAAACCAAGAATGGAAAAGAGATGAGTGTACCTGCTTCACGTCATCGACACCGAGGCTATTGGGCTGTTTGACCCGGAGCGAGTGTTCCGGGAGAGCGGTTGATGAGACAGTGTAGTCCCAGCCGGCGAGACGCGGAGTAGCAACCTTCTTAGGGAGAGACCAGGTCAGATGCTTCGAGATATCGCCAAGCTCTCCCATGACACTTTCGAAAGTCTCGATTACCTGCGACGACACTTGGTCCAGGGCCTTCAAGGCCTTCTCAATCGCAGCACTACGACCGTTCGCGGAGCTCGTAACATGTGGAATTTGTGCACCGAGCCTGAACGTTTTCTGCGACAGTTTGTGGTCAAACGGCGTAGCAACCACAAGACAGGCTGCTGAAATGGCTGTGGCAAGCAGGATCTTGAAGGAGCTTGGCTTCATTGTTGCTGATTGCGATGCTCCTGGCCGGGCAATCGATCGCGGTGAGCGCCTATGATTACGGTTGCTCAACCCTAACCCTCTGTCTGATTACCGCATTTGGACATCTGATCGGGTGTTGTTCAGGGTTAGGACTTTATGCGATCGGCGGGACCAACCTTGCTTTCAACTGCGGCATTCTGGCTCAATTCTCGCGTGTCCCGTTTTGTTTTGACCACGATTATACATCATGTTCATCGTCCAGTATGGCCCGTTCCGCTCTCGCGCCCTATTCCCCTACCAGATGTCAGATGCTGATTGTGGGATAGATGGTTCTGGGATGTTCTCGCGTCGTTCGGTCTTCTGAACAAGCATGCCAAACTTCTCTTCCTCGGCCTCGACAATGCCGGCAAAACCACGCTGCTGCACATGCTCAAAGTAACCATCCGCTCCAATCTCAATCTCACTTTCTAGAACGACCGGCTAGCTACGTTATCACCAACCTTACATCCAAGTACACTCCCCTTGGCCCTAACGTGTCCATCAGCTAACGTGGCAACAAGCCTCTGAAGAACTCGCAATCGGCAATGTAAAATTCACCACCTTCGATCTAGGCGGCCATCAACAGGCCCGTCGGCTCTGGCGTGACTACTTCCCAGAAGTCAGCGGAATTGTTTTCATGGTTGATACTGCGGATCTGGAACGTCTGCCGGAATCCAAAGCGGAACTTGACGCTCTCCTTGCCATAGAAGACTTGGGCAAAGTACCCTTCCTGGTACTGGGGAACAAGATCGATGCGGAGGGAGCTGTGAGCGAGGAAGAGTTAAGGCAAGTACTGGGCCTCTGGCAAACAACGGGGAAGGGAAAGGTCCCATTGGAGGGAATCCGACCGATTGAAGTATTCATGTGGTATGTCCTAAAGTCGCTCAAAAGGCGTGAACTGATGGATAGTTCTGTCGTTATGAGACAAGGTTACGGCGAAGGCTTCAGATGGCTGAGTCAGTATGTTTAGAAGCAACCCGATGAGAACTCGTGCGAGTTCGCGCTTGAGTCTCACATTCCGCAGCATAATTCGAGACAGTCTCCTATATTTCGCGTAAACTTGTTTAAACGTTCCTATTCAAGTAGATTGATTACAATATGGAGTGAGAAGAACGTCAGCTTGATATCAATGTACGTACTATCAGAGATCAAGGACAGGTTTTGATGTTTCACTGTCTATAAATACCTTATTCGATGCTCAGAGCTTTCAACATTTCAAATATCGATGTATACTATCGAAGAGTAGTCGCCACGATCCGTAAACGAAACTTAGAACGGATAGCATTCTCTGCATTTTTCGGAGTGCCTAGCTCTCAAGCTCATTCTAATCTGAAACTCTTCAGAGAAAGAAGGTATCCGATGGCTCAAACTCTTTATTTCCCTATACCTAAATGATGCTGATCTTGCCTTACTCCGTAATGTTTATCTTGCGATGTTCTCCGCGATGTTCTTACCAGCTCTCCCACTTTTGCCCTCCCATGGCAACAAGCCGATTGAAAAGTTCATCCCGAAGGTATATTGCTGTCAATGTCCACTTGTGCCCTTCTCTGTCGATGATCTCTAGGCCATCCGCGATTTGTCGATCCATCGCCCAACCAACCACGAGTTTTGCCTTCCAGCCTAGACCTCCAATCTTTCTTAACTCTTTGATGTCCGCAATCGCTATGGAGAAGATCGGCTCGGGATTATTTGTCGCCGACGTGGTCGTGAATGAAACACAGGGTATAGTGGCGGTTGTGCTGATATACACTGTACCTTTCTTACCCTTGTACCTAGCCTTAAAGTCTATAGGGCCGGTCACAGGCGTAGATTTTGGATCTGGGAGGATTCCAAGTCGATTTTTAGCATGCTCGGATCCAATCTGGGCTTTTAGTCGATCTGTTCCTAAAACACCCTCCACTCCTGCTTTCGTAGCACCTTTGAAGAAGTTGACTATCCGCTTTCCGGTATGTTTGGGCTTATTCTTTCTCTCTGCTTCGTCCCCGGGTTGGTCAGATCCGGGTTCAGGATACACAGCCGCGTCAACCTCCGCTTGAGACGCATCCAATCGTACTTCATCGGAATTGACCGGCGACGATGGTCGAGACGGTGGAGGATGGTCGGAGCGAGGAGGTGGAGGAATTGGGGCTTTGTTGGTTTCTCCAATCCGAAGTAGAGTTATTGTCAGCTGTGCATTGGTCGGCACGCCCTTCAAGAGGGTACTGGGAATTATTTCTATTTCATTGGGCTCTTACTTTCGGATTTCAAGCAGTTTCTGCCAATTCGGGTAAGTGTGATTCAGCCAGTTGAATCCCGCAGTGAGGATAGGCTGGCCAAAGAAGACGAACCCCACGATAAAAGTGCTTCCTTTGACAAACAAAGTTGATGTTAAGAGCAGGGACACTAAAAGCATGGGCACTACCAGAGCCGCGAGTTTTATTCTAGGCCGGTCTCTTGGGAAGGGCGGTGTGGGTAAAAATGCGCTACGTATTAGCAAAGTAAGATGGTAGATTTACTTTGCAAATCGTTCCCATCCATCCGCAATGTCCCCAATAACATGCATGACAGGTCGTAAGTTATTCCACATCGCTTCCTCCATGGGTTGCTTGGTTTTGTCGTGGCTAGCCGGAGCATTGTCTCCAGTGCTTTTCTGGGCTTCAACCGCTCCGGTCGCTACTTCAGTAGGATCGGGAACCGCTTTATCGATTGCACCTTCTTTATCTTGTAAATCATTCTCTGGGTGCTTCCCTGCGGCGGCAGACAAGGTGATGTGGGCGAAACTGGATACGAAGTTGCTGGCTTCTTGCTCTACTGCTTCGCCTTGATGTTTCTCTGGTGCCCCTGTCAAGCTATCGTCACTGCCTAGCATCCCGGCCTTTGGTTTCTGAACGCCCCCGGTTTTTGCATTAACTAAAGCCAATGGAGCCGGCGGGAAGAGGAATTCTCGGGAAGGCCGGTAGAGAATCAACGTGATTAGTGCAGTAAAGAGCATGGGCATGATGAAGTCGAAATACCAGGCAATGAAGTACGCCTAAGGTCAATACTAAAAGCCTCGATGTATACCGCGCAGAACGACGCAGTGCGATCCTTTTCATTCCAGGAGCGCAGACGAGCAATGTGCTTCACGAATCCAGCGAGACCAATAAACTAAGCACCTTTCAGACAATTCATTTGCTGTCAGCTTACCACTGTCATATACAGTCTTTCTACTGTGCTGCGAAGCTTATCTGGCGAAAACTCATCTTCGTCCGCGATATTGAGGTCAAGACCTCCAGGTACCACCTTGTCGGTCTCCTTCACGTGGTACAGTTGCTAAACCCCTCAGCGGCGCAGTTTGACAGGATACCTTATTGAACCTTCGTACGAGGGTCCACAGCTCTTCGTTGGGTAACCCGCCGACCAGTGGAGCTGGGATATGTTTGGCATCCTCATCCCAGCCGAGATCTTTCACCTCAGACTCTCCATGCGCAACCTGAGCAGCTCCCTTCACCTCATGGTCCTGCGCGGCCAAAGCGTGACTGTCTGTTGGTGCGCTGTCCGGAGGCACCGTCGTCTCGGTTACTGCCGGAGCTGAATCAAACCTTGCGTTCGATATAGGCATGGAGCTTTCAGATGATGAAGTTGGAATTTCCACATCTTGAGGTCTCGATTGATGATCGCGGTTCCTTGAAATGTCGGATAAAGCTGGCTCTGGTTGTCTCCAGTTACTTGCTAGAGGTTCCGTCATTGTGTACTTTCGAGCTGTGCCTCGACTTATAGAGATAGTGAAACAATCTTTTAACCTAGTACTGCCAGTGATAGTATGGATGTTGTCCTCGGCTTTCGATGATGTCAGTGGCTGAGGGGAACCACTGTGAGGCATGTGCCAGTGCAGTGCGTAATTTCGCAATTAACTTACAAGTACTAGTACTAGTAGTAGTAAGTAATTGCTGTACGGCTTTCAGGGTTGGCCGTGTCACAGCTCGCTAGTAGTAGTGTCATGTACCGTCTTCCGAATAAACTCGTGCGTGCACAGAGTGATGATAATAAGTGCAGTCCTCACAATCTCGCACTCACTGGCAGTACATCTCCTCTTGTTGGCTGCCAATAGATATGTTTGGATGGATTTCGATTTTAGTTTTGCTCTGCATTCATCCATTCTGACTCCTAATTGCTCAACTTGAAGCTGAAGGGTTGTGTGGTGGTACTGCATTAAGTTGAAAAATTCCGGCCATAAAGGCAGTTTCAAGCCTGGATTATCTC
>Ga0182024_10013073_pt1 | contig 16284 bp, 12 predicted proteins | sample P32metaG_FD_120480 | JGI IMG/M metagenome (GOLD analysis project Ga0182024, IMG submission 120480) | Permafrost microbial communities from Stordalen Mire, Sweden - P3-2 metaG (Illumina Assembly) | ecosystem: Environmental > Terrestrial > Soil > Wetlands > Permafrost | place: Sweden: Stordalen... | reverse complement strand
GGCGGCGACCCAGCCGTTGCCCCGGGACCAGAAGTACGGGGCATCGAGGCCGTGGTGGAAGAGGCCGTTGGGTTGTTGGAGTTTGTCGAGGTAATCGGAGAAAAGCTGGGCGGTGGTGGTGAGGTACTTTTTGTCGCCGGTGGCGCGGTAGGCTTCGACTTGGACGAGCGGGAGCATGTACAAATCGTCCACCCAAAACCGAGCCTCGCTGGAGTAGCCGTCGGGCGTGAACACATTGGCCTGCTCGCGATCGGCGAAACCCTGGCCGAGCACGAGATATTTTTTGTCCTTGGTCTCGATGTAAATCTCCAGCGGCACCGCGCCGAACACATGGTAGTCCACATGGTTATTCTGGGAGATGTGCTCGGCGCCGTCCGGCGTCAGGAAAGGGTCGAAGCGGGCGATGAGTTTTGCGGTCAAATCCGGGTCTGGCGCGACCTTGGCAAAGGTCAGCGCCCCATACCAGGCGATGACCTCCGGATAGACCACGTACGGCTTATTCGTGGTCTCGTACCGAAACGGGCGCGCCAGGAGATTCTCCGTCACCCGCTTGCCCACCTCGAGCGGCGACGCCCCGGCGGGCCAATCTCCAAAATAAGGAGCGAGCGCGGCGGAGGAAACGGCCGACGGCGCCGGCGGGGTGGACGATTGCGCGCGGGCGCACCACGGCGCGAAGGCCAACAGGCCGGCGGCAAGCAGCGGCGCCAACGGGGAACGGGGGTGGAGAATCATGAGGGGGTTGGGGTACAAACCCTTACAAACGCATAAAGTCGGCAAAAAGCCAGCCCGAACCGGGCGGAGGGGTTCCCGGGCCGCTTCCGCGGGCTTTTGCCGAGGCGCGAGAAACGGTGGGGTTACACCCCATCCAAAACCGTGGTAGACAGCCGCTAAGGGATTGCGTTCGCGTAACAAATTAACTAACTTGACCCGGTCGTTGGGAATCCTGGCGCCGGTTTGGCCTGTGGTATGCTCTACTGCAATTGCCAAGCTGGATCCGGGCCGCAATGAAACAGATTTTGCCTCAAACATCGAGACAGCCATCTTGGTTTAGCGGAAAAGCTTGGACGGGCCTGGGCGCCCTCTTGGTGGCCGCCGCGTTGTGGGCCCCGATCCGGGTGGTCGCGCAAAGCGAGGCGGTTTCGAGCTTCACTGATTTGACTTCGTCCGTGCCGGCAACCGTTTCGGCGCCAGACTCGTTTTCCAACGACTTCACCGTGCCCGCCGCCGGATTTGACGCCGATGAAAACAGTTGGGGCGGACTTTTTGGAAACGATAGCATTGTCTTAACCGGGCAGAATTTTGATGGCGACCTCAAGTTAAACCCCGGTTCGATTTTCCCTGCGTCCACGGGTTTCACAAAAGGCGCGGGGGTTGCGGTGGGCCCGTCCGGTCAAATTGTCCCGTTCAACACTTCCGGCAGCATCGTGATGTCCTACCTCAGCAATCGAAACTCCTCGAACGGGTCGCCGACAATCACGGTTGCGCCGGTGCCCGAGCCGGCCGAGGCGTCGCTGGCGCTGGGATTGATGGGGTTCGCGCTGGCGCACTGGAAGCGGCGGAGAAAACTTTGCCCGGCAGAATGAGCGGTGTCGGTCAGTTCCCGGGCGCCGGCGCGGGCGTTTCGCCGGGAGCGAGCCAGCCCTCTTCGGTGAGAATGTTCCGCAGTTGCGGGTCGTCCTTGGACAACGGTGGGAGCCAGAGCCCGAGTTGCTCGCGTTCCCACCAGAAACCGCCCGCGTTTCCCGGCGGCGCAAATTTGTATTTGTAAAGCACCGCGCGCACGTAATGCGGCGGATGGTCCGGAAACGGATTGCCCGCAAACAAGCTCAAGGCGAGCGGGTCGTTGTGGAGCAATTTCCAGACGAGGTTCAGTGTCCACGGGTAATGCTGGTAATCGCTCATGGCGGCAAACCACATCTGCCAGTCGAGCCGCAACTGGTACGGCGCAATCTGCGGCGGCCGCTGGCGCAAATCCACCGGCAAACCCTTGTACGGGTAGGCCTTCCACGTCGCCGCGTCGGTCGGTGAATCGTCGTCCGTGCCCTCGAAGACGACGTTGTACCGCGCCCGCCCGACGGTCCCGAACGCACCGTAGGTGTTCACGAGGTGCAGCGTATCAAACGAGGTATTCATCGCCTGCGAGGAGGAGAGCAGGTTTGCCACCACCGGCAGACTCAGCACCCCCAACACCCCGAGCGTAATCCACGCGGTTATCCGCATGGGCCGGCTCGGCTGGGCGCGCGCCTCCGCCTGCGCGGCCCACCGGCCCAGGGCGCGGGGCAGCATCTTTCGCCAGAAGCCGTCGTCGAAACACGCCAGCGCCGGAATGATGGTCAGCCAGTTGAGAAACGAAAGATTGCCGCTGAAGATCAGCACCACTTGGAACAGGACGATTACCACCCCCGCGATATGCCGGGCGAGCCGCGGCCAAAACACGAACCACGGCGCCACCAGCTCGGCCAGGTGGTTGTACAACACCCCGAACCGCAGCGCCGGGCGCGGCAAAAAGTGGAACCACCGGCTCAGCCCGTTGGGTATCGGCTGCGTCTCGAAATGATAGTCGAGCGCGGTGAGGTTGCGCCAGGCCTCGTCGCCGCGGATTTTGATCAAGCCCGAGCCGAGCATGATCCGGAAAATCAGCCAGCGGAACAGCCAGATGACCGGCAGGGGCGTCTCCCGCCGCGGAAACGGCCGGCCGTCCAGCAGCGGGCACAGAAAGATGCCGAGAAAGCCCGTTTCCAGCAGTTGAATTTCCCAGCCGTAGCCGTACCAATCGAGCCCCACATGCACGATGGACATATACAAAAACCACAGCGCCCCCAGGAGCACGGCGTTGGCGTAGCCGAGCGTCACCACCATCGCCAAGGCGAAGCCGACCCACGACCACGCCACCAGCGCGCCATCCGAATGCCCGAACCAGAAAATCGAGGGGTATTGCAAAAATCCCGTCCACGCCGAGCCCGACTCGTGCGTCACTTGGTCCAGTTGCACGCCCGCCGGAATCAGGCCGTCGCGGCCCACCAGCGGCACCAATTGGTTGGCCGCCACCAAAAACGCCACCGCGTACACCGCGCCGAGCAGCCGCAGGATCAGGAAACGTGTCAGCCAGTAGGTGGGCGCGGGTGGCGCGGCGCGGACCGCCGGAATTTTTTCCGGAGGCGGTGGGCCGCCGGGGAAGACGGTCGGTGGCTCCAAAAGATCTTCCGGGTTCACGGCGGGGTAAAGTTGCCAGTTTGTCTCTACCCGGCGAAAGGACTAAAATCAACCGCCGTTGCCGGACAAGTCAGGCCAGCTTCTCCAGACGGCCGGTGAATTAAAATCACTTTATGAAATATAGACGTTCATTAGGGTTAATAATCGAGAAGGCCGCGGTGCTTGCGCCTCGCCAGCCGCCCCGGAGGTTCATTCAATCAATCCGCCATGAAATTCCCGCCGCCCCCGACCACCCACCGCGCCTTGCGCAAGTGGGTCGAGAAAATGACCGCCATGTGCCGGCCCGACCGCGTGCATTGGTGCGACGGCTCCGCCGCCGAGGCCCGGACGCTGTTCGCCGAGATGGTCGGGCGCGGCACCGCCATCAAGCTCAACTCGAGGAAACGCCCGAACTCGTACCTATTTCGCTCCGACCCGCGCGACGTGGCGCGCGTCGAGAAGCGCACGTTCATCTGCTCGTTCAGCAAGGACGACGCCGGCCCGACCAACAACTGGGAGGAGCCGCGCGAAATGCGCCACCGGCTCCAGCAGCTTTTCGCGGGCTGCATGAAGGGGCGCACCATGTACGTCATTCCGTTTTCGATGGGGCCGGTCGGTTCGCCCCTGGCCCACATCGGCGTGCAGGTGACCGACTCGCCCTACGTCGTGGTCAACATGCGCATCATGGCGCGCGTCGGCAAACGCGTGTTGAAGGTTTTGGGTGAGAAGGGTTTTTTCGTTCCCTGCCTGCATTCGGTGGGCCGGCCGCTCAAGCCCGGCGAAAAAGACGTGCCCTGGCCGTGCGACCCCGACCACACCTATATTGTCCATTTCCCCGAGGAACGCGTCATCGTCTCATACGGCTCCGGTTACGGCGGCAACGCGCTGCTGGGCAAAAAGTGCCTGGCGCTGCGCATCGCTTCCTGCATGGCGCGCGATGAAGGCTGGCTGGCCGAGCACATGCTCATTCTCGGCGTCGAAAATCCCAAAGGGGAAAAGACCTACGTCGCGGCCGCGTTCCCGAGCGCCTGCGGCAAAACCAATTTTGCGATGCTCATCCCGCCCCCGGCCATGAAGGGCTGGAAAGTCAGCACCGTCGGCGACGACATTGCGTGGATCAAGCCGGGCGCGGACGGCCGGCTCCATGCGATCAACCCCGAGTCCGGCTTTTTTGGCGTCGCGCCCGGAACCTCGCCCGAGACCAACCCCAACGCCATCGCCTCCTGCCGCCGCGACACCATCTTCACCAATGTCGCCCTCACCGACGACGGCGACGTGTGGTGGGAAGGCCTGACCAAACAGCCGCCGGCGCACTTGATTGACTGGACCGGCCAGGAGTGGACGCCCGGTTGCGGCCGCCTCGCCGCCCATCCGAACTCCCGCTTCACCGCGCCCATCGCGAACTGCCCGTGCCTCGACCCCGCCGCCGACGCGCTGGAAGGCGTGCCGCTTAAGGCCTTCGTCTTCGGTGGCCGCCGCATGAGCGACACGCCGCTGGTGTACCAGGCGTTCACCTGGAGCCACGGCGTGTACCTCGGCGCGACCATGGGCTCGGAGCAGACGGCCGCCGCCGAGGGCAAGGTCGGCGCGCTGCGCCGCGACCCGATGGCGATGCTGCCGTTTTGCGGCTACCACATGGGTGACTACTTCCGCCACTGGCTCAAGGTCGGCAAGCACCTCGAGGAGACCCCGCGCATCTTCCACGTCAACTGGTTCCGCAAGGATGAAAAGGGAAATTATCTCTGGCCGGGATACAGCGAGAACATGCGCGTGCTGCGCTGGATTGTCGAGCGCGTCAACGGCCGCGCCTTTTCCAAGGAAAGCCCGATCGGCTGGCTGCCGCGCCGCCAGGACCTCGACTGGCGCGGCCTCCACTACCCGGCGGAAAAATGGGACGCCCTCATGTCCTTCGACCGCGAGAAAACCAAAATCCAGTCCCTCCTGCACGAGGAACTCTTCATCTCCCTTTTCGACCACCTGCCCAAGGAAATGATCTTCGAGCGCGAGCTGCTGCTGTCACGGTTGTGAGAAGGATTGACCTGGGAAACCCTTTAGCCCAAAATAACCAACGGTTGTTAGAGCGCCATTTATGTCATCCGTTCACCCACCGCACCGGGTCGTGACCGAGCATTACGGCCGGCAAAAAGCCGCCGGCCGGCGGTTTGACCACCGGTATTGGCAAGCGCAAGGGGACGAGGCGATTTTTGAAGCTGCCAAGACCATGGTGCTGGATTACCTTGCGTTGAAACAAGGCCATGTTGACGAGCCCCGACTTCAAAGAGCTGTTGAGTCTTTTCGCCGCGCGTAAAGTGCGGTTTCTCGTGGTGGGCGGCTACGCGGTGATGAAATACACCGAGCCGCGCTTTACCAAGGACCTGGATTTATGGATCGCAGTGGATCAGGCAAATGCCGCCGCCGTTTTTGCCGCGCTAAAGGAATTTGGCGCCCCATTGACCGGGTTGACGCCCGAGGATTTTCGACAGGAGGGGCAAATCTATCAAATGGGGCGCGCGCCCTTGCGTGTGGATATTTTGATGTCGGTTGACGGAGTGAAATTTGACGAGGCGTGGGCTCGTCGGGTGGAAACAACCATCGGCGGGGTCAAAGTTCCCTTTGTTGCCAAAGCCGATCTGATCCTTTCCAAACGGGCCGCGGGCCGCGCCCAGGATTTGATTGATTTGGAAAATCTCGAACAAACCTGAATCTCTGACTAAGCAGCCGCCTGCGGTCACGGTTGTGACGCGGCTGGCGGCCGATCGAGGCCCAGCCGCGCCAGCGCCAGCACCACCGGCGGGCCCATGACGAAAATCGCCACCAAGGTCAGCGATTGTTCAAGGACGTCGAGCGAGCCGGAATAGTTTTGCGGCGAGGCGAAGGGCAGGGAAACACCGCCGACGAGCGGCACAATCACGATGCTCAGCCCGAGCAGGGCGTAGTAAAATACCGGCAACGCCCAGAACCAGCGGCAGGCCGTGGCGCCGGCGGGCTCCGGCAGGGGATGGGCGCGCTCGTACGCCAGGTAGATCAGGAGGAAAACGATCACGGTGCCAAACCAACCGGCATAATTGTGCAGCGGCACGCCGAAATACGGGCCGCCGTCGTGCCAGATCCAATCGCCGCTGACGGTGGATTGGTAGGGGTCCATGGCGACGTCCCAGGAGACCATCACGAGCGCCCCGGCCAGCGCCACCGCCGCGAAACTCCAGCCGCGTAGCGGGCCGAGCTTCCCCAAGATCACCCGCGCGATCGTGAGGCTCGCGTAGCTCATCGCCACGTAGCCCGCCTGAACCAGCGGCGGCACGCCCAGGATTTTGAACCCGAGATTGTCGGTGTAATGATAGGGGCCGAACACCCAGCCGGTCGCCACGCCGACCGCTTCGGCGGTAAAACTCACCGCCACGGTGACGCCCGCAAACACCGCCAGCCGTTTCCACCCGAGAGCCAGGCGGCCGTGCAGGATCACAAAAACCACGCCCGCGAGCAGTGTCAGGACCGCGTTGGTGTCGCCACTGATGCCCAGCAAGGCCCCAAAATCCATCACCGCCGTGATGAGCAGGCAGGCCAGCATCCCGGCGATCAGCCACTGGGCGGCGCGATGAGACATCCTCACCGGATTCCGGCGCAGTTGGCTGGCGGTGGCAAATCCATAATCGGCCGCGCCCCGGCCTTTTGAGGTGGACGAAGTCCGGCTCATTGACCAACATTTTTAAGCAAAGCATCACTCCCGCCATCCCTGGCGGGCTGGTTCTGGGCCGCTTTCGTCGCCTCTTCGGCGGAAGCTGGTTTTCCACCCTCCATCCCTCGATCCCATGCGCATGTTACTGCACCTTGTTTTCCCGCACGAACCTTTCAACACCCTGGTGAAAAAGGGGAAGGCGGGCAAAATCATCAGCCGCATCCTGGCGGAAACCAAGCCGGAAGCGTCCTATTTCACCGAGACCAACGGCCACCGTTGCGCGGTGCTGATAGTCAACCTGGCCGAGCCGTCGCAAGTTCCTATTTTGTCCGAGCCGTGGTTTCTGTGCTTCAACGCCGACGTCGAGTGGCGCATCGTGATGACGCCCGAGGATTTGGCGAAATCCGACCTGACCGCCTTGGGCAAAAAGTGGAGGTAAGGCTGGTTGGAAAGGGCGACGGTAAGGCGCGCGCGGCTACTGGGTCACGATCGGCGGGGGCGGTCCCACGTTGGTGCCGCCCGCGGTGCCCGTGCCGGTGCCACCATTGCCACTCGTGCTGCCGGCCGAAGACGAGGCGGATTCCGCCGAACTAAACTGGTTCACGGCCATCGCGGCGAGGTAGTAACTCTCCGGCGTCTGTCCAATGATGTGCAACTCGTAGATGCTGCACTCGGTATTGGCATTGGGGCCGGTGCTGTCCGGAATCCAGCGCACAATCACGTAGCGCATCGGCACCTTGTCGAACTTCATGGTAATGCGCTCCTCGTTGCCCTTGACCTTCTCGACGACGTTGGGTTGGTGGGTCTGGAAGAAATCCGGCGGCAAGTAAGCCGTTTGCACGTCCGCTTGGCCGAGTTGGGCCAGCGCCAGGGCTTCCGCGAGGGAGCCTTCGTCGGCGGCGAGCAAGAGCGGGCGCAGGGTGCCGTTGGGCTGGCGCCACATCGCCGTTTTGGGCATGCCGCTGCCGGCCGGGGCCGTCGTGTTGCCGCCGTTGGTGGGCGCAGTAGCGTTGCCTCCACTAGCCGGCGCCAGCGAGTTCCCTTCGTTGGCATTCTTCAGGCTGTTGGGCAGATCGTTCATGAAGTAAAATTCAAACGCGCCCGGGCCGGGCGAGGAAAAGAGCAAGCCGAGCTTGCTGATTTCGCGCGTGGCGCCCAAGTCCAGCACCATGATGTTGTCCTGGCCCGGATTCTGCCCAAGTTGAACAGCGGTGTTGGGGTCGCCATCAATCGCCTTTTGCGCGTCGGCCACATTGCCGCCGGACACGTGGGTCACGTGCGAGCCATAGGCGGCCGGACCGTAATCGAAGTCCATGGACTTCTGGTTCGGATTGGTTGTCGCTGGGACGCCGTTGATGCCTGGTTGCCCCGGCGCCGCCGCCGTCACGATCCGTTTGGTCTGTCCGAAAATTGCCAGTGAGCCGATTTCGCCGATTTGATTGATGTTAAACGAAAGCATCAGGTACCGCGCATCCAGTGGCTCGGTGTTCAAGCTGACCGCCTGGGAGGGGGTCAGGCTGGCATGGACATTGGCGGACTTCCAGCGGTCGCTGGTCTGGCTCAAAGCGCGCAGCGTATCGGCGTAATAAACGTCCACGGTGCCGAGGGCGCTATAGTTATAAAACCCCAGAAACGTGATCACTTGGGGGTGTCCCAGATCCAGCACCAGATTGAACTTGCCGGGACCGATCGGCACGCTGGCCGTTGCATCCTCGCCCAAAAGCGTCGAATAGGGGGATTGGTCGGTGTCCCTGAGGCCCAGCGTTTTGGGGGTGCCGTCGGCGTCGTAAACCACCAGTCCCGTCCCCGCAAACCACCGGGCCAGATTAACCTGCCCGGGCTCCTTCAAGATCGCGTCCGGTGTCACCATCAAGGGCTCGCCGACCGTGGTGCTGGCCCAGGGGGCGGGGGCGGGGGTGGCGCTGCCCTCCGTGACCCCCAGCCCGGTGCTGGTTCCAGCGCCGGAATCCGTCGAGGAAAGGGCGCCGCAGGCGAGCAGGCCGGAGCAAAACCAAACGGTCGTTGCGGTGATAAAACGGTTAGGAAAATTCATAACTTGCCGATCTACAGTGCTTCTCGGTTAAAAACCCGGGTTGGTTAAATTTAAAATCTTGCGTCTTTCTAGCAATAAAATAAGCTTTTGGCGACTCCAAAATATAAGGTAAACAGCCTAAATTATGATGAGATTCAACACCTACACGCCTGGCCCGGCCCATCAACTGTCGGATTCGGGGAGAAGGACGCGGGAATGCCAGCCACCCGCGCGGGGGGCCAACCTCGTTGGATGAGCCGATCGGGGACAAATTTTAAACTTGCCGCAAGCGTCCGAAGCAAAGGCTATAGTGGGGTGGGGCAACGCATTACGGGTGCGATCCTCCTGGCTTTGCTGATCGGGCTGGGCGCCGCGCCGTCCGCGTTTGCCCAGCAGGGCAATTTGCGGATGGGTAATATTTATTACGATTTGTCGTCATACTTCGAAATCGAGTACAACGACAACATCAATTACTCCAACCTCAACCGGCAGTGGGACATCATCCTGCGCCCGGGCATTCAGCTGACCTCGTCGTACCAGGTTTCGCAAATCAACACGCTGACCTTCGGCGTCGGTCTCTCGTACCAGCAGTACCTCATCCATCCGAATCTGAGTTCGTACAACAGTTTTCTGAGCGTCTCCCCGAACTCGCAACTGGCCTACACCATCCTCATTCGCAACCTCACGATCAAGATTTACGACGCCTTTGCGTATGCGGTTGATCCGAGCAACTCGGTGGCCTTCAACTCCAAGACCGGCCAATTGGTCTATAGCATCAGCCAGTACCCCCGCTTTACCAACCAAATCGGCGCCAGCTTCGACTGGAACCTGAACAAGGTCATCCCCTACGCGGACATTTACCGGCTGGACGTTTTTCCGCAGCAATCCCAGTTCAGCATCCTGCGCCGGTGGGAATACAACCTCTCGCTCGGCGTGCGGGTGATCGTTTCGCCCAGCGTCATCGTCGGCCTCGGCGGCAGCTACACCGCCGACTATTATCAGCAGAATTATAACAACGACAGCACCAGCTATTTTATGGGCCCCTCGGTTTCCTGGCAGGCCAACAGCAACTGGACCTTTTCGGCCTCCGGCGGCTACATCTTCTACAGTTTTAGCACGGGCGGCCTGAATGGCGACTCCAGCCAGCCCAGCACGCTGGTGGGCTCGGTTGCGGTCATGAATCACTTCTCGTCGAATTTCGACCATAGCATCAACTTTACCCGCACCTCCAGTTTTGGTTACGTCTCCAACACCATTGCCATCAATCGCATCGCCTACCAGGCCAGTTGGCGCTTCCACCCCCGCTGGACGGCGAACTTCTGGGCCTATTACGAGCAAGGCCAGGATTCCGGCGGCCCCAATTCAGAGAATTATTTCAAGTATTCGGTTTCTCCCGGCGTGGACTACGAAGTCAACACCCACCTCAGCACCTACGGCACCTACGAATTCACCCAAAACACCTCGAACATCATCGGCCGCACCTACACCCGCAACCGCGTCATCGTCGGCGTCCGTTACGAGTTCTAGGCCCGGTTTTAAACTTCGCTTGAGTCAGCCGTCCCCGCTGCGGCGTTCGGCGCCCGGCAATCTTTGCCCGCATTTTTCCCGACACCGAACTCCCGCCTCGCCCGGCTGTCATATTGAGCATCGCCAAGGCGTCGCCGGGCCCTATAGTTGAAACCAACCACCCCTTTTGGTACAATCTGATGAAACCCTGGCTAATCGCCCTGCTTGGATGGATGGCCGCCTGGGCCACCGTGGCGGCGCAGCCTAACGATGGCGGCGGCCCGCCGCCGCTGTCGAACACTTTTGGGCCGAGCGTGGTGGATGACCACGCCATCCCGCAATCGGCGTCCGGACAGCCCCTGCCGACCGCGTTTGGGCCCTACGCCGGCAATGGCAGTTTGTACCCGCCCGGTTACAACAATGGTTACCCGCCGTCGGGCGGCTATCCGCAATCGGGCGGTTATCCGCCGTCAGGTGGCTATCCACAATCCGGTGGCTATCCGCCGTCCGGTTCGGGTTCGCCCAACATGGCGCCGACGAACGGCTACACGCCGTTTAGCTCGCTGGGCGGAAATGGCAGCGGATCATCCGGCCCCGGGGGCACCGCTCCGACCACTTTTACCAACACCATCTCGCCGCTCAACGCCGTTTACAACCAAGGCGGGAGTTTGGGCGGATCCAGCGGAGGTGGCACGGATATCAACCGCCAGGCGGCACTGCCGCCGGTCGCGATGCCAAGCTCAATGGACATGATTGACAACGAGCACAAGCTCGTCCCCGGCGACCGGCTCTATTACCAGGTTCTCGAAGATCGCGACCCGCCGCATGTGCTGATGGTGGATGAAAAGGGCGAGATTGATGTGCCGTATCTGGGCGAGCGCCAAGTCGGCAACGAAACGCTCAAGGCCATGGCGATCGCTCTGAAAACGGAATTGGAGGGCTCGCTTTATTACCACGCCACGGTCATCGCCGCGCCCTTCAGCCTCGACCGCGCGCGCGGGCAGGTATGGGTGCTCGGCTCCGTCATGCATCCCGGGCCGATCAGCGTTCCGCCCGACGATGTGCTTACCGTGTGGAGCGCCATTTGGGCCGCCGGCGGCCTGTCTGATTCGGCCAACCCGACGCGCGTGGCGGTCATGCGCAATGACCCGAACAACCCCAAAAACGGCACCAAAATTGAAGTGAACATCGCCGACATCTACAATAGCGGCCGCTTCGACCGCGATGTGGTGGTGCAGCCGGGCGACATGATCATGGTGCCGTCCAAAAATGAGGCCAACGGCTTTATCACCATCACCGGCCAGGTGCGCGCTCCCGGCATGATGGCCCTCCCGGCCGGCTCGCACCTGACCGTGTCGCAGGCGATTCTCCAGGCGGGCGGTTTCACCGACTGGGGCGACAGCGACGTGCGCGTGATCCGCTACGACAAGAACAGCAAGCGCCAGGAGCTCACCGTCTCCGTTGGCTCCGTGCTCAATGAAGGCCGGCGCGACAAAGACATGGATCTGCAGCCCGGCGACATGGTGATCGTGGATCAAAAATGGATTAACTGGTAACCCGGCCGCTCTTTCCTTCCCAATGCCCGCTCTCCCTCCCACTGAAGCCGCCCCCGAAGGCGCCGAGCAAGTCGAATGGTCGGAGACCCTGCACGCGTGGCTGTTCCGCGCCCGCATCTACCTGAAGCGCTACTGGTGGATCTTTTTCATCACCGTCAGCGGCGGGGTGGGCCTGCAGGCCTACCGCGAGTACCACCGCATTCCGCAGTATGTTTCGAGCGCCACGATGACGTTGCGCGGGCGCATGATCATCCCGCAGGGCGCCAACTATGTGGACGAACTTTCCAATTTCTACGCCACCAGCGTCGCCCTGATGACGAGCGGGCAAATCCGCAGCCACGCGCAGGCGATTGTCCAGGCCTTGCATCCCGAGCTGAGCCCGCCGTCGGGGCTGAACGTCAGCGCCGCGCAGGTGAACAACGCGAACATCATCGAGCTGTCCGTCGCCGCCAGCGTTCCGCCCGGGGGCAACCCGCAGTACCTGCAGTTTTACCTGAACGCCGTCATGAAGGCGTTCACGGACTACAAGGACGAGCAGCGCGAGGAAACGCTCAAGTTCACCCAAAACCAGGTCTACGAAAAGGAAATCGAGTACGAGCAGAAGATCACCGACCTGGAGGCCCAGCGGCTGGCGTTTCTGAAAGCCAACAACCTGGTCTCGGTCGCGCGTCAAAGCGAGGACGCCGGCAACGAAGAGGCCCTGTTGCGCAACAATCTTGCCGCCGCCCAGTCGCAGCTCGACGCCCTCAACGCCTCCAAGCTCGACGATTATGTCAAGGGCATCGGCGTGGAGGTGATTGATCAGCGTCTGCTGGAATTCGGCCTGACCACCACCAACCAGGATTACCTGCTGGCGAAGGACCAGCTCCTGCGCCTGAAGGCCGAGCGCGACGAGTTCAGCATCAACCTGCGCCCCATCCACCCCAAGCTCATCGCCCTGAACCAGCAAATTGACCAGCTCGAAAACAGCCTCCAAGTGCAACGCCGGCAAATCGTCACCCAATTGGAAGACCGCCGCGACACGCTCACGGCCGACATGGTCAATCTTCAGGATTCCGTCAAGAAAGCCCAGGATCGCGCGCTCCAGTTCAGTGAGTTGCAGGGGGAATACGAAAATATAGATTCGGACTTGGATCGTGCCAAGCGCATCCACGAGCAACTCGTCACCAGCATGACGAACATCGATCTCTCGCAAAGCCTGGACCAGGATTTGCTGACCGTGTTGGAGCCCGCCTCCGACGTCGCCGAACTGGCCGTCAACCCCATGCAGCAAATCACGGAAGGCGCCGTGGCCGGCTTCGTCGCCGGCGCCGCGCTCATTTTCCTGCTGGGCGTGCTGGATGGCCGCGTGATGTCAGTCGAGGACTTTACCCGCCGTTTCGACGAGCCGGTGCTGGGCATCATTCCGATGCAGAAGCGCATCGGCGGCCACGTGGAGTTGCTGCGCAGCGACGATCAGCGCCTGATGTTTGCCGAGTCCTGCCGCAACATCCGCTCCTCCCTCCTCTACATGGACCGCCAGGGGGAGCGCCCCCGCACCATCATCTTCACCAGTTCCATTCCGTCCGAAGGCAAGTCCACGATTTCCTCCAATCTCGCGATCACCCTCGGCTTTGCCGCCTCCCGCACCCTCTTGATTGACGCCGACCTGCGCCGCGGCCAGCTCCACAAGCGCTTCAGCATCAAAAACGACATCGGCCTGGCCGACCATCTCCAGACCGGATTGCCGGTGGAAAAAATCATCCACCCCACCGGCTTTGAAAACCTCGACATCATCCCCTGCGGCCAGTATCCCGACCGGCCCGGGGAATTGCTGATGAGCGACCGCTTCGGCAACACGATCAAGGAACTTAAGGAAAAGTACGATTTCGTCATTTTTGATAGCCCGCCCATTCTCGCCACGGATGACGCCGCCAGCTTCGCCACGCGCACCGACGCCGTCGTGTTTGTCATCCGCGCCGGCTCGACCCGCCTGCGCCAAATCCGCGCCTCGCTCGAAAGCCTCTACCGCCGCGGCGTGCGCGTGTACGGCGTGGTGGTCAACTTCATTGATCACCGCGAGCCCGGCTACTACTCGTACAAGTACTACGATTATTACTCCTACCGCACGCCGGATCGCGGCAAGGGCGAAAAGTAGATTTTGACGTCGCGCGCCGTGCGGCTAGCCGAAAAAGCCGGCCAGCACGGCGGCCAGCGCGCTCACTTGCTGCGGCGTGTGTTCGCTCGACACCGCGAACCGGAAGTAGCCACTCGCCGGCCCGCCGGGATAATGGATGAAGCTCGGAAAAATTCCCGCCAAGTCCAGCCGGGTCCGCAGCGCTTCCGCTTCGGCTGCGGTTTTGGGAAAGATTGCGACAATCGGGCTGGGCGAGGGCACGCCCGCCGGAAGCCCGGAATCGCGCAAAGCAGCGCGCACGTGGGCGACGTTGGCCCGGAGGCGCTCGCGCCGGGCCGGATCGCGCGCCTCCGGCAGCGCCGCCCGCGCCGCCGCCGCCAGCGGCAACGATAAAGACGTGCTCCCGCCGAAAACCCGGCTTTTCTGCGCCAGGGCCCGCCGCAATGCCGGCGGCCCGAGCACCACGCCGCCGCCCGCGCCGAAGGCTTTTGACAAAGTGAAAACATGCACCAGCCGCGCCCGCGCTTTGGGCCCGAGTTGCCAATGCTCCGGCGTGCCGCGGCCCTGGGCGCCGAGCACGCCCGCGCCGTGCGCGTCGTCCACCAGCAGCATACCCCGGCGCGGCAGCGCGTCGAGGTACGCCGGCAGCGGGGCGATCCCGCCGTCGTAGGCGAACACGCCGTCCGTCAACACCAACGGCCGGGCCCGCGCGCCCAGCCGGCGCAGCCGGCGGGCGAGGTCGTCCGCGTCGCCGTGCCGGAATTTTTGCCGGCGCGTGCCCGGCCCGAGGAAGATCGCGGCGTCCTGCACCGCGTGGTGCGCCTTTTCATCCACGAACGCGTGCGTGAAATCGCCGGCCAGCGCCTGCGCCGCCGCCAGGGTCGCGGCGTAGCCCCAGGACAGCACGGTGGCCGTGGGCGCGTCGAAAAATTCCGCCAGCGCCGCTTCCAATTCGACCAGGAGCGGATGGTTGCCGGTGGTTTTCCGGCCCGCCCGGGCCGAGACGCCTTCGGCCAGCGCCGCCGTCGTGAGTGCTTGCGCCAGCGCCGGATGCGCGCTCAAACCGAGGTAGTCGCACCCGGCAAAAATCGAAAGTTTGCGGTCGGCGACGACCACCCAGGTGCCGTCCACGACGCGCAACGGTGCAGGCAGGAGAGCGCGGGCGGGCACGGCGGGAATTTTTCGGATAAGTGATCCGCGCGCCGCGCCTCAGCGTGCTCGGAGCGCGCGCTGCCCGCTCCAATAGAGCCAGGCCGCCGGCGCGACCAACAGCAGCACCATGAACAGCGACATCCAAATCAGCGCGTTCCAACCGACCTGGGTGAACAGCCACATCGCCGCCAGCCACCACAGCACGCCCGTCACCTTGAAGAGCAGCCGCCGGTCGGCGACACTGTGAATGTAACAGCCCACCCCCAGCAGTACGGCGGCCAGCGCGGGCAAGAGGAAGGGGGAAAATACGCCGTAAATGCCGGCCGCCGCTGCCAGCACCAGAAACGCCGCGCCGCAGGCCGCCCACGTCGCGCTCACCAGCCGGCCGCTCAACGGCATCCGCGGCAGCTCCCGGAAAACCCGGCTGGCGAAGTAAATCGTAATGGCTCCGGACATCAGGCACGAAGGCGTCCAGACAAAGAGCGGCCCGTTGATGGGCGCGTGGTAGCGCTCGATGAGCCACTGCAGGAGCAGGCATTTGGCGATGATCAATCCCCAGAAAAAAACCAGCAAGGTGCGGAACACCGGCACGCGCCGCGTCTGCTCCAGCGCCAGTTCGATCTCGGCCCATTCCTGCGGCGCAGTCGCCCCCGTGCCCGCGGTCGGCGACGGCGGCGGATTCTGCTTGGGCGGCTGGCTGGTGGGGGACGACATCATGGCCGACGAAAACGACCCGCGCGGGGCGCTCGCGTTGGCACCCTAAACATATCCCATTTCCCCGCAAAGGCAAAACTGGGCGCTTGGCAGCCCGTCCCCGGCGGCGCCGAAGGCGCTTTTTTGTCTTTCCCCGGCCCCCGCAATCCGTCTTAATGTTCGTTCCCCCCGCCACTATGATTACCCACGTTGCGATTTTTTGGACCGACGATAGCTCGGAAAAACGCCTGGCCAAATTCCAGGCTGCCGCCAAGGAGCTGGCCGATGTTTCCGGCGTCAAACGCTTTCGCTGCGGCCGCGTGGTCTCCTTCGCCGGCAAGTCGGTGGACGAATCCTTCGC
>Ga0182024_10013072_pt1 | contig 16285 bp, 10 predicted proteins | sample P32metaG_FD_120480 | JGI IMG/M metagenome (GOLD analysis project Ga0182024, IMG submission 120480) | Permafrost microbial communities from Stordalen Mire, Sweden - P3-2 metaG (Illumina Assembly) | ecosystem: Environmental > Terrestrial > Soil > Wetlands > Permafrost | place: Sweden: Stordalen... | reverse complement strand
GCCTTGAGCAGTAGGTAGGCGAGATTTTTGTAGCCGCGGCCCCTTCTAAGAAGAGTTTTGATGTTGCCGTTGATGGCTTCCACCACCCCGAAACGTACTTTGGTGCGGCAGTAGTTCAGGATTCCGTCCAGGTGATCCGCCAACATCTGGGCCAGTCTTTGAAAGGGTGGCAATCGTTGCCAGCGCAGTTGATCGATCCAACTCTGCAAGTAGCGCACCATGGCTCCCTCATAGCGATAGGTCCACAACCGCTCCAAACTTTCCTTTAAAAGGTAGGCTTTCATCACCCGCCGATTGAGGGCGAACAGCTCGTTTAGCTGCTGACGTTTTCGGTGGTCTAGATTCATCCAGCGCGTCAACAGCAGCCAGCGTTTGCCCTTCACTACACCGCGCATGCGCCCACCTTTGCGGAAGAACTCCGCCCTCCGCACTTCATCAATGGCCTTGTTGGCATGCTGCAGAACGTGGAACTTGTCATACACGATCCGGCAGTGGACAGCCCATTGGGCAATGCTGTTAGTAAAGGGGCGCCACATATCCACGCACGCCGCCTCGATGCGCTTCCGCTGGGTTTCACTCAGTTGCGTTCGAAAAAACTCATCGAGCGTTTCTTGCTTGCGATCCTGCCCGAACCACAAAGGCTCGCCGGTCTGCAAGTTGCTGACCACGGTGATGAACTTCATCTGCTTGCCGAAGTAGATCTCGTCCACACCCAGCTGCTCTAAGCGATCCTTGCGGCGCGTGGCACTCCAGCGCTTCAGATACCGCAGGTCGATCGCTCGCACCGTGCTGGCAGCCAGTCGAAACTGTCTGGCCACCTGGCGTACCGCTGCGCTTTCGCACGCCTGTCCCACGGCTTCTTCAAAGCGCTTACTAAAGGGCGCTTTGCTCGGCAACTGCGGCACCTTCTCCACCCTGATCCCGCAGTTCGGACAGCACACCCGGTACACTTCGATGATTACTGTCGTCCGATACTCACCCCACGGTAGGTCGCGCACCTCGCGCTCGTTGTAATCATGCGCCTCGCTAAATTTTCGTCCGCATCCTGAACAGATCAGCTTCCGGTTACCCCGCTTGCGCCGCACCCATAAACGCAGCGTCTTGGCAGCTTCATCGATCTCGTGCCGGTAAACTCGGTAGCCCGGCCATCCCAATATTTTCGTGAATTCGTTGTCGCGCATTCCGCCGAGTCTAGCCGAACTGCCCCTACGACAGAAAACCCCTCTTTTATTGGGTCTCTACGAATTCCTGCTCAGAGCCCGTTAATTTTACCGCGCCTTTTTGAATATAGAATATCGTACCGGACGGGTCGCCTTGGTTGAAAAGAGTGCAGTTCTTTGGAAAGAAGACAACCTTCCTGGCGATGCGTGAGGTTGCAAGGTACGACCGAATTTGAAAAACTAATCTGTGCTCCGTCTTCCTCATTCGATGGCCCTCCGCTTCCTACTTCGCGTCCTTGGAGTGAAAGTCAGTCGTTTATGAAAAAGGGAGATCGCTAGACTTCCGTTAATGCACCTGTAAGGCAGCCCGCCAATTTAGACGCCGTCTTTTCTCCTACGCCACGACCTTTTCTGGGCGATCAAGTACTGCGCGCACCTCGCTCATCAGCGCCTCTTGAGAAAACGGCTTCTCAATGAAGTTAATTCCGGGGTCCAAAACGCCCTGATTCGTGATCGTATCATTGGTGTATCCGGACATGTAGATTACCCGCAAGTCCGGGCGCTTTGCGGTCAAATAGTTGGCTAGTTCCGGCCCGCTCATTCCCGGCATGACCACATCGGTAAGTAGCAAGTGGATCGTGCGCGCCTCACTTTCACTTAGTTTAATGGCGTCCACACCATTGACCGCGACGAAAACGATATAGCCATTATTCTCAAGCAGAGTGCACGTTAACGTCCGCAGGAGATCGGCATCCTCGACCAACAGAATCGTCTCCGACCCGCGCTTAATTTTATTTTTGCCGTCATTGCTTGTCTCGGAGGGCTCGCTCAACCCGTCGACTCGAGGAAAATACATTTTAAAAGTTGTTCCTTTGCCAAGTTCGCTGTAGACCCAAACGTAGCCCCCGCTCTGCTTTACCACCCCATACACCGTTGCTAGACCCAACCCGGTGCCCTTGCCTTGTTCTTTGGTCGTAAAGAACGGTTCGAAAATGCGGGCCTGGGTTTTATCATTCATGCCCATACCGGTGTCGCTTACCGCGACGACCACGTAGCGTCCCGGTTGAGCAACCGGGTGGGCCTGACAATAAGTGTCATCAAGATATGCATTCGAGGTTTCGATGGTCACTCTGCCGCCACTCGGCATCGCGTCACGGGCGTTTACGACGAGATTCATTATGACCTGTTCGATTTGCCCGGGATCAGCCTTGATATGTCCGAGACTTCGGTCCAGACAACTGACCAGTTCAACATTTTCGTCAACCATCCGGCGGAGCATCTTACTGAACTCCGTCACAAGCGCGTTGATGTCGAGAATCTTAGGTTGAAAGATCTGTTTGCGGCTGAAGGCAAGCAACTGGCGCGTAAGAGAGATGGCACGCTCGCTGGCTTTCCTGATTTGTTGGACTTGACGGTACCGTAGATCGTCCCGCGGCGACGCTTCCAACACAAGGTCACTGTAACCCATGATGACCCCTAGGAGGTTATTGAAATCGTGGGCCACCCCGCCCGCCAACAACCCGACAGCGTCCATTTTTTGGACTTGTCGTGACTGTGTTTCTAAGCGAAGAGACTCGGTAATATCGCGAGTAATGGCCAGCAAACATCGATCTTCTTCGAGATCGATTAGTTCTGCAAAGACCTCAAGTTGTAAGGTTTCCTGTTTCGATGTCTGACCTTGGAGCCGAAATCCTGTTAACCGACCGTCTTTTGCCAGGTGCCGGAACATCTCATTGCGCTTTTCGGCATCCGGCCAAAAAAAACCGAGCTCGCTTGATGTTCTCCCAATGACTTCCTGTCGTTCGTAACCGAACGTGCGAAGGAACGCTTCATTTATGTCAACATACCGGCCTTCCTTCTCGGTCGTAATCGATATCGCTAGAGGACTGTTACGGAACGCCTTACCGAACATGTCTTCTGACTTCTGCAACTTTTTTTCAGCTTGCCTACGCTCGGTAATATCGCGTGCGACTTTCGATATACCGATCGTTTTACCTGTGGCGTTCAAAATCGGTGACGCAGTAACGGAGACATCAATGAGTTGTCCGTCCTGAGTTTGCCTCACGGTTTCAAAGTCGCGGACGCTTCGACCGGCTCTAATTTGCCCAAGAATATGTTCTTCCTCATCCCGTCGATCGGCAGGTATAAGGCGAATAATGGAAGTCCCGACGATTTCGCTTGCCGAATAACCGAAGATCTTTTCGGCACCCTTATTCCAGCTCGTGATAATGCCGTTGATATCCTTACCGACGATGGCGTCCTCGGAAGATTCGACAATCGCCGCCAAGCGCGATGACGCGAGTTCTGCTTTCTTGTGTGTAGTAAGGTCAGTGACCACGATCACCACCGCCGAGACCGAACCTTCTGCCGTAGTTGGCTCGTACCGGACCTCGTAATGGCGATCTCCGGTCGTACTTGGCTTCGACGATTCATAGGTCACGCGCTCTCCGGCGAAGGCGCGATCTAGCTGTGGACGAATTAGCTCCTCATAGACATCGGGAAGCACGTCAGATAATCGTCGATCGACAATTTCGGATGAGGGAAGGTCAAAAATCTGGGCATAGGCATTGTTTGCATAACAGTAGGTCCGGTGTGGATCTACGATAGCAAGGCCTACCCGGGCGTTCTCCGTAACAAGTCGCAGTCGCTCCTCGCTCTCGACCAAGGCCTGAATGTTGTGTCGTAATTTGCCTTCGGCCTTCTCCGTGAGGTGTTTTTGCGCGGAGATCAATCGATCTAGAAATGCGCCGATGATTACTAGGGCTAGTACTAGAAACGTGCTCGTACTAATGACGATGACTCCCAAGTTGGAAACCGTCACGCAGCCCGAGAGATCAACTGGAGTTTCCGAAGCCGAAAAGGTTGCAGCGAACATTCCCGTATAGTGCATTATGGGGATGGCGCTGCCCATGATAAGCGCACTAGTGATTTTCCGACCACTTGTGCTTTTCTCCTCACGAATTTGGAATGCTAGAATCAACGCGATGATGGAAATGCCTACGGCGAGCAGAACCGATAAGACGACCAGGGAAAGGTTATAATTGACTCGTGCGCCAGTCCGCATCGCAGCCATACCGATGTAGTGCATAGTAGCTATGCCCAAACCCATCACCGTACCGCCGACGGTCGTCTGCAAGGCATCCATTTGACGCCGAGTGACAGTGAATAGCGCCACGAATGAAGCAGCGACGGCGGCAATCATTGAGAGGGCGACGGTAAAAATATCGTAGAAGACCGGTATAGGCATTTGCATCGCTAACATGCCGATGTAATGCATAGACCAAATCCCAATTCCCATTGCCGCGGCTCCGCCGAGAAGCCAGAACAAACGGGCTTTGTGGCGAGATGATACGATTCGACCAGTTAGGTCCAAAGCAGCGAAAGACGCACAGATCGCAATGAGAACGGACAGCGTAACAAGTCGAAGATCGTATGTGGCGGTTATACTCATGATTCTCATCGAAGCGCGTTGGCCTGTCGCTCGGAAACTATTTAGTTTCGAGGACCTCCCCGCAACTGGGTTGCTTTTATCATCTCGGCCTTCGCTGAATTCGCCGGCTCATACGAATCCACTTCCGACTCGAACCTCTCCAATATATTTTCATCCCACCAGCCCCGTCTCATCTCTTCCCGCAGAATAGCAAACGCCTCATTCTTCGGAAGCGCCCGCCGGTAGGGCCGGTCCGTAGTCAACGCATCATATACATCGGTAATTTGCAGTATTCGCGCCGTAATCGGAATTTGTTGCCCTTTCAATCCGTCCGGGTAGCCTGACCCATCCCACTTTTCATGATGAGAGCGAATGATCGGCAGCACGCGACGAAAAGATCGCAGCGGCGCACAGATGCGCTCACCAACAATCGTGTGCTGCTCCATAATTTTTCGTTCATCGGAAGTCAGCGGCCCAGGTTTCAGCAGGATATGCTCCGGCACACTTAGCTTTCCAATATCGTGCGTTAGCGCGCCTCTCCGCAGCGCCACCCTCAAATATTCCGGCGGCGAAAAGCTTTCCGCCAACCTCAATGAATAGGCCGCCAGCCGTTCACAATGGCCGCCAGTGTAGGGATCCTTGGCCTCAATGCTCAGCGCTAGGCTGAACAACACCGACTCCGCGTTGTCTAAATCATCAGTGAACTGCTTCATCCGCAGCAACGAGTGCACCCGCGCCAGCAGCTGTCGCTTATCCACCGGCTTGCTCAGGAAATCGTCCGCCCCACAGCCAGCCCCATCGATGCGATCGTCTGGATCATCCAGGCCAGTAACTAAAATTATCGGGATCAAGCCGGTCTCTGGATTCGATTTAGCCACCTGACAAATACTGAAACCCTTCCGCCCCGGCATAATCACATCCAGCAAAGCCAAATCCACAATTTTGCTATTGATGAGGCTAAGGGCTTCGTCTCCATCGCTGGCACAGAGCACTCGGTAGCCTTCCAACACGAGCCAATTGGAAAACATCTCGCGACTATCTGCGTCATCGTCCGCAACTAAAATCGTCATTGAGGAGTGGTCACAATCTTCCATGAGTTTGCTCGCACTTGTCTTCAGCGATACCGGTGAGGGCACACTGGCTAAAACCCGGCGACTTCGCGGTTGCTAGATAAGAACTGATACTCGATATGATAGTACCTCGTTACCAGCGACGCAGATCCTTAATCCTAATGTTCTTAATCGGTAAACTAATAAAGCAGGAGTCGCCCGGCTTTTCCACGCGGCTCATATTTGCAAGCCGCGCTTGATGGAGGGCGATAACGATCTTGGAAAGTAATTAATAATATATGTACAAAGTGAAATCTTAAGGCGTAGCGTGAGATTAGTTCTTCTTCACGGAGGTTCCGACCCGCCGATGGCATTCCGGAAGCCCCAGAGTAGGATTCAGCAAGTCCCTGCAGCGAACATAATATTTGTCGGCGCTGTCTTGAAACGCCCGTTAAGTCGCGAGTCAAGTTGTCAGGAAATTTAAATGCCAACCAAACCGGGAATGATCGGTGAGTTTCTGATGCGAGCAGGGCTGATTGATTCATCGGGCCTCGATCGTGCTCAGCGGATTCAGTCCGAGACTGGTGTCTCACTAAATGGTTTTGCCAGCAGACTGGCGGCGACAGTGCAAATTCTGGCAGGAGCAACTCGCCGGATTCCGCAACTGCTGAAACGGTTTCATTATTTGGTTTGATTTTTCGGTTGAGCACCAAATTCGTTCAACAAAGCCTGAAAAAACCCTCCTCCCCAAATCCCGATCAAGAGCAGCGCTCCAAACAGGATGATCGCGTCGATGCTCGCGCGGCCCTGGCGTGCCCAGTAAACATCTTCAAGATTCAGCCATAGCGCGAACTCATCCAGCGTTAGCGCTGCCCCTGCGCCGTACAGAAAGGACATCAAGCGGCTCGCCACAATCGAGGACTGTTCGCCGCCTGTGCCCAGCTCAACCAGCCAGCCAAATCCTACTACTAGCAAAATAAGGATTCCCCAAACCAGGTGGTGGATGTGCCGCCCGTGAATGTAGATATCGTGAAATGGCCCAATCTTGTGAAAGTTACCGTAAGCAAGGGATCTGGCGATGGCGAAGTTTACGAAAAAACCTATAGCCGCAAGAAATAGCCGACGTTTTGGGCGATCGGCAATGTGTTCATGAAACAGTTTACTGACACGATCGTTGCGCAACGCCAGAACTGCGATGGCGGTGGTAAGCAACACCACGATCAGAAGTATCCAAGTTTTAAGAAGCACGTTGGCTGTCCATGTGTTTGAGTGACTTCATATCATGAAACCTCAGACGACTATCCGGGTCGCAATCGCCAAGGGTTGCCCAAAAAGGTCAGCCGCCAATTTCGGTCAGTTTAAATTGACAAAAAACGGCACACCCCAGTTTGTGACACTGCCTTCAGACCGTTCCCCACGCGCTCGCGGTTGCTTTTTCGATACGCGCGTGACGGGGAAGCAGTTACTTCACGTCATTTGCTGAGGTAAACCACGAGCACATGGCACGCCGTGTGCTCTACTAAAGGTGTCCCCCGAACATCCTTTGAACGTCTCGACGATCTCTTGAGGAATAGCCATCATGAAGAGACACCAGGGCTTCTCTCTTATCGAGCTACTTATCGTCGTAGCCATTATTTTGATCATCGCCGCCATCGCCATACCCAATCTGATTCGCTCAAAAATGGCTGCGAACGAGTCATCTGCGGTGGGCTCCCTGCGCACGATTAATACGGCGGAGGTTAGCTACTACAACAGTTTTCCAAATACCGGCTTTAGCGCGACCTTGGCTGATCTCGGCGGAGTCCCGCCGTGCGCAGTAGCTTCCACCGCTGCAGCCTGCCTGATAGACAATTCGCTGGCCAACGCCAGCGCCGCAGCTACCAACAAGAGCGGCTACTACTTTACCTACACTCCCGGCGCGGCTGCCGCCGGTATCGTTCAGACCTACACGAACAGTGCTCTTCCTTCGGCCGTCGGAACGTCAGGTCAGCGTGGCTTTTTTACGGATCAGTCCTTGGTGATCCGTTATTCGATCTCTGGCGCGGCCACGCTTGCCAGTTCTCCGATCCAGTAGGCTACGACTCCAGCTTGTATTTCGTCGAAGCGAGCCTGTATAGCCTTCGCCATAGAAGTCGATTGATTACCAGAACGATAAAGGCCATCAGCATAGTAGCGACAAGGAGAACCGGATAGTTACTCTTGTCCGCTGCCTCGCTAACCACCGCGCCCAATCCGGTCGTCGAAAAAGTCTGGCCATTCAGGTGAAAGTATTCGGCCAGGATGCTTGCGTTCCACGCACCACCTGATGCGGTGACGAAGCCGGTGATCAGGTACGGGAAAATTCCGGGCAGAATCAAATCTCTCCAACGTTCCCTTCTGCCGAATCCAAACACACCGCAGACTTCTTTAAGATCACTTGGTAGAGCTATCGCGCCGGCAATAATGTTGAACAGCATGTACCACTGTGTTCCCAGCAGCATCAGAATGATGGATCCGACCGCAAGCCCGCCGCCGACCCGCGTCAAGAGAAGAACAATAATTGGAAACAGGGCTGTGGCAGGCACGGAAGCCACCACTTGAACGACAGGTTGCAGCGCAGCCGAGAGCTTTGCGTTCAGGCCGATGGCTACTCCGACAGGGATGGTCCACAGCGCAGCGATCAGCAGTGTGAATTCCACTCGCAGCAGCGTGGCGCCGCCGCCGACAAATATGCTGCGTAATTCGGGACCGGTCACCTGAACAATTAACCCGGCCATTTTGATGACGCCGTAAGCGACTCCAACCACGGCTATGATCCCAACGACATACGAAAACCACTTCGCGGATGGAGTCGGAGCACGATCCTCATCGCGATTCGTCCAGGCATTGGCGAAGCGCAGGCTAAGGCGCTCGTTGACTGGACCGACAAACAGACGGCCCACCAGTGGCAACACTCGCGAGCCTCTCAACAGATCCAGGACAGCGGAATGTGGAACCCGAGCGCTCTCCACTTGTTCGAATTTAAATTTCTCAGCCCAGACTATGATCGGACGCCAGATCAGCTGATCCATGGCCACAATCACACCAACCATCACCACAAGACCCCACCCAATCGCCCTCATATCTGCGGCATTCGCAGCGGTTTGCAGGTAAGACCCTAGTCCCGGAAGGCGAAAGTCGCGTTTCCCCAAAACAAACATCTCGCAGGCAATAAGATAAAACCATGCACTCGCCACCGAAATCATCGAGTTCCAAACCAACCCGATTGCGGAAAAGGGCAACTCCATTTCGATCAGCTTTTGCCACGGACTCCAGCGATAAACCTTGGCGACTTCGTGCATCTCGTTCGGAATAGACTTGAGCGAAGAATAAAAACTGAAGGTCATATTCCACGCTTGCCCGGAAAAAATCAGTAATATCGAGCCCAGCTCTATACCAAATTGCTGCCTCGGAAACAGAGCGACCATCGCCAGCATCACGCCAGGAAGAAAGCTCAACACCGGAATGGACTGCAGTGTATCGAGCAACGGAATCATCAGGCGTTCCGCCTTCGCGTTGTACGCCGCTACGTACCCGTACACGATGCTGAAAACCAGGCTGATAACATACGCAATCGCGATCCGCATCACTGAAAACATTGCATATCCAGGTAATGCGCCAGGACGAAGATCAATCACCGTTTCCGAACTAACCGGGGCGGCCCAATGGCGCGCCATGGCCAGGAAAACGTAAAAGACAGAAAAAGCCGCCAGAAAAATTGGCAAATCTTTCAATAAGGAGGGAGCGCCGCGCGGGATGAATCCCCAGGCCAGAGCTTTGGCGGAATTACCTGTATGTCGTTGTCGCCGTGGCCTCATCAGTGAGCGTGAACGTCTTCACTCGAATGTTGCGGGGTTTCATGAAGCTGAAGGGTGTCACTTTCGGGATCGTAGGTGAATAGTCCAATATACCGGCCCCAATTCAGAGCCGTCTGCAACTGCGCTATCACGTCCGTCTCGGTGAAGTGTTCATCCAGAACGTCGTGGAAAAATTCCAGCGGCATCTTGTGATCCGATTTGCTCTTGAGCGCGGACTTCATTTGCTGCAGCAGCGTCACACGACTGAGGGCCGCCTCGCGAAATAGCATCTTGCGGGCAGAAATGTCAGCTTCAGCAAACGCTTTGCCCTCTGCAGTGACCTTAACGTCCCCTTCCTTCGCCACGGCAAATCCGAGGAGTGTCGCGCCGTCGACAATCGGGATGAGGTCGTCGACTTCCAGAAGGAGTTGTTTAGCGACGTTGTAAAGGTCTTCTTCGCCGCCATGGTCGATGAGCAATTCGAGCAAGCCGGCAATGCTGCCTGGTTTTGTGTGGGGCAGCATTTCCCAACGTGCTTTTGCCGCCATTCCGGCACCACTCGGCGGAGCCAGCTCAAGCCTAGGCTGGGTCATAACCTTATATATGTAGTCGACGTACAGCAGAAATGAAGCCGATTTTCGGTCCCTGGGCTGCGCTAAATTGATCCGAAAATTTGCGCGTATGGTCGCAGGGTTCGCTCCCAGCACGATGACGTGATCGGCTAGCAATACCGCTTCCTCAATGTTGTGCGTAACCAGGAAAATGCTTCGAGTGGAAATTTTCTTTTGGGACCAGAGCTCCATCAGCTCGCCGCGCAAATTCTCCGCCGTAAGTACGTCCAGTGCGGAAAAGGGCTCGTCCATGAATAAGATTTCCGGCTCGACCGCCAGTGCCCGCGCAAAACCGACCCTTTGTTTCATCCCCCCCGACAGTTCTTTTGGATAGGCGGTTTCGAAGCCTTTCAGTCCCACGGTTTCCAGCGCTTTCAAGGCCCTCGTGTGACGTTCCGGATTTGCCATGCCGTGCGCCAGCAGCGGAGCTTCCACATTTTCGGCCACGGTTAGCCACGGGAAAAGCGCAAAGCTCTGGAAAACGATGGCTACATTTGGGTGCGCTTCCTGCAGAGGTTTGCCATGCCAGAAAACTTCGCCTGCCGTAGGAGCAAGCAGCCCGGAAAGCATCCGCAAAATTGTGGACTTACCGGAACCAGAAGGACCAAGAACCGCGAGTATCGTATTTGGCTCAACTGACAAATCAATGGGCGCTACAACTTGTATGACTCTGCCTTCAGGTTGCTGGTAAGACTTTTCAATCTGGCGGGCTTCAATGATCGGCTGCAGGTGGGCCTGCGACTCGGCCGGCTCGGGTTCTTCATCGAGCTTTTGCTCATGTACCTCAGGAATTTCGGGAACAGGTGTCGCAACGTGCGGCGTTTCGAGACGAGCTTGGTCCAGCGTCTTCATCAGGCTCTGCCACGATTCCTCTGGAAGTTCGTCCAGGAATTCGTCGCGCTCAGCCGAACTCATCGCGTCCAGAACGGCTGCCATCTGCGCAGCCGGCAGTGAATAAAGCAGAACGTAAGCATGGAAGTACGGGAAGCGCGCTCCCAGCGTAGCCGCAAAATCTATAGGAAGATTGCGAAATAGTTGACGTTGCTGTTCGAAAGGCAGCGGGAGTATCGCAGCAGCAGCCTTGTCGGACCCCAGCTCACGCAGCAGCCCGATGGCAGCTTCCCAGCGCCCCTGAGTGACAAGGTCGCGCAGTTTTTGAACGGGTTCGGCCATAGGACCAAAACAGCCTACTACAGGTTGAACTGGAGATTATTAGGACGCGAAGAACATTGAGCGCACGAAAAAATCTTTAGCCGCCATTTGGTCCCGGGGCTTGTTCGTTGACTAGCCCTAGAAAGTGACGCGCAGAGACATTTGTATCTGCCGTGGGCTTCCGATGGTCTTGTTCACAATTCCCAGGCCGCTCAACGTGGGCGACGAATAGAGCGTCGATCCGTAAACGGGAAAATCGTTAAACCCCAGGTTTTGCTGCACGTTATTGACGGGAATGTCGAAACTAGGGGTATTCGTAAGATTGAAAACATCGAAGCTGAATTTCACCGAAACACGCTCGGTCACCTGCGTCATTTTGATGACTGAAAGGTCCGTTCTGCGCTGCCACGGTTGCCGAAAAATGTTGCGCTGTCCCGTAGTAAACGTCGTTTCGAACGTATCGCCGGGGGGAATTGCGCCCCCCAAGTCGCCGGGACTGAGGAGCGGCAGGGTAAAGCAGTTGGCATCTAGAGCGGGCAATCCCGGCGTCGCGCCGCTGGCGCCTATGTACGCTTTCGACGGTGAGCATGTAGATGTCAACGGAACGATAGGATTAGTAATGCCGTTTGACGTGCCGTAATAAAGTCCGCCGACTGCGCCTGAATAATCAATAACGCTGTACGGCTGGCCACTCTGAATAATTGCCAAACCGGAGATAGCCCATCCATCCGCCAGTCTTCCACGGAAAGAAGTCAGCTCAAAAAACTTGGGTAATTGGTACAAATAAGTGAAATTGATCACGTGTGTGCGGTCAAAGTCGGAAAGCCCGTAACCACTGCGCAGGTTGTCTGGGTTGTTCCCGTTATAGAAGAGCCCCATCGCACTTTGTTCGTCAGTGGCGTGCGAATAGGTGTAAGAAAAGCCCACTTCCAGACCGCGACTGAGCCGTTTCTCAACGTGCGTTTGCAGCGCATTGTAGGCGGAGATTCCCGCCGCGGTGTAAGACTCGGATTCCGATGAGTAGCCGATGTACGGAACACGAAGATCGATGTTGCCGCCTTCAAAGGTCGCGAGCATCGTGCTTCCGTCCGGAAGTCCCAGGAAGCCGCAGCCAGATGTTTCTCCGCTCGCATTGCACGTGGGAGTGTACGCGCAAGCCGCCGGGTTGAGGGTGGGATTGCATCCAGGAGGGGCGAGGACGTTGTAGCCATAGCTGTAATTTTGTCCGTGGATCGGATGGCTGGGAGTAGCTATTCCAGCTTGGTTGAAGGGCACAGGAATCACCTCGTGCCGCCCAAGATTGCCCACGTAGCCGATAGTTATCGCAAGATCGTTGCGAGGTTGCCACTGTAGATCCAGGGTCTGGTTCATCGTGTAGGGAAGCTTGTTCGCGCGGTTGTAATCCGCGAAGGAGAAAAGCTGCGCGCCATTTTCAATTGCCGCGGCGTTCGGAAGAGTGATTGTCGCGGGATTTCCCGTGGGCGGCGGCTGCAGTGTTGCACCCCACGGATTCGAGAACGAGCCGCCATTCGCTTGTGTAGGATCACAAGTTGGAATAAAGCTCATGTAGTATGTTCCAACGGCACTGCACACCTGTGAATTGACGAAAGGCGGAGCCTGGTTTACGCCAAAAGGTCCTCCGGCAATCACGCCGGCGGCGTATCCCGGCGACAGGTAAGTGAACAATTCGCCGCGATCGTAATAGAGACCCCACCCGGCGCGCACGACAACTTTGTTGTTGAACATTTTGGGGCTCCACGCCACACCCAGGCGAGGCCCGAGGCCCCACTGCCTGCCTGTAAGCGTGGAATCGCTCACGCCCTTGCTCGGAAAGAGAGAATTGTTCCCCGCAATGATAAAACCGTTCGAGACGATCGTGTCCGTTGCTGCATCGTAATTGTATTTGGAAGGATCGAAATTATAGAGACGACCGTATTTTTCCCTCAGGCCGCCATGGTCGTCGAAACGCAGACCCGCCGTCAGGCTGACGTTGGACCGTATCTGAAATTTGTCCTGAACATATGCCCCGCTTTCTTTGGAGCGATAGTAGCGGTTGGCATCGCCCTGAAGATAAGCCGTGGTGATGAATCCATCAGACGAGTACGGCACCACTAGGCCCTGCAGGAATTGCGAGAAGTCCGCAAAACCGATCGTTCCCTTGTCCGTTCTCTGGTCACGCGTGTTGAGTTGCGTGTACGCGAAACTCCCCCCAAAGTGATGGTGTGTTTCCCCCGTGTCCAGATAGCGTTGGCCGAGGGCATGAACCGATTTTGAAACACGCCCGTGAAGGCGCTCTGAGAATTTGCTCCACTGCCGATATTGGTTGCTGCATTGAATACGAAATTGGTGTTATACGGCGCCGCATTTCCGTAATCGTCCACGATGGAAATGCCGGGGAAGAAAGGCGAGCCAAACGTATTTATCGTGGAATCAGCCGCAGAGGTGCCAGTTAAGTTTTGTACGTAGGCCCCAAACTGTTGCGGGGTAAACGGCTGCGAGACGGTGCTGTAGATCTTTTCTCGAATGAACCCAAAAACTTCAGAAACGCTCAGGTTCGGCCTCAGCGCCTGGGTGTTGGTGATGGAAGCCACCTGACTGCCGGCGTCTAAGTGCTGTGTGAAGCCCGGTGAGCCGGAGTACGCATAAGGAGCGATGCTGGGATCGTGCTGATAGTAATACTTCAGCGCGAGGGTATCTTTTGAATTCACAATCCAATCCAGGTCGGAAACTGCTTGGTGCGCGAGGAAATACGCCGTGCCTTGCGTGAAGGTATTTTCTGGGAAATTGATGGTAATCGGATTCACCGCGGGGCTCGGATTAGCCGACGGAATCAAAAATTGACCGTTGGGTAATTTGTAATTCAACAGCCCGTACGCGATAGGGCTGATGTCCCCCGGCGCGGTACCCACAGTCGGATTCACCACAGAAGAGAACGGAAAATTGCAGGGCTGCGTGGTGCAGGTCGTAGGATCGCCATTCACAAGAGCCGCCAGTGCCGCCGGGCTGCGATCGTTGGTTAATCCCGGAGGTACCGCTACGCGCGAGCTGCCAATTTCCGTATCCGAATCGTGGATGTGCTGATACGAAATAAATCCAAACAGTTTGTTCTTGATGATGGCCCCGCCAAGAGTTCCTCCGGCCGCGACGCGATGCAAACCGGGAACTTTGTCGCTTGCCGGGATGTTCGGATCGGCGTTATAGAAAAAAGGCGCCGCATTCAGGGCGTCCGTTCCGCGGTGGATGTACGCGCTGCCATGAAGATTGTTTGCGCCCGAAGCGGTGCTCATGTCGATGTGCGCGCCGCTGGTGGAACCCTGTTGCGCGTCGTACATCGACGTATTCACCCGGAATTCTTCGATGGTCTCTGGCGCAGGAGTAGGCAAGGCTTGGCCAATTGCCAGATAAGGCGAAGCAGTGCTCTGAATCGGCTCAGCAGTTGTGCTCGAAATGCTAGCCGCCCCACCAATGCCGGTATTGTTCACGATGCGCGCTGAAGCCACCTGGCTTGTGCTCTTACCGTTGAAAAGGTTGCTGGCGTCCACACCATTCAGGAGAAAAGTATTGCTGGTGTCCCGCTGCCCGTTGGCCCAGATGGGTTGATTGCCCAGTCCACTGTTGGCGCCCGTTCCACTCGAAAGTTCCGCGTTGACGCCGGGAGACAAAATCGCGATGCCCGTGAAGCTTCCTGTGGGCAAAGGAATATTCTCGATCTGATCCTTTTCCAGAATGTAGCCGTTGGTGGTGTCCACCGCATTCATGATCGGGCTGGCTTCCACCGTGACCGTGGTTCCGATTTGCCCGACTTTCATAGAAGCGTTTACTGCGGCGGTGCGGTCCGCTTGCACCACGATGGAGGGAATTTTCTGGGTTTCAAACCCGTCATGCGTGAACGTCAGCGTGTACGTTCCGATGGCGAGGTTCACGAAGTCGTAGGAACCGTTGGCGCTGCTCGTTTGTGTGCGACTCAGCTTTGTTTGATTGTTCTCGATAACGACGGTTGTATTTGCCAGCACGCCTCCGGAACCGTCTTCCACTGTGCCGGTTATACCGCCCAGAGTTTGTTGCGCTTGTGCATTCAGAACAAAAATAAGAGAAAGACAACACGCCACGAAAGAAATTAGAAGTAACCTGCCCTTTATCATGCGCGACGGTCTCCCTGAATTGCCCTCACGCGCTGGCAACTAACGCGTCCAACAAATCCGGAATGATTTTGTTTGAAGTATTACTCGCGGCCGATCACACCCAAAGACGACTGATAATGAAAGGAAGCTATTCTAGTTTCGGAACCAACCGAAACGAATTTTTTGGTTTGAACGGATTTGCTTTTCAGTTTCTGTGAAAAAGTTGCGCCCTCTCGAATGTTTGCGCGTAACTTCCAAATCGCAAGCTTGGCCAACCTGAAGCGACTCAATTTTCTAACTGCGTCGCTTTCCGGTTGCGCGCACTCTGCCAGAACCACAGTAATCCTGCCGCCAGGTAAGCGAGATAAATGTACGGGAGCTTGCCGTAAGGTCCTTCCGGTACCGGATACAGATTGCCAACCAGAGCAAAAACCATGGCGGTAAACGCCAGGCAGGGGATTATCTGCGACGTAGTTCGATACGCGTGGTGCTGGCGCAAATATTTTGGAAGCGCGATGCAAACCAGCGCGTACGCTACGATGAAACCGTAAGTCGCCAGCGACCCCATCCACCCGTAAACGTCAAGTCCGCCGGCACCCCGCGCGGCCAACACGGCTACAGGTGCGGCGGTTGCTATTCCAGTCACCACGATGGCGCGTGCGGGCGTTTCGTTGCGGACATGCGTTACTCGCAGCGAGGTGTGAGTCAGCCCATTGTGGGACATCAGCAGCAGAACGCGCGCCGCAGCTGTAATACACGCTAACGTGCAAGCAAACATGCTGATTACCAAGCCGACGTCTATGAACAATCCGAGCACGGGCACTCCGCTAACTGCAGCGAGCACTCGTAGCGGCGCCTGACTCGTTCCCAAGTCTTGCCCGGCGGTGCGCAGGCCAAGCACTTCGGTGTATGCGCAAAGAACGAAAATTGACCCTGAGAGAATGGCG
>Ga0182024_10013071_pt1 | contig 16285 bp, 21 predicted proteins | sample P32metaG_FD_120480 | JGI IMG/M metagenome (GOLD analysis project Ga0182024, IMG submission 120480) | Permafrost microbial communities from Stordalen Mire, Sweden - P3-2 metaG (Illumina Assembly) | ecosystem: Environmental > Terrestrial > Soil > Wetlands > Permafrost | place: Sweden: Stordalen... | reverse complement strand
CGGGCGCGTCGGCGTCGAGGGCCTTTCGAACGTCGTACACGGGAGGAAGAATCTCGTAGTCAACTTCGATCAACTCAATCGCGTCGCGGGCGATGTAACGACTCTCGGCGACGGCAAACGCCACCTCTTGACCTTGGAAGCGGACCTTATCGGTCGCGAGCACCGCTTGGACGTCGTTCGACAGCGTCGGCATCCAGGCCAGCCCCTGGGCGGCGAGGTCGGCCCCGGTGATGACCGCGACGACACCGGGCAACGCCGCGGCGGCGCTGGTGTCGATGCTCTTGATCCGAGCGTGGGCCACCGGCGAACGCAGAATCGCCAGGTGCAACATGCCCGGCAACTGCACGTCGTCCACGTAGTTTCCCTGACCGCGGATGAATCGCGGGTCTTCCTTTCGAAGCATGCGACCGTAGCCAACGGGCTTTTCGTCGTTGTTGACAAATTCGGTCTGGCGTGAATCGAGCGTGGTCATACGGTTGCTCCCTTGGAACTTGCTTCGTGGACCGCAGCCCAGCGAATTGAACGGACGATGGTGGCGTAGCCGGTACAGCGACAGATCTGGCCCGATATCGCTTCGCGGATCTCGCTTTCGCTCGGGTCCGGATTTCGGTCGAGCAGCGCGCGAGCGGTCATCATCATGCCGGGCGTGCAAAAGCCGCACTGGAGACCGTGGCATTCCATGAAACCCTGCTGGACGGGATCGAGCTGGCCATTCTGCTCGAGCCCTTCCACGGTTCTGACCGCATGCCCGTCGGCCATGGCCGTCAAGACCGTGCAGGACTTCACCGGTTCGCCGTCCAACCACACCACGCACGTGCCGCAGTTACTGGTGTCACAGCCCCAGTGCGTGCCGCGCAACAGCAGTTGGTCGCGCAAGAAGTGGACCAGCAACATGCGGTCCTCAACCTCTTCGACGACTTGCTTTCCATTCACGTCGATTGAAACCTGCATGACTAGACCCCTCTCGCGTTTATTCGTTCCACCGATGTCGTTAACGCCCGCTTGGTCAGCTCGTTGGCCAAGTGGCGCTTATAGGCCACCGTGCCACGTTGGTCTTGGGCTGGCTTGCAGGCCTCGGCCGCCAAGGCGCCGGCTTGGGAGAAGAGATCCTCCGACGGGACCTGACCTCGAAGCAGTTCCGAGATCGCGGGGATTCCCGTGGTATTGGGTCCGACCGCCGCGAGTCCGACGCGGGCATCCGTAATCTTGCCGTCCGTCATCCACACCGCCGCGCCACTCGAGGTGACCGCCCAGTCGCCCGCTCGCCGCTCGACCTTCTTGTACGCGCTCGATCCATCGGGACGCACCGGCAGACGGATCTCGATCAAGATTTCGCCGTCGCCGACCGCGGTCTCGTAGGGACCACGATAAAAGTCTTCCATCGTCACCACTCGCTCGCCGTCAGCGCCGCGAATGACGCAACTCGCGTTTAGGGTGGTGCACACGGCCGAAAGGTCCTCGGAAGGGTCAGCCTGACACAGTGAACCGCCCAGGGTTCCGCGGTTACGAACCACCGGATCGGCTATCACCCGTTCGGCGTCACGAAAAATTGGAAACAACGTAAACAGCTCGTCGGACTCTAAGAGATCACGGTGACGGGTCATGGCGCCGACACGAATTTCGTCATCCTCACGTCGGATATAGCCCAGTTCGCCGGCCAAGCCGTTGATGTCGATCAACGTCTCAAAACTGGCCAAGCGAAGTTTCATCATTGGCAGGAGGCTGTGACCACCGGCGACCAGCCGCGTGGACTCTCCTTCGTTCAACAATGAAATCGCGTGGTCCACCGAAGTGGCCCGTTCGTATTTGAACGGTGCTGGAACTTGCATTGCGCCCACCCCCTTTGCGCCCCCAAAAGCAACGCCGAAAATTAAATCCGCTACCTACCGGTCACCAACACTGATACTTTCTTCACCGCGACAACGCTCAGTGAAACCACGCAAACATATATACCATCGAAACGGCCATCACCACGTCGCAGCAGAGCGCCAAGCGCGGAGCGGTCCCGGTCGCGGGGCGCTGGGAATTCGTGCTCGTCGTCTTAGCGGAGCCAGATCCCACGCAACCTTGGTGAGCGGCCAGCGCCGGAGCACTCATGGTGACCACCAGGACGGCATTCCAGGTCCCGTACGCCGCCAGGGCCGCGCCAAGGATGAGCGCGGCCGGAAGCAACCAGCGAGGCGAACCCATCGTGGCACTCATTGCCGTCATGGATCCACCACTCATCTCCATGCCGCCGGCGAACATCGCCACCATGGCCACGCTGGCCACGATGTGGTTTGACTCATGAACGGCCAACCACCTGGAGGACCCGGTGCGCATGACGCGGGCGGCGCGCCACACGAACCATCCCGCAATCGATAGGAAGACGACTTCCCAGGCTCCGTCGGAGCCGAAGTGAGCAACGTTGAGCAACATCGCGGCCATGAGCGATCCCATCACGATGTGCACGGCATGAATATCACGGCGATCTTGACGTCGCGCGACCACCAGGAAGGTCAGACGACCGGCGCAATACAAGACAGTCCCCAGCAATATGGCCGCCACCACATCAACTGACCACGCGGGACCGTACACGAGACACCTCGTTTCCTCGTCATACTTCGACGTACCTTCACGGACTATAACAAGGTTCCGAGAGTTTGAACGGGGATTGCCAGCGCCGCTGCGAAGGGCACCTCGTTCACCACAAAGTGAGTGAACAAATTGGACGTGCCACGGGTATTCATCAGTAGCGCTGCAATACCTGCGGCGCGGGCGTGTCCCGTAGGAGGAATCCCATGTCGATGATCCAACCAGCAAAGACCCGATACGGATCACGTCGCACCATGGGCGACCGAGCCGCGTTCGCGGCGATCGTCGTGGGGGTGTTGGCGCTGGGATGGACCGGAATCGCCGCGGGCGGGACGCCAAGCAACTCCAAGCACGCATTTCTTACTTCCCTCGGCACTCCAACCATGGTGGGATCAACGGTCCCGGCGAACGGTGACGTCAATCCGTACGGGATCGTCGTGATTCCGAGCACGGCCGGAGACTTGACGAAAGGTGACACGCTCATTAGCAATTTCAACGACAAAGCCAACGCGCAAGGTACGGGCCGGACCATCGTGGAAATCTCGCCCACGGGACAATTGACGACGTTCGCCACCATCACGTCATTGCCAACATCAGACCCCTGCCCGGGCGGCGTTGGTCTGACGACCGCGCTTTCAATCCTTCCGGGCGATTGGGTCGTGGTGGGTAGCTTGCCGTCTACCACCAGCGGCGCGTTGCCATTGGTCAATCCGGCCGGTTGTCTTATCGTGCTCAACGCCAACGGGGCGGTCGTCGAAACGTGGACCAACGCGAACATCAATGGCCCCTGGGACATGACTGAAACCGCGTCGGCCTCGGGGGTCAACCTTTTCGTTGCCAACGTTCTAAGTCGACCGCAGGGAACGAGCACTACCCCACCGAGCAGTTACCCGTCGACGATCGTGCGAATAAGCGTGGCGCTCGGTGCCGGTGCGATGCCCCAGCTGACCGGCACGACCATCATTGGTTCGGGATTCACCTCGCAGCCCAACAAAGCGGCCCTCGTGCAAGGGCCGACGGGCGTAGCTCTTGCGCGCAACGGCACCCTCTTTGTCGCCGAAACGGTGCAGAATCGAATAGCTGAAATTCCTAATGCGCTGGCCCATATGACCCCCGTCGCCGACGGGACGAAGACCTTGAGCTCGGGTGGGTGGCTCAACGCGCCGCTCGGCTTGACGCTCGCTCCCAACGGCGACGTGCTGGCCATGAACGCCAACAATGGCAACGCCGTAGAGATCAGTCCTTCGGGTCGTCAGTTGGCCAAAGTGACCCTGGTACCAAAGGGATCGGGAGACCTCTTCGCCGCTGTAATCGCGACCGGCGGACGCGGTCTGCTGTTCGTCAATGACGGCACCAACGCACTCGATCTGGCCAAGACTCGTTAGAGACATTAAGGCGTAGAGCCGCATTCTCATCGCAGTTAGTGGAATCCTTGGGGTGTCTTGCACTCCCCGGTGTGCCAAAATATGACGGTGGAGCACGCGCAAGTTGAAGCCTTCGTAGACGAGTGGGTCGAAGGCTGGAACTCCCACGATCTCACCAGGGTCCTCGGTCATTTCGCCGACCACGTTGCTTTCACCTCACCGGTCGCGTCGCTCATAGTGGAGAACAGCGGTGGCGTGGTCCAGGGCAAGGAAGCGCTAGGAGAGTATTGGCGAGAGGGCCTGCGTCGAGTGCCGGACTTGCATTTCGACGTACTCGGTGTCTATGTCGGCGTCCACACGCTGGTGATCAACTACCGGAACCAAAGAGGAAACCTCGTGTGCGAGGTGCTCGAATTCGAAGATGACGTGGTGATCCGGGGCCACGGTACCTACTTGGGTGCGACCATTGATCCGGCGGGCGCCATCGCCACACCGGATTGAGGCGAAGTGTTCTCATTCCGGTCCAATTTGAAAGCCAAACCGGCGGCACCGCTCGTTATCGTTCGCGCGATGCCAGGTAGCTTTGCGGGTCGATTCCGACTCGATGCACGGTAGCGGCCAAACTCGATGAGGTCGGTCCGGATCGGTCCATCAAAAAAACGTTCTCGACGATGCCAAGAATTCAACGGTTTGGCACTCGTATTCGCCGCGACGCTCGCCCTTGCGAGTGTGACGGCCTCTCCCCTAGGAGCCGAGGTCCGTCGCGTTCGTCCCATGACCGAAACTCCTATTTTCGGGGTCGGGTTGGCGCGCTGCACCTTCGTTGATCACTCGCGCGCGGTGCTCAACTACTCGAAGACTCCGTTCACCGTGTGGTCCACGAGTCGCCGACTGGTGACCGAAATACGCTATCCCACCCAGTATCTCGCGGGCGGACCGGTCGAAGTAGCGGGAGCACCTCCCGTTGAACAGAGCGGCGGCTATCCAATGATCGTCTTCGCCCACGGTTACGACGTGACCCCCGACACGTACTCGGCCCTGTTGGACGCGTGGGTGCAAGCGGGCTTCGTGGTGGTGGCCCCCTTCTTTCCCGACGAGCAACCGTCGGCGGTAGCCGCCCAACATGGCGCGAACACCGAGGATGACGTCGTAAACGAACCGGCGGACCTCACCTTCGTGACCAAGGAAATCATCCAAGCGTCGGCCAACGAGTCGTCGGATTGCCACGTGGTAAGCGGTCTCGTGCAACCTACCGAGATCGCTCTCGCCGGGCACTCAGACGGAGCGACCGCCGTAGGAATGCTGGCCTACGACCACGGTGAGGACCCCCAAGGCGTCAATTACGCCAGCTTGCGCTCTGGAATCAATTATCGGGCCGTGGTCATCCTGTCGGGTGCCGAGGACACCGCCCAATCGTACGCGGACGAGGCCAGCCGTCCCGACCTGCTGGATATTCACAGCTTGGCCGATCAATGTAATCCGATTCGCGACGGCGTCAAACTCTACGACGCCATTGATCAACCCAACAAATGGTTCCTCGCGCTTCGTACCGCCCATCACCTTCCGGCGTTCGATGGCGCCGACGCGCCGGCCTTTGGCGTAGTGGCCGCCACGTCAATTCGATTCCTGCAAATGTCGCTGCAATCGCAGACGTCGCCGGTCAGTCTCTTGGCCTATGGCAATGAGCATCCCTCGGTAGCCCGGATGTATAGCGGCGCACTGGGACGAGCCCTCGAGAATGCGCCGAAGGTTCCTGAGAGTTGCGGCCCGGATTAGCACTGGTGAAATCGAGTGAATAATGGTGCTCCGAAAACATCGGATTCCGGCGCTATCTGACGTTACGGTTAACCTCGATCATGAAGTGACGGTGAATCGAGGGATTAAGTGGACGATCAAACGGCGCGGCAACGGCTTCACGACGAACGGCTTCGGGTAGAAGAATTGCTCAATCAAACGACCGCCGACGGGTTGGATGAAAGAACGGGCGCCAACGAAGGCGGTGACATGAGCGACTCGGCCGAGCCTCTCATCGCCGAACAAGAGGAGAACGCGGTTTCGGCGGGGCTTCGTGAGAGATTGGAGGCAATTGAAAGGGCTGAGCAGCGCCTCAACGACGGGACGTATGGTCGATCAGTCCGTAGCGGTGAACCCATACCCGATGACCGCTTAGAGGCGGATCCGGCGGCGGAACTCACCGTCGACGAAGCCCAGGAAGATTAATTCCCAGCTTTCGGTTCACGGCACTTCCCACCTGCGAGGACCTCGAGCGACCCATCCTTCTACCTAATCCGTGCTGAACTTCAATCGCGATGGCGATCGTTCGACACCAATGCCGTCGAACGATTTGGCGCGAGTTACGCTTAAAGAGACCAAAGGACTTCATGCCAGTAGAACCCGAGCACGTGCACCTGAACAATCACCACCGCGACACCCTCGCGAAGATCCTCCAGCATCCGGCGAGCCACAATATCGAGTGGCCCGACGTGCTCTCGCTGCTCGAAGTGGTGGGTTCCGTGACCGAGAGTCACGACGGCAAGTACGTCGTGACGGTGGGTTCGGAGACCGAGACGTTCGATCGGCCCAACCATAAGGACGTCGACATCCAGCTCGTGGTCGACCTTCGTCGAATGTTGGGTAGCGCGGGGTACGCTAACTGAAGATCGTTGCGTCGTCGCAATTCTGTTCACCTGGCCCTCAAGGTTCCCCCTCTCGTGATCGCGCCCTTTGACCTGAGCATGCATCAGAATGGACCGGACGGTAACGAAATCCGCCTTCGCGTCGCGGTGTTTTGCTCACGGTTCGAACGAGCGCTACCCCTTGCCTACTTACGATGAGTCGGGTTATGAGAGCCGAGCGTCGGTCGCCGCGGTGGCGACCAAGGTAGCGACGCGATCTAAGGCTTCTGCGGCGTAATCAGGTACTTCTCGCCCGATGCCTGGCGGGCGTAGGCCGTGAACGCATCCGGTTGAAGGGCCTCGGTCAACGAGACCTCTTTCGTATACGTGCTCGAGAAGGTGGTCTCCAGTCCGAGTGCCACGCGCTGGCGAAGTTCGACGAGACCCTCAAGCCCGACGCTCTGCAAAAACGGAGTGAGTAGCCATCCGCTAACGCTCCAGGCGAAACCGAAATTGCGGGTCAGCACCGTCGGCCCACGATCGAGTCCGCCGTAAATGTAGATTTGCTTGTGCGTCGTCGAACCGTACCGGCTGTACTCGGTGGCGCTACTCGCCGAGGCGGCCTCCATTGCCGCCAGGATCTGACTGGCGAGGGTTCCCCCGCCCGTGGCATCGAAGGCCAGCGTGGCCGACGTGGCGCCAAGTGCCTCGATGAGGTCAACCATGAAAGTGGGCGACGTCGAATCAAGGACGTGCTCGGCCCCTAACGCTCGGAGGGTCTCCACCTGCTCGGGTTTGCGCACGATGTTCACCAGCGGCACCTGCTCTTGGATGCACAGTTTGACGAGCATCTGACCCAGGTTCGAGGCGGCAGCGGTATGCACGAGGGCACTGCGGCCTTCGCTGCGCATGGTGGCCACCATGCCCAAAGCCGTCAATGGATTAACGAAGGCGGACGCTGCGGCGCGCGCGGAAGTACCCTCGGGCAGCACCATGACCATCGAGGCGTCCACCGTTCGATACTGGCTGTACATGGCTCCTCCGGCGACGGAGACCGTCTTGCCGATCAACGCTTGCGCGAGCTCGGAGGAACCCGCGGCGACCACGTATCCGGCCCCTTCGTTGCCGACGGGTAGCGACAGTCCCACTCGGCCCGATAGGGCTCTCATCGAACCCTCATCGATGGGTACGCTCACCAAGGGACTCTCGACGTCGCCCGAGATGGTGGCCTTGCTCATGTCCGCTCCCGCGAACAGGAGGCCCAGGTCTGAAGGGTTGAGGGGGGAAGCCTCGACGCGGATCACGACCTGGTTGGAGTCCGGATCCGAGACCGCTACCTCTTGCACCGAGATCTCCAGGGTTCCTTCGGATGTCACCAGCGAGCGCAACGCGCGCGCCGTTATGGGAATATCGATGGTCATCGTGGTACCTCGGTTCAGCGACTGGGGTTGATAGAGCTGCGCGTAGTGATCGACGGCCCGTCTAACGTACCAAGTTCACGGCGGGCGTCAACCAGAAGCCCGCCATCGCGGGTCGACGCAAAAGACTAAGAATTTCGTCCGCCGTTGACGGTCGCGACGCCAACAGAACGGAGGCTAAACCTCGATCTCGACGTCAAAGACTCCACTATTGATCAAGGAGGGGCCTCCCGGAGGGGTCATCGGAGTGACCGCGGCTTTCGCGTGGTCTTCGGTATCAAACACGATGACGCACGTGCCGATTCCAGCGCCATCGTTCATCCATGATCCCTTCTGAAAGCCAGGAAGCGCCTTCAACTCAGGGATGACAACGTCACTCAGAATTGCGAGACGATGTTCGATATCTGAGTTCGGATCCAGCTGCACTTGCATGACGACTGCGTGGGCCATCTTGGCTCACCCCCGACCGATTCAAATTTCGTCCCAACGTGATGAGCCGATCCTATCCCGAGGTGCTGGGCGGAAATATTCGAAGTCGCCATCGGTTGTTGCCTGCGGTGACCGTGACGCGGTCATCGCCGAAGTTGATATGGCGCCCCAGCAACGTAAGGAAATCATTCGAACCATCGGAGAAGCGGAACAAGTCGCGTGGACTTTCAGACAGGAATTCGGGGTCTTGTCTGACGTCATACCAGCCTTTACGGGCCCCATGATGTGTTCACTTACACTTGGCCGACCCAGACTTGCGTTGCCTAACAGGGTCTCGGGTCAAAGTTGGGCTGCGCCAAAGTGGGATTAGTGGTCGTCGTCGTTGCCGTTGGCTTCTTCTTGTTTGGCGGCGAGCTCGTGGTCGTCGTGCTCGTCGTGGACGTGATCACTGGCGGCGGCAGCGACTGTAGGGCTTCGTTGGGCGATGGATCCTTAGGCACCGTGAGTTCACTGCCGAAGATTTGAACCAGCAGCCTTTGTGCGGTTGGCTGATTAACGAAGAGCACGTCGCCGAGAGTGCCGTTAGTGGCCGCAATCGTGGGCAACGTGTAGGTCGCAATTGCGTTGGCGTTGATGCTGTGAAAGCGAACCGCCAGACCGATCAGCTCATTAAAGGAGAAGTTGCTGTCGAGCGTGATCCCCTGAGGCAACTTGGAGAGGAACGAGTTGATGGTAAGAGGGTTGTAGAGCTTCTTGGCCTGGTCCACCATGGCGCGAAGAAAGGCGTCCTGGCGGATAATTCGCCCAAAGTCGCTCGTGCCGTCGTAATCCCAGCCATCGTTGTACACCTCTTCGTCAATGGCGACACTGTTGGCCAGCGCGACTCCCGTGGCGTCGCGGGGCCAGTAACGAAGTCCCTTGACGTTGTAATACATGTGGCGACTTCTCGTGACGGCGAGCGCCTCAGCCCCTTGGATCAATTGGCAGCCGGCATGGGGGATGTTGAGATCCGAATAGGGATCCCTCGACGGATAGGGAAAGTCGAGATGGACTCCGCCAAGTGCGTCGGCGGCGTTGATGAGACCCGCGAAACTCACCACGATGGTCTGGTTGATGGGGATGCCGAAATTGGCGGTGATGGTCCGGGCGAGCAGCGAGGGCCCGTTACCAAAGTTGACGTTGATGCGATTGAACTGGCCGTAGAGTGACTGATTCGCCACCAACGTCACCACGGTGTCGCGGGGAATCGACACCATCGAAATGGTGCCGGCGCCGGGGTCGACGTGGATAATCTTTACCACGTCGCTGCGCTGGCCCGGGGTCGTCGTCGAGCCGGTCTGCTTGGCCAAGAGGCCCGAGAGTCCCGCGCGCGAGTCCGAGCCGATCATGAGGATGTTAAAGGGTTGACCTGAGATGGGCAGGGGTGCCTCGTACTTCACCGTGATCCGGTGGATTTGATCGAAGCGCCAGTTGGCGTAAAGGTAACTCCCTCCTGCGACGACCACGAGCGCGCCAACGAGCGCCACCGCGGCGATGATGATTCGTCGACGCGTGCGATGAGGTCGAAGCTTTCGCGGCCGGCGCCGAACGCCGCGCTTCTGATCAATCGCTTCTCCGAGCGCAATAAGGCGCTCTTGGTTGGCGACCGGGCCCTCCGATTGCGATCTGCTTCGAGACGTGGGCTTTTCGGGTGTGTTGTCACGTCCGTTGGCCATTGAACGAATCTATCGCTACGAATCCGGATCGTCGAGATAAACGTTGCGGAGGTACGACAAAAGGCGTTCGTCAATCAAACTCCTCGCTTGACTCCATCGAGAGTACCTAACGCATCATCACTCGAACCCATGGTCGCGATAAAACCAAAAACTGAGGACGCCTTGCGCAAAGCGCCACGCTGTCCCCAGGGATCATTAGAAGATCACCACATTCCAAGAAATGCAGGGTCTGGACACTTTTTCCTACTCAGGGGACGAAGAGTCATTATGGGAATTCAGAAGATTCGCACAAGCCCTAACGAATGAAGAAAAATTTGGTGGACCGCAGCGGACAGCTTTCAATCCTTTCGAGGATCCTCGATGAGCTCGTGGAGGGTTCCAAAAGAGTGCAATCGAAACTATCTCTCCCTCCGAACCGCGCTCCAAATGATTGAACCCTTTCACGCGTCAATCCGCTGGTGTGAAGGTCGAAGATGGGGCTTAACAAACTTGCGATGCCTCGGCGCCGCGTTACGCGACCGTTGTGGAGCGTCAAAATCATGAAGGCCGAGTCAAGAAGGGCAAGATGTAGCACGCCGTGCTACAGTTAAGTGATGGACCGAGAAATTACACAGCGCCAACTCCGTAACGACAGTGGGGAGATCATGCGAGGTTTAGATTCAGGCCAAACTTACGTGGTGACGCGAAACGGCATTCCCGTCGGAGAGCTCACCCCTCTACGCCGGCATCGCTTCGTAAGTGCCGAAGCGGCCATCGCAACGTTCAAGGGAGCACCCAGCGTCGACTTGTATCGACTGCGCGCCGACCTCGACAGCGTGGCGTCCCAAGAACGAGAACCTCGTGCCTGAACCGATTCGCCACGCACGGGGCGTCATCGACACTTCCATCGTCATCAATCTCGAACAGATCGATTCTTCCCGCCTCCCCATCGAACTCGCAATCAGTTCCTTGACGTTGGCAGAACTCGCAGCCGGGCCACACGCCACCAGCGATGTCGAAGAACGTGCCCGGCGACAGGATCGTCTGCAAAGGGCGGAAGCCGTCTTTGATCCCCTTCCCTTCGATACAGAGGCGGCTCGCGCCTACGGAAGAGTCTTCGCGGCAATCTCGTCCATTGGACGCAAGGCCCGTGGCGCACGTGCCATTGATCTTCTAATTGCGGCGACCGCGTGTGCCGCCGGACTCCCCCTCTATACGCTAAACTTCGAAGATTTTCGGGGCCTCGAAGATCTGCTCGAGGTCGTCTCCATCTGAAACTTCGGCGGGTGTGAATCAACGGGCCGGTTGAATTTCAGAAAAGCAATACTTAGACTCTTGTTCTTCGCTCCCACCCACGATCTGCGTGCCATGACTCGATCACCAAGTGATCGGCCGGGGTTCCGACATAGGTCAAGACCACCTCAGTGATGTCCAGCTTGAAGTACCCCGCATCTTCGTAAGGATTCTCGAGGGGCGGACTTATTTCTACTAGCAAACCGCTCATTTTGGCGTCACCCGCTCCGGAACTGGGGTCGTCCTTTGGAGGTTCGAAGCTTGGGCTATGAAGCGCGACCCGCGGGTCGCGCTTCACATCAAGAAGTTTCAACGATCCTGACATCATCCCGAGGGTGATTTCTCCGCCGCTGAACTCAAGTTCAGAAGCGCTTATCCTTGGTGAACCATCTCGTCGCAGCGTAGCCATCGTCTTGTTCGTTCCAGCATCAAAACACCGTCGAACTTGAAGCGCGAAGTCCGGGGCGTCGTCTTCGATTTCGTGCCAGGAAGTCATTCAGTAATATTATTTCGTCCCCACTGGACAATTCTCTAGGAGACAGAGCGTTGTATTTCCGACAGCGATCCGTGGACCGTACAGTACTTGAACCTACAACCTCATGCGTGTCTTGAAGCGCAAATCAGTGCATGGGCGTTGCTCACATCCGATTGCGGCTCGATTAAGGTGTCATGAATTCGTCACGGTTCACGTTGATTCGCCCATACTCTTCGGCGTTGCTGACGGAACTTCGCTATCACGGGCAGGCGCTCTCTTTTAGAATCACATAATCTCTCTCAAAGGGCGTGAGCTTCCAATAGCGCTTTGAGATTGCTCGTAGAAGTCTCAAAAAGGTTCTTGGAAAGTCGGACCATAACGGGCTCGGCGAGCTTGAAGAAACCACGGCTTTCGCCTCGAAAGTTGGACGTAACCCGCGTACCACCGTCCAACGGCTCCAGAATATTCTCAACTTCCAGATGAAACGGTCCGGATGTGGACTTAGAGCTATATCTCGTGCTCGGCACGAACTCGGTGACCTGGGCGTCTGATTCAAAGGTTCGCCCGAGGAATTTCCCGACATAGACCATCGTGCTGCCTACTTCGAGGGGTGCATCTTTCGTCCATCGAATCTCAATCACACTGGAATTCCAGTCCGGAACCCTATCGAAATTCACGAGCGCAGCAAAGACGTCCTCCGCCGGACGATCAATAACGCACACAATTTGGAACTCGTTCATGAACAACCTCCTCGATTCGTACCCAAGACGGGTCGACTAGCAGGGAGTGCATGGCCACCTGCCAACTTCACCCTCAACGCTTAGTGTGACAAACGCAAAGGGGGCAGACGAGGTGGGTGACCACACAGTCCTCACTCGTGTCAACACCACTTTTTCCACCAAACCGCGTAGCCCACTTTGTTCTCGCTGACGATAAGCCTGTTGGAAGATCACGACTCTTTCATTAGATTCAAAATGGGGACGAGACGGAGACTTCCTGCAGGATCCCGCGGAAAATGTTCCATTTCGTAGATTAGTTCTTGGCTTTGGATTGGTTCAGGCCCACCGCGGCGCGCACGAGCGCCTTGAACGCCTTCTCGTCAATCTTCTCGCCCTCGTGGAAGTCAATGGCCCGCCTTGTGTTCCCTTCAAGACTGGAGTTGAAGAGACCCGATGGATCCTTCAGAGCCGCCCCTTTGGCGAAGGTCATCTTCACCACGCTCTTATAAGTCTCGCCCGTGCAGATCATTCCGTCGTGGTACCACACCGGAACCCCTCTCCACTTCCACTCCTCGACGACGTCGGAATCGGCTTCCTTGACCAAGCTGCGGAGCCGGCTAAGCATCTTGCCCCGCCAATCGCCTAACTCCTTGATACGCGCGTCGATCATCTGAGAGGGAGACTTGCTTTTCTGCGACCCGCTTTTCTCCATGCCTGTTTCTGTTCCTTTGTCCTGAGGCTCCGATAAATGACGTGATACCCACCGCACCAAATTCTACCGAGAGCCTTGATTAACCGGTTCTATGTGCATCCTGCGCGCCGCTGAGGGGCACCCTTCGGTTGGTGTCGCGAGGCCTGTCGACGCGACGCCCTGATGAGCGATCAATCGTCGGGGAGAGCAGCAAAATCACGCTTGGTTTTCCGATACCACCCCATTCCTGATATGGGATTCTTCCACCTACCCTTCATCTCCTTCAGCGCACCCGTGTGCGAGTCATCACCACTGGCGGCGATCTGCTTTAAGTGCGCATCTTGCATCTTTATGATCTCATCTGCGGTATTTCCCTGCAGAGAGAGATCACATGGTCCACCCAATTGTTTACAAGTCATTGTTTTCATAAGTCTCGCTTCCTTTCATAGCGTTCCGCCGTCAACCAACGAGAGTAAAACCGAGGAGAGATCTCGGTGCCTCACCTTACGTTGACTTCTGCGCAGGTCATGACTGCGACCGCCGGATGGTCAGGCCTGTGCGATGCGGACGAGGTTGCCCGAGGGATCGCGGAATGCGCAGTCGCGCACTCCCCAGGGTTGGGACGCCGGCTCCTGGAGCACTTCGGCGCCCGACGCCCGAACTTTCTCGAAGGTGGCGTCAAGGTCGTCGGAGCGGAAAATCGCGGCCTGCAGTGACCCCTTCAATACGAGTGACAGCAGGGCGTCGCCCTCGGCCTGCGAACGACCGCCGTGCGGCTGGGTCAGAACGATGTCGACGTTCTGTCCCGTGGCGCCAACGGTGACCCAGCGGAAGCCCTCGGACGCGACGTCGGCGCGTACCTCGAGGCCGAGCGCGTCGCGGTAGAAGCTCAGCGCGGCGTCGGGATCATGGACGGGAATGAACATTGCGGAGACGGTGACTGACATGCGAAAATCATAGGGGCACCGACCCGTCGTGTGCTTCTCTGATCCTGCTCGTTACCGGGACTGGCGTCCGGCGCGCCGACCTAGCGCGCAACCGGCCCGACGGCGCCGGTCGGCAGCATTCAGGCCGTGACCGAGGTACGCCGCGGTCGCGTCGCGAACATGCTCACGCACGACGGAACGACCTCGAGGTTGCGGTGGTCGCGCTCGCGGTACCGCGACGGCGTCACGCCGACTATCTCGGTGAATCGCGAACTGAACGAGCCAAGCGAACTGCAGCCAACGGCGACGCAGGTGTCGGAGACCGACTGGCCCTGACGCAACAGAGCCTTCGCGCGCTCAAAGCGTCGCGTCATCAGATACGAGTAGGGCGTCTCGCCATACGCCGCGCGGAACTTGCGCGAGAAGTGCGCGGGCGACATGAGCGCGACGCGTGCCATGGCCGGGACATCGAGGGGCTGCGCGTAGACACGGTCTATGAGGTCGCGCGCCTGGCGCAGGCGCACGAGGTCGGCAATCTCCTGCGGCGTCATGTCTACGACCATACCCGCCCGGTCGCTCCCTCGGTCGAGAAACGCGGTCGAGACAATGTGGAAATGCGATGCCAAAAGCCAGTGCAATCGCGATCAGCACGAGCGGCACCAACGGCGATATATGTTCGGATGTCAGCCAGAAACGAACGACAAACGCCTTCGTGCTAGTGCGACTATCCAGGATATTTCAATCGAGTTGGACAACTCGACCGGGACCGAACATGTAGCGTTCACCTCATGTGGCGACAGCCACCTAGCTGGGGAGGACCCATGATGACTACCACCGCTCCAAACGGTCCCACCCGCCAACTCCACCGCCCGCTCCGGTGCCGCGCCCTACTCTTCGGCGTCGCTGGCGCCTTGGTGGTAATCGCCGTCCCCACGACCGGGCAGGCGGCTTCTCGCGCGGAAGTAACGATCCAGGGACGTCACGGCGTCGAAGGAAGCTCAGCAGCGCTCGTGTCGTCGATCTGCGGAAAGGTGAGCGCGGCGTCTGTGTCGTCGATCATTGGCTACAAGGTTCCGGCCGCCACTTCCTATACCCGGAGCATCAAGCCAACGAAGGAGAACTTCGAGATCTCCGGGACCGAGACGATCTGCACCTACGGAGCGGAAACCAGCATGGCCACAATCCTCAAGGCCGTATCGCTTTCGTACGAAACAATCTCAAAATCCATAACTCCGGCCGAGATGCAGCAGTCACTCGCGAAGGCGAGCACGCTCGCTAAGTTCAAGTTCAGCGCGTACTCCGGCCTGGGCGTCCCTGGCTTCTACTTCAGCTTGACCGAGTCGGGTATTACTGGTCAGGGAATCACCGGGGTTGTTGGCGGTACGACTTACTTCGGAGCGAGCGTGGAGTCCAAGAACGTGTCGAAGTCGTCACTCGCCGCGCTCGCCAAGCTCGCTGAAAAACTGTGAGCCGGCCGCCATCTCAGCGGTTTTTCATTTGAACCGTCGTCAATGCGGAACACCTTTCCCTTCGCGCAGCTACTTGCACGGCGAAATCGTTCTTAACCGGGAAAACGTACGTCAGCCAATCGGCCAAAATACCTCGATTCTGGATCCACAGTTTGGAGCACCGGGGATAACGCGATGTAACACAGGCGGCGCACCTTAGCGGACAGTTCTCACAACTTCCCGAACCGTTGAAGCAGATGACGAAACGGGGCTTTGATTAGGCATGTTGACAATTGCCCCTGATAGTCCGGCCTTCTGGATTTACACGAGTTGTCTCAAGCTTGGCGTCACGTGTCGTACCTTGGACAAGACGATGAAGCGATTCGGTCCGGTGGTCAATCGCAACGGCGACAGAACTAGGTAATCAAGTTGGAGAGTCCGGACGTTGCAGCCGGTCGACTACGAAAACGGACCTCCCCTTATTTCGCGCGACCGCCGGTCCGAACTACTCGGCGAGATTGTGGACTCGCGAAGGTCTCGTGGCTGCGCAGAAGGAACTCTTGAAGCGCTGGACTCTCGTTCGCCGTCCAAACGAGGGCCAGTCCCACTGATGCTCCGATGTCATCAACGACTAAGGCT
>Ga0182024_10013070_pt1 | contig 16285 bp, 13 predicted proteins | sample P32metaG_FD_120480 | JGI IMG/M metagenome (GOLD analysis project Ga0182024, IMG submission 120480) | Permafrost microbial communities from Stordalen Mire, Sweden - P3-2 metaG (Illumina Assembly) | ecosystem: Environmental > Terrestrial > Soil > Wetlands > Permafrost | place: Sweden: Stordalen... | reverse complement strand
GATCCCCGGTATCGAACAGGTTTCCTATCATGTACTGCGTACGCTGGACGACGCGCTGAAACTGAAGGCGGCGGTTGCCGCCTCGCGTCGGGCCGTCGTGCTGGGGGGCGGGCTGGTCGGCATGCACGCGGCCGAAAATCTCGTCAAAGGCGGCGCCGACGTCACCATCGTCGAAATGCAGCCACAGGTTCTCGGCGCCTATTTCGATGCCGTGGCAGCCGGATTCATCGAACGCGCGTTTTCCGAAAGCGGCGCGCGCATCCTCACCGGACGTCGCGTCGTCAGGCTTTCGCCAGGGGTCGCGGGCGTCGTGGTGCATTTGGACGATGGCCAGACGCTCGAGGCGGATCTGCTGCTGATGGCGACAGGTGTAAAGCCCGACATGAGCTATCTCGCTGGCGGCAGCGTCGAACATGACGCGGGCATCCTTGTCGACGACTACATGTGCACCAATGTTGCGAATGTCTGGGCGGCCGGCGACTGCGCGCAAGCCAGGGATTTCTTCGGCGCTCGTCCCGTGATGAACGCGATCCTGCCCGACGCGGCCGAACAGGGGCGCATCGCCGGCATGGCGATGGCTGGCGATCCCGGCGTCAAGGCCTATGCCGGCGGCGTGCCGCTGAATACCTACAATTTCTTCGGCCGGCATGCGATCGCGGTCGGCGTCGGCGCGACGCCTGGTGGCGAAGAACGCGTGCGCCATGACGAAGCCCGCGGAAGCTATCTGCGCGTCGTCGTCAAGGACGGCCGGCTGCAGGGTATTTTCGGCGTCAACGAATTCTTCGACGGTGGCGTCATGCGGCAATTGATCCTGCGACGCGTCGACATTTCGGCGGCCCTCGATCGGTTGGTCGCCGATCCGCTGACGACCGGTCGCGAATTCATGTCTCGTTTGTGGAAATAATCATGGGACACACCTACGCAACCATTGCCTTCGACGCCGCCAAATGCGACGGCTGCATGAAATGCATGAGCGCCTGCGCGTCGGCCAAGACCGGCGCGGACGATATCGCGAGCGCGCGCATCCAGGTTATGCCGACGACTTTCGGATTCGAACTGGCGATGTGCCGCCAGTGCGGCGATCCGAAATGCGTGACAGTGTGCCCGGCCGGCGCGCTCGCCAAGAATGCGGAAAGCGGCGTGATCGCCTGGGATGGCGCCAAATGCGTCGATTGCCTGCTCTGCACCGTGGGTTGCGCCTACGCCGGCATCGCGCCTGATCCGGCGCACGGCAGGGTTGCCAAATGCGACATGTGCGACGGCGCGCCTTCTTGCGTATCGGCGTGTCCCACCGGGGCGCTGCGGCACGTTACGTCAGCGAACATCTACAACGAGGTCGGCGGCTGGGAGGACATGTTCACGCCCGGACTTGCCGGCTGCCAGGGCTGCAACACCGAACTCCTGATGCGCCACACTATGCGCCGCGTCGGCCCCGACGCCGTGCTGGCGACGCCACCGGGCTGTGTGCCGGGCATGGGATCGGTCGGCTACAACGGCCTCACCGGGACCAAGGTTCCGGTGTTTCACCCGCTGCTGACCAACACCGCCGCGATGCTGGCGGGCGTCAAGCGGCAACTCAAGCGAAAAGGCCGCGAGGTTACGGCGATCGCGATCGCCGGCGACGGCGGCGCATCCGATGTCGGCTTCCAGTCGCTCTCCGGCGCCGCCGAACGCGGCGAGGAACTACTGTTCATGGTCGTCGACAACGAGGGCTACATGAACACGGGCATGCAGCGCTCGAGCTGTACGCCCTATGGCGCATGGACCTCGACAACCCCGGTAGGACGGGAGTCCAAAGGCAAGACGCAGGACGCGAAGAACCTGCCCCTCCTGATGGTCAACCATCGCTGCGCCTATGTGGCGACCGCATCGACCGCCTTCATGGAAGATTTGTACGCCAAGCTCGACAAGGCGATTGCCGCCTCAAAGCACGGCTTCGCCTATCTGCATGTCTATTCCCCGTGCACGACGGGCTGGCGCTTTCCAACCGACCAAAACATGGAAGTAGCGCGAAAGGCGGTCGAAACCAATTTCGTCATGCTCTGGGAGTTCAACCCGAGCGACGGCCTGCATTTCACCCATCCGGTCGACGCGCCGTTGCCTGTCACCGAATACCTCAAGGCGATGGGACGCTTCCGACACCTGGACGAAGAGCAAATCCGACACATTCAGGCGAAGGTTGGAGAGAACCGCGCCATCATCGAACAGATCGCCACCAAACGAGCGCCTGAGTCTCAGGCGCAGCACCGACCGATCGCCGAGCAGACAACGACGCACTGAGCCGCGCAAAGCGGCATGAGGAGGTGAGCATGAATATGAATTTGAAGCTGACCGGGCTCGAACCCGTCGAAGTCGCCAGTCGCGATCAGTTGCTTACGCTGCAGCTGGAGCGGCTCAAATGGTCGTTGCAGCACGCCTACGACAATATCGCGCATTATCGTACCAAGTTCGATAATGCCGGCGTCCATCCCGGAGATCTAAAATCGCTGGCCGATCTCGCCAAATTCCCGTTCACGACCAAGACCGACCTGCGCGAGAACTATCCCTACGGGATGTTCGCCGTGCCGATGCGAGATATCGTTCGGATACATGCTTCGTCCGGCACTACCGGCAAGCCGACGGTGGTCGGCTATACTGAGCGCGATATCGCGATGTGGGGCTCGGTGATGGCGCGCTCGCTGCGCGCGGCCGGCGTGACCGCCAACGACATCGTCCTCAATTCCTATGGCTACGGCCTGTTCACCGGCGGGCTCGGTGCGCATTACGGCGTCGAACGTCTTGGCGCGGCCGTGATTCCGATGTCGGGCGGCCAGACCGAGAAGCAGGTGCAGATGATCCTGGACTTCAAGCCCACCGTGCTGATGTCCACGCCGTCCTATTCGCTGACCATCGCCGACGAACTGTCTCGCCAGGGTGTCAAGCCGGACAGCACCAGTCTGCGCATCGGCGTGTTCGGCGCCGAGCCCTGGACCAACGAAATGCGAAGGGAGATCGAGGCGCGCCTGGGCATCGACGCGATCGACATCTACGGCCTGTCCGAGGTCATTGGACCAGGCGTGGCCTGCGAAGCCATCGAGACCAAGGACGGTCCGCATATCTGGGAGGACCATTTCTATCCCGAGATCATCGATCCGCTCACGGGCGAACTGTTGCCGGACGGGGCCGATGGCGAACTGGTGTTCACCACCCTGACCAGGGAAGCGCAGCCCGTGATCAGGTACCGCACGCGCGATCTGACACGGCTCTCGCCGGGCACAGCGCACGTCATGCGACGCATGGGCAAGATCACCGGGCGCTCGGACGATATGCTGATTATCCGCGGCGTGAATGTCTTCCCCACACAGATCGAGGAAATCCTGTTGAGAAACCCGAGCCTTTGCGCCCAATACCAGATCCAGGTCACGCGCGAGGGGCATCTGGACGAACTCGACGTGTTCGTCGAACTCCGACCCGAATTGTCGGATCGTTTGGAGGTGGCAAAGCGCGAGGCAATCGGCCGCGATGTCGCTCACCACATCAAGTCGCTGATCGGCGTTACCGCCAAGATCCACGTGCTCGAAACGGACAAGATCGAGCGCACGGTCGTCGGCAAGGCGAAGCGGGTGATCGACAAGCGTCCGAAATAGATCGAGGCGCCGGGGCGGCGCGCCATTCCGGCAGTTGAGGTGAACCGATGCTCTCGCAATTCCTGCAGTTCATGTTTTCCGGCGTCACCGTGGGCGCTACCTACGCGCTTGCGGCGCTCGGGTTCACGCTGATCTACAACGCCAGCAACGTCATTAATTTCGCCCAGGGCGAGTTCATCATGCTCGGCGGCATGCTGACGGTGTTCTTTCTCAAGATCGGCCTGCCGATGCCTGTCGCGCTGGTCCTGGCGGTCGCAATTCCGGCAGCGGTCGGCGTACTCGTCGAGAAGCTAGCGATAGAGCCGGCCAAGGGTGCCGAGGTGGTTGGCCTGATCATCATCACCATCGGAGCGTCGCTTGTGCTGCGGGGTGTCGTACAGATTTGGCTGGGCAAAGGCGCCGCCGCCTTCCCGGCTTTCTCCGGCGATGCGCCGATCGCGGTCGGAGGCGCCGCGTTGGCGCCGCAAAGCCTTTGGGTGCTCGGAACCACCGCCGTCATCGTGGTCGCGCTCTGGCTGTTCTTCAACCGCACCCTCGCCGGCAAGGCCATTCTCGCGACTTCGTTCGATCCTCTGGCCGCGCAATTGGTCGGCATCAACACCCAATGGGTCCTGCTGGTGAGTTTCGCGCTTTCGGCCGCGATCGGCGCCATCGGCGGCATCCTGCTGACGCCGATCACGATGACGTCGTACGACGTGGGGATCATGCTGGGGCTCAAGGGATTTGTCGCCGCCGTGGTTGGCGGGCTGGGCAACGGACTCGGCGCCGTCGTCGGCGGTCTGATGGTTGGAATCATCGAGGCGATGTCCGCCGGATACATCTCGTCGGCCTACAAGGACGCCGCGCCTTTCCTCTTGATCTTCGTCGTTCTGTTTTTCCTGCCGCGCGGCCTGTTCGGCGCGAAAGCGACGGAGCGGGTATGACGCGCACCCATTACGGCCTGTTCGTCCTTGCCGCCGTCCTGCTAGCGCTTCCGCTGTTGCTCCCGAACACCTACTATTTCGATATCGCCAATCGCATGGCGATCAACGCGATCGTGGTGCTGGGACTCAATCTGCTGATCGGCTTCGCCGGCCAGATCAGTCTCGGACATGCCGGATTCTTCGGCATCGGCGCCTACGCGTCCGCGGTCCTGACCACGCATTTCTCCTGGCCGCCGATTGCCGCTTTGTGCGTCGGGGCGGCCGGCGCCTCGTTGCTGGCCGCGGCGATCGCGCCGCCGATCTTTCGCCTGCGCGGCCACTACCTGGCGATGGCGACGCTGGGTCTGGGCATCGTCATTTCCATCGTTCTCAAGAACGAGGCTGGCTATACCGGCGGACCCGACGGCATGTCGGTGCCGGCGATGTCGTTTTTCGGCTGGGAGATCTTCGGCGAACGACAATGGTACTGGCTTTTCGCCGGCATCCTGCTGTTCAGCGTGTGGGCCTGTCAGAACCTGATCGATTCGCCGTTCGGTCGCGCGCTGCGTGCGCTGCACGGCTCGGAGGTCGCCTCCCAGGTCGTCGGCGTCGACATCGCGCGCTACAAGGTCACGATCTTCGTGCTGTCCGCGTTCTTCGCCAGCATCATGGGCAGCCTGACGGCGCATTATGTCGGTTTCGTCACGCCGGACACCGCCGAGTTCCCGCATTCGATCGAACTGGTCACCATGGTCGTCATCGGCGGCATGGCCTCCGTGTACGGCTCGGTGATCGGCGCGGTGCTGCTGACGGCGTTACCGCAGGCGCTGACGACCTTCGAGGGCTGGGAGACGGTGGCCTTTGGCGCGATCCTGATGCTGTCGATGATCTTTCTGCCCAAAGGTCTGGTCCCGACGCTGGCCGCGAAATTCGGGGGCCGACGCTGATGGCCTTGCTCGAAGTATCCGATCTCAGCAAGACGTTCGGCGGCGTGCTGGCGGTACAGAACGTGAGCTTCAGCGTCGAGGCCGGCATCGTCTATTCGGTGATCGGCCCGAACGGCGCCGGCACGACAACGCTCTTCAACCTCATCACCCGCGCTTACAAGCCGAATTCCGGCGAGATCAGGCTTGATGGCGAGCTGGTGACCGGTCGGGAACCGCACCAGTTGGCACGCAAAGGCGTGGCGCGCACATTTCAGAATCTCCAGATCTGCATGAATATGACCGCGATCGAGAACGTCATGGTCGGCGGCCACCTTTTCCTCGATCGCAACCTGATCAAGGGCCTGCTGCGCTTTCCGTCGCTGCGACGCGCCGACGCCATTCTGCGCGAGAAGGCAGCCGAACTCATGACCTACGTCGGGTTGGCTGCCTATCTGGGCGCCGAGGCGGGCGCCATGCCCTATGGCGCACTGAAGCGGCTGGAGATCGCGCGCGCGCTGGCGGCGCGGCCACGCATTCTTTTTCTCGACGAGCCGGCCGCGGGTTTCAATCCGATGGAGACCGCGGAGATCGACGGGTTGGTCCGGAAAATCGCCGATAGCGGCATCACCGTCGTCCTCGTGGAGCACGACATGAAAATGGTTATGAACATCTCCGACCGGATCCTGGTGCTCAACTACGGCAAGAAGCTCACCGAAGGGGCCGCGCGCGATGTCCGCCGCGACCCGGCCGTGATCGCCGCCTATCTCGGCAAGGCGGCCTGACCGCCATGACCGACGCGCTGGTAACGTTCACCACTGAACCCCGCGGCATGCCGCGGCTGAACGGTCCGGGACTGGCACGCGCGCCAGAGGCGCCGGCGCCGTCCGCTACGCCAATGCTCGTCATTCGAGGGCTCGGCAGCCACTATGGCCGGATCCCCGCGCTCCGCAACGTCAACCTCGTCGTCGGCAGGCAGCAATTGATTGCACTGGTGGGCGCCAACGGCGCCGGTAAGACCACCTTGCTGCGCACGATCTCCGGCGTGCAGAAGGCCACTAGCGGACGAATCGAATTCGACGGCCGGGACATCACGGTGCTGCGCGCCGACAAACGGGTCAAGCTCGGCATCTGCCACGTGCCGGAAGGCCGCCATGTGTTCGGGCCGCTCTCGGTCGAGGACAATCTGCATTTGGGCGCCTACTGCCGCTCCGACAAGGCTGCGATCGCCGACGATCTCGATCGCATGTACGCGATGTTTCCCATTCTCAGGCAAAAGGCGCGCCTCCCGGCCGGGACGCTGTCAGGCGGCCAGCAGCAGATGCTGGCGATAGCACGAGCGCTGATGGGCCGGCCTCGGCTGCTGCTGCTCGACGAGCCGTCGATGGGGCTTGCGCCGCTGCTCGTCGAAGAAATTTTCAACGCCGTGACCGAGCTGCGCAAGCAGGAGATGACGATTTTGCTGGTGGAACAGAACGCCTATGCGGCGCTGGCGATCGCCGATCGGGCCTACGTCATCGAAACCGGCGAAATCGTCTTTTCGGGCAGCGGAAAGGAACTGCTCGACAATGAGCGCGTACGCGAAGCCTATCTCGGCATTTGAGAAAGCGGAGTTTTTCAATCGCAGGCAACGGAACCCAACCATCGACAACAATCAAACGGAGGAATAGTCACATGAAAGCTTTTCTTAAATTGGCACTGGCCGCAGTTTTCGGTCTCGGCCTTTCCATGCAGGCCAACGCCGCCGAGGAGCCGATCAAGATCGGCTCGGTGCTGTCGGTCACAGGGCCGGCCGCGTTTCTCGGCGATCCCGAACTGAAGACCCTTCAGCTCTACGTCGAGAAGATCAACAATGAAGGCGGCGTCCTTGGGCGGCCTCTGGAGCTTATTTTTTACGACGACGGCTCGGACGCCAGCAAGGCGAACAGTTTTGGCAAACGTCTGATCGAAGACGACAAGATCGACGTGCTGATCGGCGGCACTACCACCGGCGCCACCATGTCGATTGCGCCGCTGGTCGAGCGCGCCGGAGTACCGTTCATTTCGCTGGCGGGCGCGGTGGCGATCGTCGAGCCGGTGAAGAAATGGATCTTCAAGACACCGCATACCGATCGCATGGCGGCCGAGCGTGTGTTCGAGGATATGAAGAAGCGCGGCCTGACGAATATCGCGCTGTTGTCGGAGACCAGTGGCTTCGGCCAGTCAGGCAAGAAAGAATCTGAAATCGCTGCGGCGAAGATGGGCATCACGCTTGTCGCCGAAGACACTTACGGTCCCAAAGACACCGACATGGGCCCGCAGCTCACCAAGATCAAAGGCACGCCCGGCGTCCAGGCCTTGTTCATCTTCGGCCTCGGTCAGGGACCTGCCATCGTCAACAAGAACATCAAGCAGCTCGGCATCACCATGCCGGTCTATCATGCGCACGGCGTCGCTTCGGAAGAATTCATCAAACTGTCCGACGGCGCCGCGGAGGGTATGCGTCTGCCCGCCGCCGCACTGCTGGTCGCGTCGAAACTGCCTGCCGACGATCCGCAGAAGCCCGTGGCGATGGGCTACGCCAAGGCCTATTCCGAGCGTTACAAGGAAGAGGTCTCGACCTTCGGCGGCCATGCCTACGACGCCCTGATGATCGCAATCGGCGCGATCAAGCGCGCCGGCGGGACCGACAAGGCCAAGGTGCGCGATGAGATAGAGCTGACCAGGAATTATGTCGGCACCAGCGGCAAGGTGAATATGTCACCCACCGATCACATGGGGCTCGAACTCTCCGCCTTCCGCATGCTGGAAGTGCGTAAGGGCGATTGGTCGTTGATCAACTGACGGCTCGGTCGCGTCCGGCGGGGGCCGGACGCGATTTCGCCTTTGGGCTACGGCGCAAATGGATGGGTAAGGGGACGGCGCCCAGCCGGCCGGGTTTCGCTTCGGACCCGTCCCGGATCGAACGCCGGAGAGTCGCCTCCTGCGGTCCCCGGGGTTACAATGCGGTCATGAAGAATCGTTTGCTGGGCCAGTGGATCGAAAAGCAATTGGCCGATCGCCCGCCGCGGTCGAATTCGCTGATCATCACGATATACGGTGACATGATCGCGCCGCATGGCGGTACGGTCTGGCTCGGCGGTCTCATCCGTCTGGTAGAGCCGCTCGGACTCAATCCGCGCACGGTGCGCACCTCGGTGTTTCGGCTCTCGCGCGAGAAATGGCTGGTGTCCGAGCAGATCGGCCGCCGCAGCTATTACAGCCTGACGGCGATGGGCCGGCGACGGTTCGAGCACGCCTTCCACAGGATCTACGACGATGCCCGCGTCGCGTGGGAAGGCGACTGGCAGGTCGTGCTTACTCCCGGCGACAGCCTGCCGCCGGCGATGCGCGACGCGCTGCGCAGGGAATTGCTCTGGGAGGGTTACGCTGCCATTGCTCCCGGCGTTTTGGTTCACCCTTCGGGACAGACCGAGGCGCTTCTGGATATTCTTCAGATCGCCGGCGCCCACGACAAAGTGGTCGTGCTGCAGGCGCAGACCCTCGGTGCCCTTTCCAGCCGGCCGCTAAAGGAATTGGTGGATCAATGCTGGAATCTGGGCAAGGTCGCAGCCGAATATCAATCGTTCATCGATTGTTTCCGCAGCGTGGCGCGGGCACTGCGCGGCGCATCGACCCTCGACCCCGAACAATGCTTCGTCATTCGTACGCTTATGATGCATGAATTTCGCCGCGTCCAGCTTCGCGACCCGTCCCTGCCGCATCAGCTACTGCCGGACAACTGGCCGGGCGACACGGCGCGTGCCATGTGCCGCGACATCTACCAGCTCTGCTGGGGAAAGACCGAGGCGCATCTGATGCAGATGCTGGAGACGGCGGATGGGCCGCTGCCGCGCGCGGCGAAGAGCTTTCACGCGCGATTTGGCGGCATCATCACGGATGAATCCGAACCGGAAGGCTCACAAAGAGTACGCGCCACCTGAAATAGCAACTATCTTTCGCCGTTCGATCGATCCGAGGCCTTCGATGCTCGTTTCAGAATTGCACCAAGATCGGATCCTTGTTCACACCGTAAGGATGTGAATTGCCGCGGTCCCCGCCTTCAATCCGGCAGCGGAACCGCCGAGCATCTGCGCCAGCCCCACCATAGCATTTGGCGTTTGACGTTTCCCCGCTCCATCGCGCAGATGAAGAGCAACCTCGCAAATATTGCGAACGCCTGAGGCACTCGGCGAATGGCCCAACGCTAAAAGTCCGCCGCTCGGATTCACCGGAAGTCGGCCGCCGAGCGACGTGGCCCCTGAGCGAAGCAGGGCAATCCCCTCTCCCCGCGGGCACAATTCCAGATCTTCATAATGAAGGATTTCTTCGCAAGCGAAGCCGTCGTGAATTTCGACGACGTCCAGGTCATACGGTCCTACGCCCGCCAACTCGTAGGCTTGGCGCGCGGCTTGGCAAGCGAAATCAATTGATGTCAGGTTTTTCCCTTCGACCAAGCCGTCTCCGGCCAGCACGACCGATGCGGCGATGTGAATAAGTTTGGTCGTGTAGCGCCGCGCGAAAGGGCCGGAGCAGAGAATTATGGCGGCGGCGCCGTCCGTGCTGGGACAACACTGAAGCATGGTAATCGGATCGGCAACTATTCTGGAATTGACAACCTGTTCGATCGTAATCCTCTGGCAGCTTTGCGCTGTTGGATTCAGCGCTCCCGCATCATGCGCCTTCACGGAAACTTGCGCAAAGTCCTGGATTGTCGCTCCCTGCGTCTCCATGAGCCGCCGCGTGGCAAGGGCAAAGACGGATGTGCCGAGAACGCCTGCGGCTTCGCATTCAAATCTGGGAATTGGTTTTTGCGCGACAGGACTTTCGGTCGTCGAATCTACGCCAAGCGCTATCCCCACATCGACAATACCGCTCGCAACATCCTTCCATAATCGCCATACGGCCGCAGCTCCGCCCGCGTGGGCATCGCCGCTCTTCCCGGTCTCGACTCCGGCAATGCCGATATCCGGAGCAGTCGCTTGTCCCGTAATCATTTGGGAGCATTGCTGGTTGGCATAAATGGCCTGCAGCTGAAGCGCCTCAATTCCAGCATCATGAAGCGCAGCCCAAGCGGCCCCGCGGCCGAGAGTCGCGACACTTCGGTGTGGAAATGTCCCAAAGATGCTTTGGCCAATACCAAGCACGCAAACATCTCTCATGACGCTCTTCTCATGCTTGCGTTGCCGGGAAACGGTGGCACCTTATCAAGGTGCCGAGTGAGCAAGGGAAAGGAAAGGCGTAACCCCGGGAACCGCTTTGATCTGGATCAACGACGACGCAAAAAGCGTATTATAGTACGATAATATAATAATTAGAGTCCGGTGCATCTATGCCTGGACCTGCCGACAGGGAGAGAGACCATGATTGATCGTCGTCACTTGTTGTCGATGGGTGTGTCGGCCGGCGCTGCATCGGCCTTAGGATCATATGCGCGCCCGTCTTACGCGCAGGCGGGCTCCCTCAAGATCGGCGTGCTGCTCCCGTTCAGCGGCACCTATGCCCCGCTGGGCGAGGCGATCATGCGCAGCCTCGAGCTATACACCAACTCGCACGGCGGTAAGCTCGCGGGCCGTAGCGTTTCCTATATCAAGGTCGACGATGAATCGGCGCCGCCGAAGGCGACTGAGTTGACCACAAAGCTGATCAAGGGCGAAAAGGCGGATATCCTGATCGGTACCGTTCATTCCGGCGTCGCCATGGCGATGGTCAAGATCGCGCGCGAAGACGGCATCCCAACCATCGTTCCGAACGCCGGCGCCGATATTATTACCCGCGCGATGTGCGCAGAAAACGTGTTCCGAACCTCCTTCGCCAACAGCCAGATTGGCCGAGCGACGGGCGACAGCATGATCAAGGCCGGGCACCGGAAGGCTGTGACCGTTTCCTGGAAATATGCAGCCGGCGAGGAAATGGTCGGTGGTTTCAAGAAAGCATTCACCGCCGGTCAAGGCGAAGTTCTGAAGGATATCACGATTCCCTTCCCCGACGTCGAATTCCAGTCGGCGCTTGCGGAAATCGCGTCGCTCAAGCCGGATTGCGTCTACGTCTTCTTCTCCGGCGGCGGCGCGCTGAAATTCATCAAGGACTATGCCGCGGCGAAGCTTGGGATACCCCTCTGGGGTCCCGGATTTCTCACTGACGGCGTCGAGGCGGAGGCCGGCGCCGCGGGCGACGGAATCAAGACCGTGTTGCATTATGTCGGCGATCTCGACAATCCTGAAAACAAGGCGTTCGTCGAAGCGTTCCAGCAGGCCTACAAGATCCCGCCCGATGTCTTCGCCGTACAGGGTTGGGATGCTGCGCAACTGCTCGATATCGGTCTCAAAGCACTGGATGGCGACATCGCGAAACGGGCGCAACTCAATGCCGCCATGGCAGCCGCATCGTTCAACAGTCCGCGCGGTCCCTTCAAGCTGTCATCCGCGCACAATCCGGTGCAGAATTTCTACCTGCGTGAATTGAAGGGTGGCAAGAACAACTATCTCGGTCTCGCCGCCGCGGCGATCGCCGACGACACGGTGGGTTGCAAGCTGGTCTGAACGTGTACAGCGAAGGCTGAATGGCGGGAGCGAGCGACGTATTCACCGCTCCATTGTGCAACTCAATGGTGGCGGTCCGTGAGCCTGATCTTCATTCAACTTCTCAACGGCCTGCAATCGGGATTGCTGATCTTCCTGGCCGCGAGCGGATTGACGCTGGTCTTTGGCATCCTCGGAGTGATCAATCTTTCTCACGGCTCGTTTTACATGCTCGGCGCCTATCTGGCGCTGACCCTCACGAACTTGTTCGGCGATATATTCCTTGCGCTCGCGGTCGGGGTACCTCTGGCTTTCCTGTGCGGCTTTCTGATTGAATATCTGTTCATTCGGCATCTCTATAACCGCGATCATTTGCAGCAGGTGCTGCTAACCTTCGCTCTGATCCTCGTTTTCAACGAGTTTCAGCAGGTCGTGTGGGGCTCCTACCCGCATGCGATTCCGGCACCGTCCTATCTCGCCGACAGCGTGCGCCTGACCAGTGGATTGAGCTATCCGGTATATCGCGTCGCCCTGATGGCGATTTGCCTCGCGCTGGCTTTGGCGATGGTCCTGGTAATCCAGAAGACAAGGGTGGGCCGTCTGATACGCGCGGCGGAATCCAATCGCGAGATGGTCGAGGCACTCGGGTTCGATTCGCGCGTGATCTTCCGGCTGGTTTTCGCCGCGGGCACGGCATTGGCCGCAGCAGCCGGGATGCTCGCAGCGCCGATCGAGAGCGCCTATCCGGGGGTCGGCGACCGCGTCTTGATCGTTTCCTTCGTCATCGTGGTGATCGGCGGCATCGGATCCATCCGCGGGGCTTTCATCGGATCGTTGCTGATCGGCATGGCCGATGCGTTCGGCAAGGTTTTCATGCCTCAGTTTTCCTCATTCATGATCTACGCGCTGATGGCGATCGTACTGGTCATGCGGCCCGCAGGCCTGTTCGGTCGAGCGTGACATGCTGACGAGGCCAAACCCCAGCGTCATCGTCTTCTTCCTGATCCTTTTGGCCTGCCTTGTTGCATTGCCCTTTGTCGCGGGAACCTATCCGGTGAAGCTGATGACGCGCATCATCATCCTTGCGACCTTTGTTCTGAGCCTCGATCTTCTCATCGGCATCACCGGCCTCGTCAGTTTCGGCCATGGCGCCTTCTTTGGATGCGGCGCCTATGCCGTTTATTTCGTGTCGCCGGAATCGGAGGCCGCGAATGTCTTTGTGGCGCTCGGCGCGGGGCTTGTGCTTGGCGGGGCGGCGGCGTTTTTGGTTGGGGCTTTTGCGACGCTGACGCGCGGCTTCTACTTCATCATGGTGACGCTGGCGGCCGGGCAGATGATGTTCTCGCTGTTTCACGATACCGACATCGCCAAGGGGTCGGATGGCGCCTTCGTCAATGTAAAGCCCGAACTGGCTTTCCATGGAACGAGCCTCATCGATTTCTCCGACTGGCACCAGTTCTATTACGTCTGCCTGCTTGTGCTCGTGGCTGCCTATTTCTTGCTGTTCGGGCTGGTCCACTCGCCCTTCGGCCGCGTCCTGCAAGGCATCCGCGCCAATGAAGTGCGCATGAGCGCGCTCGGATACGACACCTACCGCTACAAGCTGGCCGTCTTCACAATGGCTGGAATGCTCGCCGGCCTCGCCGGTGCGCTGTTTGCCTCGATCGACGGTTTCGTCACCCCGGAATTGTTCAACTGGCATCAGTCGGGTCTTGCCATCATGATGGTGGTGCTCGGCGGTGCGGGCACGTTGTACGGCCCGATCATTGGCGCCTTCGCCTATGCCATGCTCGAGGAAGTGCTCAAGAGCGCAAGCATCGTCGGTCCGCTGATCGCAGACCATTGGCGGTTGGGAACGGGCGTGACTCTGGTCCTGGCTGTTCTGTTGTCGCCCGATGGGCTCGCGGGCTTCCTGAGCTGGAAACCGTCACGCGTGATCCGTGCTCCGTCCGGCGGGCCGCAACGCGGAAATGTTTCGACCCGTCCGGTACGGGTTGCAAAAGCGCTGTTGACCAAGGGGCTCAGCAAGAACTTCGAGGGACTGCGCGCGATCAGCGATATCTCGACCTTTTTCGAAGCAAATAAGGTTCATGCCATCATCGGCCCGAACGGCGCGGGCAAGACCACCTTCATAAATCTGCTGTCAGGAACGGTTAAGGCGACCGCCGGGCGCGTATTGATCGATAATCGCGACGTGACCGGCTGGCCCGCTCATCGGATCGCCCGTGCCGGCCTCGGGCGCTCATTTCAACTTACCAATATCTTTCCGCGGTTCAGCGTGCGCGAGAACTGCGCCCTGGCTGCCCAGGTCCACAAGGTATCCCTGTGTCGGTTGCGTGATCGTCCCTATCAGGAGCTGGAAGCACGTGCCATCGATCGTGCCCTCGGCGTCGCCGGCCTCGCGGAGCGCGGCGACGCCGTTGCCGGGAACATGTCGAATGGCGAACAGCGTCAGCTCGAAATCGCTCTGCTGGTCGCCAGTGGCGCGGATCTTTTGGTGCTGGACGAGCCGCTCGCCGGCATGGGACCGGAGGAGACGCAGCGCGTCGTCAAACTACTGCGCGACCTGGTCCGCGACCATACGATTATCCTTATCGAACACGACATGGATGCGGTGTTTGCCGTCGCCGACACGCTAACTGTTCTGGTGCAGGGCAAATTGCTTGCGCAGGGTCGTCCCGACGAGATACGCGCCGACCAGTCCGTAATCGAGGCTTATCTGGGCCATCAGGCCAAGGTGGGAGCCGTGGCATGAGCACGACGATCGGCGACGTGCTCCACGCGCGCGGCCTCGACACGTTTTACGGGACGAACCATATTTTGCGCGGCGTGAATTTCCGCGTTGGAACCGGCGAGACGGTCAGCCTGCTCGGGCGCAACGGCATGGGCAAGACGACGCTGCTGCGCACGCTGATGGGACTGTTGAAGCCAAAACGCGGCTCGATCATGTTCAACGGCCGCGATGTGACCGGTTCTCGCGCCAGCGAGATCGCCCGCGCCGGCATGGGCTTTGTGCCGGAGGGGCGGGGGGTCTTTCCCAATCTCACCGTCGAGGAAAATCTCGTCTTCGCCGAGCGTCCGGGGCCGGGCGGCCGGGTGGACTGGACGTGCGAGGCAATCTACGAGATTTTCCCGCGCCTCGCCGAACGCCGGAAAAGCTGGGGCAATCAGCTTTCGGGCGGCGAGCAACAGATGTTGACGATCGGGCGCGCGCTCCTCAGCAATCCGAGCATCGTGCTGATTGACGAAGCCACCGAAGGCCTCGCGCCGAAAGTGCGCGACGATATCTGGTCGACGTTGCGCGTCATCGCGCGCAAAGGCGTCGCGGTCGTCGTCGTCGACAAGAACATCGATGATCTGGTCGATCTCGCAGGACGGCATGTTGTCTTGGCCAAGGGAGAAGTCCTGTTCGAAGGGACATCGAAACAACTGCGTGCCGAGTGGGAGTCAATAAGCCGCATGCTCGGCGTCTGAAGCGGGTTGAGTCTGCCGTGGCAGTTCGCCGAGGCAGGCGGCAAATTGCGCCGCCGCCAAGCCGGCGCGACGGAGCGATGCTGTGCACGTTGCTATCGCTGCGGGATCGGCGATACGCCTAACCGAAGTCAAGGAGCCTTCCTTGATATTTCGGTAGTAGTCAAAGTTCACAAGTGCATGGGCGAGGCTGATGACGTCGCTTCGTGACTACAATGCCGCCGTAGATTTCGTAGATCGGAACGTCGCCGAAGGCCGGGGCGACAAGACCGCTTTCATAGATCCCTCCCGGAATTTGACCTATGCAGAACTGCAAGATGCGGCGGCTCGCGTAGGTCCGGCCCTTGCGCGTCTTGGCATCGAACAGGAAGACCGGATCGCCATCGTCTTGCTCGATACAGTCGAATTCCCGGTCTTGTTCTGGGGGGCCGTTCGGGCAGGGATTGTTCCAGTTCTGCTCAACACGCGGCTGACAGTCGACCAATATCGTTACCTGCTTGAAGACTCGCGGGCCAAGGCGGTGTTTGTTTCCACCGCGCTGCTTCCCCACATTCAGGAGGCTGCGGTCGGCTTGCCGGGTCTCAAGGCAATTGTCGTCGTCGGTGGCAGCCCAACGTCGATGTTGCGGCTGGACAGCCTTTTGGCTGCTGAAAACGAAGCCGCAGCGCCGGCCAGGACCTGCGCCGATGATATCGCCTTCTGGCTCTATTCGTCCGGTACCACCGGAATGCCGAAGGGCGTCATGCACGTGCATTCGAGCATAAAGGTAATGGCGCAAAATGCCGGCCAGCGCCGTATCGGATATCGCGAAGACGATGTCGTGT
>Ga0182024_10013069_pt1 | contig 16287 bp, 19 predicted proteins | sample P32metaG_FD_120480 | JGI IMG/M metagenome (GOLD analysis project Ga0182024, IMG submission 120480) | Permafrost microbial communities from Stordalen Mire, Sweden - P3-2 metaG (Illumina Assembly) | ecosystem: Environmental > Terrestrial > Soil > Wetlands > Permafrost | place: Sweden: Stordalen... | reverse complement strand
TCATGCACGCGGTCCTGCACGGCGTCGGCCGGGACCAGCTGATGGCCCGGCACCGGGCCAATCACGTCAACGTCGTCTACACATCCGACGCCGAGACGGCCGACAAGGGGCTGCACGCCAAGGCGGCTATGTTCGCCGAACTCGGCGTCCACGTGCACCTGTGCGGCGACGTAAACCTCTAGCGAGTCGTACTCACCAAAGGATCCGATGGCGCGTAGGGCGCATAAATCCTGTCGCGCTTCCACACGCGACGCTGTTTGGAAGCTGGGACGCATGCCCGAGGGAGTGGTCGGGTCGGCGGGGAGGCGCCCGCGCTGGGTGGCGTAGCCGAGTGGCGCTGGTTTCCTCCTGCCGCCACTTCGATCCGTGCAGGTCGGGCCGCCGCTCGCCGAGCTCCGGAGGCGTCGAATGGAGGACGATCTGTCCTCGGACGGGAGACCCTCCAAGGATGCCACGACCCAGGAAGTACCCCGAGGAGCTGCTGCAGCGCTGTGTTCGCCTCGCGTTGGAGTCCGGCCGGCCGATCTCGCACGTCGCGCGTGACATAGGCCTGCCGCCGGAGACGCTGCGCAAGCGTGTGCGGCAGGTGGAGGCCGACGCGGGCCTGAGGCCTGATTTGCCGACGAGCGAGGAGCGGGAGGAGATCAAGCAGCTGCCCAAGGAGGTCTTCGAGCTGAGCCGAGCGAAGGAAGACACGACACACTGCCCACCTCGATGGTTTCCCGGAGCGGGTGCGGGTCGTGCGCGCCCGTCATGCGTTGCTGGGCTGTTCGCTTGAGCTGACGGGTTGGATGCACCGTGGCGGCCGTCTGTGGTTGCTGCTGGTGGTGCCGGATGGGAGCCGTTCGCTGATGCCGTCGGCGTGGACCGATTTGCAGGCTCCGGTCGGGCCGGTGGCGGGCGCGGGGACGTTGGGTCGCGTTGAGGATCTGTTGGCGGCGCGGAAGGTGCTGGGTCCGCTGCTCGAGCGTGTCGTCCTGGGCGAGCGCGATGATGGTTCGCGCGAGGAGAAGAGCGGTGCGGTTGCGTCTGGATCTGGCGGAGTGCCCGGCGTCGGCGGCGGCGTTGTGGAAGCTGCTCGGCGAGCAGGAGCGGCAGCAGTGATGGGCGATGTTGGCGGCGTTGGTCGCGCGGGCGGTCGCCGGCGAGGGAGTCGACGATGAGTGACCGGTCGAAGTTGTCGGCGTCGCATTTGCGTCGTTGCGCGTTCGTGTATGTGCGGCAGTCGACGCAGGCGCAGTTGGAGCGCAACGTCGAGTCGACCGATCGTCAGTACGCGCTCGTCGGGCGGGCGGTCGAGCTCGGGTTCGCGCGTGAGCCGGTCGTGGTGATCGACGAGGACCTCGGGGTGTCGGGCTCCGGGGTGGCGGAGCGCTCGGGGTTCGCGCGGCTGGCGGCCGAGGTTGGGCTCGGGCACGCTGGGCTGGTGCTCGGCTTGGAGGCGTCGCGGTTGGCGCGCAACAACGCCGACTGGTATCGACTGCTGGATCTGTGCGGGGTGACCGACACGGTCATCGGTGACGCCGACGGGCTGTATCACCCAGGGTCGTTCAACGGCTGGAGTTCCCCGATGATGAGCCGATGCGTGTCTCTCATGAGGCGATCTATCAGTCGCTCTACGTTCAAGGACGCGGTGCGCTGCGTCGCGAGCTGACCGCGTGTCTGCGGACCGGACGGGCGCTGCGGGTCCCGCGCGTTCGCGCGCACAGCCGTGGCAAGGGGTTCATCACCAAGGAGGTGATGATCAGCGAGCCAGGCCGAGGCCGAGGACCGGCGGTCCCGGGGCACTGGGAGGGCGATCTGATCCTTGGGCTGGGCAGTTCGGCGATCGGGACGCTGGTGGAGCGCTCAAGCCGGTTCACGATGCTGCTGCATCTTCCGCCGATGAGCGGACAGGGTCCGCGGGTGCACAACGGCCCGGCCCTTGCTGGGCACGGCGCGGAGGTGGTCCGTGACGCGATCAGTTCGGCGATCGTCACTTCGCCACAGCAGCTGCGCCGGTCACTGACCTGGGACCAGGGTGCTGAGATGGCCCGGCACGCCCAGCTGCGCGTCCAGGCCGGGCTGCCGGTCTACTTCTGTGACCCACAGAGCCCGTTGCAGCGCGGGAGAACGAGAACACCAACGGGCTGCTGCGCCAATACTTCCCCCGCGGCACCGATCTCGCCCGCCAGCGGCCGGATCACGTCCGACAACCGTCTCGGCCAGACGAGCCCCAGACGCCCCGTGGCTTCGGGTCGTCCGGCGCCAGTTCCAGAGGCTTCTGGGACCTGCCTGGACCGGCACGACGCGAACAAGGCGGCTAGCTCATCCGCGTGCCAGCCGTCTTTATGCGGCTACCAGGTGATCGGCTGATCGCCCGCGTCCTCGGCCGGGTGGCCGAGGGCAGCAACGCCCAGCAGGATCTCAGACGTGCCATCGATTCCCAGCAGGAGTTCGAGCTCCTCGTCGCAGACAGCGGTCGCGAACACGGCGCCGAGACCCATCGCAGTTGCCAGCAGGAGGACGGTCTGGCTGAGGTGGCCGAGTCCGATCAGCAGGTCCCGGTAAGCGCGGGGGGATCGGTAGCGCCACTGGAGCCGCTCGATCACGGCGGTGTAGAGGATCAGCACCGGGGCTTCGGAGAGCCAGGGTTGGCCGCCGACGGCGCTGGAGGTGCGTTTGCCGGCGGCGCCTCGGTCGAGGTCCTCGAGGCCGCGGCGGGTCGGGGCGAAGTGGTAGACCCCAGGGTTAAGGCCGTCGACCGACGACGCATCGATGTACATTTCGATCGGGTGTAGCGCTCCGGTCGACGGACTTGTCCGAAGTGCCGCGGGGCCCGGGGCGTGCTCGAGAAGATCGACGAAGCCGCCCGCCACCCACAGAATCGCCCCGAGATCGTCAAGCGACACCGGTTCGGCGGTAAAGCGCCGAGTCGAGCGCCTGCCGTGGAGGGCGTGCAACAACCTCCGCGACCGCCAGGCGCTGTCATCGGGGAGATCGGCTGGAAGCGGGATCAGCGGCTGATCCGGGTAGCTCTTCGCCGGTGGCGGCGTCGCCTCGGCCTGTGAGCTCGCGAACGCTTGCTGTTGCATCGTGGCGGCATCCTCGGCGGCTGACAGGAAGCGAGTCCCGGCCGAGGTGCGGCTCGCGAAGTGCAGGTACCGGGCGGCCGGGCCCCAAGGCCCCCAGTTGGCCATCACCCGCTGCTCGACCGCGTGTTCATTCGAGTCCTCGGCGATCAGCACGCCGGTGTCGAGCAGGCGCTCGGCGATCGCGAGGTACTGATCGCCAAGCTCGTCGACGCTCTCCAGCTCGCGCCAGTCGATGAACCAGCGCAGCACGCGTTCGCTCTCGGCGCTCAGCGCGTGCTGGCGGTGGGCGATGTAGTCGTCCCACACCAGCCTGCTCTGATCCCAGAACAATGCTGTCGCCTCGGCGACCTTGACCCTCATAGCGCACCTGCCAACGTGGGGGACGGATCTGCGGGCGCCAGCGCGAAGCGAGCGTCCTCGAACCTGCCCGAAACGAGCGTAGCCACACGCTCTGAAACCCGCTTGTCGCCAGCGAGCTTCTCGGACCAGAGCCAGTCGCACGCCGGATTGACCTCGAGGAACACCGCACCGTCCACCGTGTCGAGCAGATCGAACGCCGCGACGTCGAGATCCCACTTCTCGGCGAGATGAAGCAGCGGGCGTTCAAGCTCCGGTGGCGTTGGCACGGCGCGAACATACACGGCGGAATCCTCTTCCCACAGAGATTCTGGCGACGGCTTGGTGACGGCGTACGTCATCAGCTGGCCGCCGATGAGGTAGACCCGGAATTCCCGCTTCGAGGGCAGGAACTCCTGCACCATCATCGGGGCCGGTTCCACGAGCTCGGCCTGCATGAGCTCGTGCCGAGTCAACCGTCGCGGTGCGATCCCGATCAGGCTTCCTGGGCGGGGCTCGATGTAGTGCTCGCCGAGCGCTTTCACGATCACATCGCCGCTCCCCGGGAGGTGGCGCGCCGCCGCCCAGGCAGAGTTCGTCACGACCGTTGCCGGAGTCCGTAGTCCGGCCGCACGAGCCTCGGCGAGCTGCGTGACGCGATCGGGGCTTCCAGCTCCGGCAGCGCGGTTCACGACCGAAACCCCACCGGCCGAAAGCATGATCGGCGCCCAGCCGCTCCATTGCGCACGGCGGTAGGACGCAAGCTCGAGCGCGTCTCCGGCGAGGGCGGGCATCGACGCGGTGGTGAAGTAGCGAAGCCATGACACGACAGGACGGAATGAGCCCTCGCGGGTGGTCAGCGTGGACTCCACGGGGTCCCACAGAAGCCCCTGCTCCGCCACTCGGTCGCTGTCCATGCGGACCAGCTGAACGCTTGCTGCGGCCAGCCGCAGCGACAGATCGTCGATCTCGCGGTCGGCCGTCCGCGTCATGACGAGCACGCAAGGCTGGAGGCCGCGGCGCTCGCGGTTTCCCGGTCGGCCGACGCGAGCCTGGAAATCCAGGCAGCTCGGTGGCTGCTCAGCCCGGTGAAGCGGACCGCGCAGAAGGAGTGGAGGCTTCGGGCCCGCGGGTGGCTCCAGGCGGGGCTTGTCGTGCGCGGTGGCTTCGCCATCCGCGGAACGCGAGGGTTCGAGGTCGCCGGATGGCGAGGGTTTGAGGTCGCCGGATGGTGAAGCTCCATCGCCGGCAGAAGGCGACGAGCCTGCGGCTGGTTCATCGCGCAGCGCGGGGGCGACGCTCGCGGTCAGCGCCACGACCGCGAGCATGCCGGCGAGCGCGAGACACGTGACCCGCGTCCCGAACTGCGTCAGCAGCAGCCCGGTGCTCACGGGCGCCACGGCGATCGCCCCGGCACCGAGCAGCCCCGCGGTCCCCATCACGCGACCGCGGTGCTCGGCGTCGATGCGGGTGAGGAACTGTGCCGCGAGCACCGCGCTCCATGCAGGCCACAGCAAGAAGAAGGCGCCGAAGCCGACGGCGATTCCCACCGTGCCGCCGGCAAACGCGAGTGACACCAAGGCAAGCCCGCCGGCCGCCGGAGCGGCGATCAACACCGGAAGTGGTGAAGCGAGTCGAGAACTCAGTGATGTGGCAGCAATCCCTCCCGTCAGACCGCCGACGCTGCCCATCGCGAGCACGATCCCGACCGAGGGAGCGGAGGCGTGGGCATCGCGCAGCAGCACTATCACCAGGAGCGCCAGAGAGTTCGACGCAAACGCGGCGACGGCGTCGAGGGCACCCGCGACGCGTAGGAACCGAACGCGCAAGAAGAGTCGCGCGCCGTTCACGATGTCGGCGCGTATCGACCCGCCGGACGCAGCCCGATCCGGCACGCGCAGAGGCGTCCGCACGAACGCGGCACAGACCATCGCGACCAAGTAAGAGACGCCGTCCACCAGAAACGGAAGCCCCGCCGAGACAGTGAAAAGATTGGTAGCGGCCGGCGGACCTGCCAGTCCCGCGGCATGTCCTCGCGCGCTCATCATCGCGGCCGCGCTGGCGACCTCATCTGAAGGCAGGACATCTGCAAGGCTCGCACCCTCGGCGGTCCCACGCGCGGCCCATCCGACTCCGAGGACGACCGCCGTCGCCAGCACGTACGCGATGTTGAACCAGCCGTAGAAGGCCGCCGCGCACAGCGAGAGCGCGGCGACCGCCGAGCTTGCGTCGCAGGCGACCATGATCCAGCGCCGGTCGAAACGATCGGCGAGCCACCCGCCGGGTAGCTGCGCGACGGCAAACGCCCCGAGCGAGACCGAAGCGATCAGGCCGGTCTCCGCGACCGATCCCGTCAAGACAAGGACCCACAGCATGAAGGCCACGCCGTAAATCCGGGTTCCGAACTGCGAAACGGCCTGTCCGGCCCAGAGCAGCGTGAAATCGCGCCGACCGCTAAGTGCCGCGAAAACGCGACTCAAGGCACGACTGCCTGGCCGATGAGGGCACGACTCGGGGGCGCCGCGCAGAACGCTTACCGGGACGACGATTGCGGCGGAGTCAGAGGTCACCATGGGACGGCGTCGGGCGCGGGTTGGAAGATCCGGTGCTCCCGCGGCGGGCCAGTTGGCCGCGCCGCGGGAGCGGTCCTAGCCTCAGCCGCCGTGACAGCCCTTGCAGACGAAGACGGGCCCGATCAACGCGTACGTCGACGCGTACGCCTCGAAGGCGGCGAGCTCGGCTTCCGCGGCACGGCTCAGCGCCGCCTGATCGGCGTCCGTCATATCGAGAAGCGCGGTGGCCATCTCCTCGATCGTCGTGGTAGGCGCAATCGAAGCGCTCTGAACTTCCATCGTGGCTCCTTTCCTGGCCGCATTTGCGGCCTTTTTCGTTGACGCCACGGAGTATCGGAGCGCACGAGGGGTGCGGCTAGGCACCCTAGGGGTGGTTTAGGCACCACCCACCAGGTCGCCACCGCAGGGGCCTAGCGTGTGCCTGCCGAAATCCCCGGCCCAACGGAAACTCCGGGAGCCTGTCACCCGGCTCGCAGAGCAAACCGCATACCGCCCATCACATCTGGTCGAAGGAGAACCAGAAAGCAGAGCGGGCGCGGACGCCGCGCCGCCACCGCGTGCGGATCGGAGGCAAGCAGGCGTCTGATCTTGACCCGCGTTCTCTTCGGCAAGGAGCGCTACGGGACACGACGCGAAAGGCATCAAACCGTTGTCGCCGAGGACGTCTTCGACGTCCTGCCTCATACCTGCGGTTAGAGCGAAGGGGGGCCGAGCGGGCCGCACGGGTCGCGCAGCTACCGTCCGGCCTATGCGGAAAGGGGACCTCGAGATCCTCGAGGAGATCATTCAGTCCCGCGGCGGCTTCGGCCATCGCGAGCACCTCGAGCTCGCTTGGACGTACCTGCGCCTCTATCCAATGGAGGAGGCGGCCGGCGTCATGTCTGTAGCCGTCCGGCACGTTGCTCGACGGCACGGCGCCGAGGAAGGATCGCAAACTGATTGAGCACTTCTATTCGCCCGAGCTGATCTTCGGCGCTCCCGCACGAGCGGCTTGGGTGGACCCCGACCTCCGCCAGCTGCCAGCGCTCGTTTGAGCCGGGCAGTCACGCGCATGACGGTCACGCCCGGCACGATCCGACGGGGCGAGCCGAGCGGTTTCAGCACCGCCGCCTGCGGGTTCGTGCTGGCAGCGCGACTCGCTCGGGCACTCGACAGCCGGCGAACGGCACTGCTGCTCGTCGTCCATTGCGATAGCAGCGACGTCTGCGCCGGCACGCCTCCTTGGCCTCTAAGCAGCAGCGCTCGGCGGCCGTCCAGTCGTCGCGCTGCCCGGTCACGCGAAGGAGCACGCGGCCGAGTCGGCATCACGGTCTGCGGGTCGGACGCGGCGATAGTGGGTAGCCCCAGAAGATGACGAGTTCGCCGCTGAATGTCCTCGTCGCGCGGCTTGAGGCGGCCGACGCGCTCGACGGTCCGGCGCGGATTGCCGGGCGCACGGTCCGAGGTCTGATTCGGGATGGGACTCCCAAGGATGTGCTGAGCGGGGCATGGCTCGGTCACGTCCTGCATCCGATCATGACCGACATCCCGATCGGCGCGTGGACGAGCTCGGTCCTTCTGGACTGGACGGGCGGAAAAGGTAGTCGGTCCGCCGCGGATCGGCTTATCCTGACCGGCGTGCTCGCTGCGGGCGCGACCGTCGCCACCGGCTGGTCAGACTGGGCGGACGCGGAGCAGGGTAATCCCGCGGTGCGTCGTGCCGGCCTGGTCCACGCCGCCTCAAACGCGACGGCAACCGCGCTCATGATCGGGTCCTACTCCGCGCGCAAGCGAGGCGCCCGTGGGCGGGGGAGGCTGCTCTCGCTCGCCGGCTCGGCTGCGCTCGGCGCGGGCGGCTGGCTGGGTGGGCACCTGAGCTACACGCTTGGCGCCGGGGATACGGCCGGCGCACCAGCGACTGGGATGCGGGCGACGGCGACCACGGGGTTCGCCTGAGCGCCAGCGCCGTCGCGGAGACGATCCGGGCTCGCGCATGCCGCGGCGCTACAAGATTCGCGTGCACGGGAGCCCGGGGCTGCCGCGGGCGCGCGCCGCGTGCCCGTAGACCGCGAAGAAGAGGGCACGCCGCGCGCTCGGGGTTGCTTGCCGTGCGAAGCATGACGATGCCGGCAGCGCTGAACGATCCCTTCTCTCGGCTGCTCAGCGCACGGCTAGAACGACGACCACGATGAGCAACAGCAACGCTATTCCCGCGCCTGCCCACGGCCACGGCCGGCGCCAGAACTCCGGCCTGGCACGGTCGCGCGTGTAGCGGCCTTCCGGCGGCTCCCCGACCCAATCGTCGTCGTCCCACGACATCAGCGCAAAAGCCCAACGCGAGCCTGCGAAGTGACCGTCAATCGGGCCGATTGCTGCCAATCGTCATGCAACCCAGTAGTCCGTCCTGCTGGCCATCGCATCGACCACCGCCAGAACTGAGCTGCACGGGCAGTCTGACTCGAGGGGTCGTAAATAGAGCTCATGATCGGTCGGATGCCCAGCTGGACTCGCGAAGCCGGGCCGGCGTGATGCGGCTCGCCGGGGCGCGGATCAGGCGGCGGGACGGACGAAGCCCTGCGCGAGCCGGCCGATCTCGAACTCGGCGGTTCCCGTGGTTACCACCGGATCCTGGGCGGCGAAGTCACGCAGTGCCTGCTCGTCCTCGGTTTCCACGACCGCGAGCCCGTATGAGTCGTCGTCGGTTAGCACCGGACCGAAGACGACCATCGCACCGCGCTTTAGCCACGGCGCCCAGTGAGCGGCATGACGGCCCATGATCGCGCGCTCGTCGTCGGTCAGCGTCTGAGCGAATCCCGCGCGGGGAGCCTTGAGCCGGAGCACGAAAGTCGTCATCGCCGCCATCCTAAAGGCGAGCCCGGGGGGCGCCAACCCAACGACCGCTGCCGGGTGTGCGGCAGCTTGCTGACGACCAGGTCATAGGAATCCTCGATCATGTCGGCGATCATCTGATCGGACAGCGAGCCGTCGATCAGGACGGTGTTCCAGTGGCGCTTGTTGAGGTGGTAGCCGCCGGTGATCGCCGGGTGAGCGGCGCGGAGTTGCTCGGCGAGCAGGGGCTCGCACTTGAGGCTCACGCGGAGCGGATCCTCCAGCAGGCGCGAGAGGGCGAAGATCTTGCCGGCCACCTTGAACACCGAGGTCTCAAAGCCGAACGGGAACGTCTCGTCTGAGCCGCGAAGGCTCAGGCACAGATCTCGAAGGGCTTCTCCGTCCATGATTTGATGGTGGCGGATGAGCGGGCCGTGTCGCTGTTCGGTCGGTCACGCACGGGGTGCGGGTTTGACGCTGGTCATGAGGGTTCTGAGACCTCAATGCCGAATGCTCGCGCGGCCTCAGTAAGCCAGATGTCGTAGCAGTACAGCCGCTTGACGTCATCGCCGAGGCTGAGAGCGGTCGTGAGGTGCGGGGCGTCTGGCGAGCGCAGTTCGGGCGGGTTCGAGCTCGCCCGCGACCTCGAGAATCGACTCGCCTGCGCGAGGAGCGTGTGACCGGAGCGCGTTCATCGGTCGCCGGCGAGCGCGGCCGGGGTCATCATCTGAAGCGCGCTCTGCGGGCGGCGCTGGTTGTGGTCGATGCGCCAGGCGTTCTGCCACGGCGAGCCGGGCTCGATGTACGCGCTGCCGGCCCGGCTGAACCGGCACCAGCCCCTTAGCGCGTGGGCGGTCATCTCCGGCCGGTTGTCGCAGCGCAAGAACGTCGGCGCGGTCGCGCGCTCGCCGGTCACCCGGCCAGCGCGTTGTCGAGGCGCTTGACGACATCGGTGTCGCTCGCCCGGCGTCTACGCCCGTGCGTCTAGGCGACGGCCGGCAATTGGTCCGGGCCACCGGCCGTCAGCGGCCGCGGTTTGAGCGCGGCCGCGGCCGCGTGCCGACGCGGGGGCTTAGCCCCCGATGCGGCGGTGCGTCCGCTCGCACGAGCGCGGCCACAAGCGGTTTCGATGAACCGTGCGAGCTCACTCGGACGCTCGTGCTGAGGATGGTGACCCATCTTCTTCCAGACGCTGATCTCCGCTTGGGGGAATGCAGTCATGACTCCTTCGCGGTGAGCGAGCGGAACGACTCGGTCGCGGTCGCCCCACAGCGCAAGTACCGGCCCGTGGTAGTCAAGCGGGCGACGGAAAAACGCCCGGGGCGAGAGCCCGGAGGCCGTGATGGCCTCGTTCGCGCACGCCGCGCCGGGAGCCCAGCGGTAAGCGTTCTTGCGCAGGCGCGCGACTAGCTCGGGGTCCGGCAGATGCCCGTTGCCGACAACCGCCATGTACACGCCCAACGCGGTCACGGGGTTCAGCAGCGCGAGAGGCAGTCCGTGGCGGACCAAGCCACGCACCCCCGGCAGCTGGATCGCCTCGGCAAGATGGATGCGTCCGAAGCCGGTGGGAGCCATCAGGACAAGCGCGGCCACATCATCGCCCAGCTGTTCTGCCATCGCGGTGGCGACAGCGCCACCGAGCGAATGTCCGACCAGAGTGAAGTTATGGACGTCGAGCGCTGCCAAGGCGGCCTGGAGGTCCTCCGCGTAGGCCGAAATGCGGTTGCGCGTCGGGCGGTCGGAGTCGCCGAAGCCGGGCAGGTCGATCGCGTAGCAGGGACGGTCCATGGCCTCTGCCAGGTGCTTCCAGCCCATGGCGCAATCCAGCAGGCCGTGCAGCAACACCAGCGGCGCGCCATCCCCGGGCCAGCAGTCCACACTCACACGCCGGTCGTCAGGCAGGGCAACAGCCGCGGTGGTCGTCGTGCGACCCATCCACAGGCGCATACTCGGGGCGTTGTTCGCCGACGGTCTCTCGCTTGCGCTGTGAAGGGCTGCGGAAGCCATCGCTACACAGCTCGGCGCCGGCGAGCCCGTTGAGAGCGGCGCGCGCAATCCGGCTCCGGGGAGCCGTCGTGCTGGCCACGAGGGCGACGCGGCCCCGGCGAGATGCACGCTCCTCGACGGCCGAGAGGACGGCCGTCGGCCGTGGGCGCAGGTCGGTGTGCGGTACGCAGTTCGCTGCGCGCGGCGCCTCGGTCAGACGTGGCGTGGAGAACAGCTCGAGGAGCGGCCGGTGGACAGGGCGGGCCGGGGGACCGCTGGCCGATGCTCGGGCCGCGGCGGACGCAGGACATCGCGACACTGGTGTCGTTGAGCGACGCGATCATCGCATCGATCGATCTGGCGAGGCCGGTGTGCTGCTGAAGGAAGAAACGGCTGGGCTCCTCACGCCCGCTGAGGTGCGACCTGGATTGGTCAACACCCTGAACGCCGGCCAAGGATTGGAGCCAGAACACCCGCGTGCCGAGATTTAAGGCAACGCAACACTAACAATACGCGCCGCGGGCGATAAGTCAAACAGGCATCATCGAACCAGCCACCGCGCCGGCCAGGAAGCCGTCGCCAGACCCCGCACCGACTGATGGCAGCAGCCAAGTCCGGACCCGCCCGCCAGTACTCGTCGTGCCGCCGTAACCACTGGCGCCGAGGCGTGGTAGAGAGAGTTACCGCTTGGTGCTCTTGGGTTATTGCGGTGGTCGAGCCTCAGCCGGGTGGTCTCGGGCTGGCGTGGAACCATTCAGCCGCTTCAGGCCGCTCCTCCGGCTTACGGATGGGCGACGACCTGGCCGCTGACGCGCGGCGCGTACCAACCGGGCGCCAGAGCGAGCCGGTCGGCCTCGGCCGGGCCCCACGAACCGCGCTCGTACTCGTGGACGGGGGTGACGTTGCCGAGGACAGGATCGACGATCCGCCACGCCTCCTCGATCGTTTCCTGGCTGGCGAAGAGGTCGTGCTCGCCCTGCAGGGCTGCGCTCAGCAGACGCTGGTAGGGCGGAAGATTGTGCGCGGCCAGCCGCATCGCGGTCAGCTCGATGTCCTCGACTTCGAACCGCTCGACGCCCGGCTTGCGTGACTGCACCTCGAGACCGATCACGACCTCGGGATCGATCTGGAAGCGCAGCCGGTTGCCGTGCGGGTGCCGGGTCGGAAACAGCTTCTCGGGCGGCCGCTTTAGCTCGACGATGATCTCGGTCGCCTTCACGGGTAGGCATTTGCCCGCGCGCACGACGATCGGCACACCAGACCAGCGCCACGTGTCCACGTGCAGGCGAATCGCCGCGTAGGTCTCGACCGTCGACGACGGATGGACGCCATCAGTGTCGCGGTAGCCGCGATACTGGCCCCGCACGACGTCCGGCCTGCTGAGTGTGCGCACACCCCGTAAGAAGCGCGCCTTCTCGTCGCGCACCGCCTCGTCGTGATGACCGCTGAAGGGGTCCATGGCGAGCAGCGTGAGCACCTGGAAGAGGTGGTTCTCGATCACGTCGCGAATCGCGCCGACACCCTCGTAGAACGCGCCCCGCGTGGAGACGTCATAGTCCTCGGCCATCGTGATCTGGATTTGGCGTACGTGCTCGCGGTTCCAGATCGGTTCGAGAAACGAGTTCGCGAAGCGGAAGAAGAGGATGTCCTCGACCGGCGACTTGCCGAGGTAGTGGTCGATGCGGAAACAGCGCTCCTCCGGGAACACCCGGTGCAGCGCTTTGTTCAGCGTCCGCGAGGACTCGAGGTCACGCCCAAAGGGCTTTTCGACGACCACGCGGCCGCGCTCCGCGAGGCCTACGTTACCGAGTTGGTCGATGACCGTCGGGAAGAGCTCAGGCGGGATTGCCAGGTAGTGGACCGGGCACCTGGCGCCCTCCAGCGCGCCGCGCAGCGCGACGTAGGTTCGCGGATCATCGTAGGTGCCCCTCACATATCGGATGAGCGTACGAAGCTTCTCGTGAGCCGCGGGATCGAGCCCCTCAGCGCTCGCCATCAGGCTGTTTCTCAAACGCTCGCTGAGCTTGTCAGCGGTCCAGTGCTCACGTGCGACGCCCACGACCGGCGCCTCTAGCTCACCCGCCTGGACCATGCGCTGCAGCGCCGGGATGATGTGCTTGAACGCCAGGTCTCCGGTGAACCCAAAGACGACGATTGCATCGCCCTGCTCGCGCTTTCGGCGCACGCTAAGCCACGGCTAGCAGCCGCGCGTCGTGGCGGCCGGACCGCAACCTCGACCCCGACACCGCCGCCTTGGCGTCGTCAGACGCACCACTACGCAGCCAACGTTCCGACCGGGCCGCGGCGACCGCGTCGCCCGGTGAAGCTCCGCCCTGGTCGGTTCCGACGATGGCAATCATCAGCGAGACGCCGAACCCTACTGATCGGACGTCTTCTACGGCGGCGCGCTGGTGATCGCGGTGACGCTCGCGCGGCTGGTTGCGCGCCGGCGGCGGGCCTAGGCTCCCGGCCCGGTCAAAGTCTCTGGAGTATTTGTCTCGAACCGTCCCGGTGCTCCGCGTCGGGCGAGCGCGGTCTGCATCGGCCACGCCAGCGGGGAGAAGAACAGGCCTCGGTTCATCAGGTCCAATCCAAGGAGGCTGTCGACGGCGGTTAGCGAACGCACCTGCTCTAAGCGGGCGTGCACCGCGGGTCTCGCCAGGTAATAGAGCAGGCCCTCCGGGTCCGGGCGGGCCACTGCAGGCGAAACGCGCGAGTATCCAGCGCCCTGAGTGCCGGTGGTCTTCTAGCCGCCGGTCACCCGGGAGTCAGTACCGCTGAGCGTGATCTTGAAGACGCTGGTCACGAGGTCGTAGGTCCCCCTAAACGTGTACGAGCACTTCTCTAGTTGGTGTACATCAGTTCCGCCTGTACACCTGCCATGGCCGGTGATCGCGCCGACCCCGTCGAGCTGCGGGGTGCCCAGCGTGAACGACTCGGTAGCGGTCTGGCGGCCGTCCTTGTAGTTTGAGGTCACCGTGTCGGTCCCGCTGACCGGAAACGTGGTCCCGGCGAAGACCCCGTCGCGGATGGCTGCGCCCTCGCCGTCGGGCGAGCGCTTGATCCGATAGACGTCCTCGAAGCGCAGTCCGCTGCTGCTGAGCATCACTCCCGCCTCGACCTCTGAGAAATGCTTCGTTTTCGGCTTCGGCACGGTTACCGCAACCGCGGAGGCGCAGCTCCCGACAAGTAGCCCGATGGTTCCCACTGCCATTACCAACGCTCTGCGCATCTGGACCTCCAGGAGCTCAACTGTGGATGTCGGCGGCCCCCGCTGGCGCTGTGATGCCGACGGTCCACCGCGCGATGGATACCCGCTACCAGCCGTACGCAACCCGGGGCGCGGGAATCGCTACGGCCGTCAGCCCTCATGCCGGATCGATGTCGAGGATCGCTTGGCGGTCGGTGAGGGCGGTGGCCAGGAAACGATGGGTCCAGTCCTCCGCGTGGCGGCGAGAATCGAGAAACACCACGGGTACGTGTGGATATCGGGTCTGGAGCCGGATGAGCTGATCGGCCAGCCACCCAGCCGGCGCGTGCGAATGAGCCAGCAGCGCCGCGTAGCGGCCCTCCACGGCCACCGCGGCGAGGGGCAGCTCCGCCAGGCGTCCCATCTGGAAGGCGAGGCTGCCATCGGAGAGAGAGGTGGCAAGGTTCTCGAGCGTCTTGCGCTCGACGGCGGCCAGCAGTTCGCCGGTCGCGTCGCGGACCCCGTAGTCGCCCGCGGGCAGCGCCTCGCGGTGGCGTTCGACGGGCAGGGTGGAGAAGCGGTAGGGATACCGCTCGCGCGTGTCCACGAGGACCGCGAGAGGCTCGCGGAGCGCCCGGCCGCGCGGCACGCGGGCGCCCGGATTGGCGGATTTAGCCGTTCGTTGGGTCTGCCAGAAGATCGCGTTTCGGCCGCGCACCTGCGTGAAGACGAACTGCGACCGCGCTCGCGAGCCACGTTCCAGCACGAGGTCGACCGCGGCGCCGCGCCGGCGGCACAAACGCACGGGCTCGCGTTCGATGACCTCGGCGTTGGGCGGCCACGGATCTTCGAAGCGATGGCAGTACACCCGCGCGCTCGAGGGCCATCTCTCCCGCGCCTTGAGCACCAGCCCGCCGTCGAGAGGAAGGCGCACGAGGTACGGGAGCTTGCTGTCCGCTTGCGGGTTGCGCGCCACCACAAACTCGGTGCCCGCGCCTGAGTCCCCAGTCACCCCAGTGAGTCTGCCATCACCGTCGGCGGCGAGCGCCTCTGAGGACCGTGGGGCGAAAAAGTCCCGGCTGATGTCTGAACGGACCTCACCCGGGTTTCGCGCCTTTCGGACCGGATGGGCTGGCATCGAGGCCGCCGACAGATCGGGGGGTTATTCGTTCTTATTCGGCATGCGGGCCGGAGCCGCTCCCGTAGTCGCACGGGTCGAGATCGATCACCACGCACGTCTTTGACTCGTGAAAGATGAAGCGCACGCAGGTATAGCCGAACTCCACCTCGTCAGGCTGAGGCATGCCCTCCGAGCTGAGCAACTCCCGTAGTCGGCACTCCACCTCGATCTTTGCCTCCAGCGTCCATGGCATGACCGAAAGGTTTGCGCCGAACCCTCTTCAGATCAAGGATTGTGCCGACTATGTGACTCACATTCGTTCGAGATCGAGACCTCCGAGAGATCGGAGGTCTCAGCGTTTAAGCGAGCCGGTGGGTTAGACGGCGTTTGATCTCGCCGGAGGGGGTGGGAATCGCCGCTCCGCTGACTCTCATTTTCGATGGGTTCTTCCGTCGAATCTCAGGTCGAGCGGTTTGTTCACGCGCTTGTGATCAGCGGCGGCTGGCTGGACGAGGTCGCGTTGGGCCTCTGCGCCGAGCTCCCGAACGGAAGCTATCCCGGCGAGGAGCCATGGGCGGTCGTTCTCGAGATGCTCTGCGGCACCATCGGCACGGCGCTGCAGTCCGCAGAGCCGGGTGATCTGCAGCGAGCGACCGAGCTGATCGACCTGGCTGCGGCGGGCGTCGAGGAGCATCTGCGCCTCGCGCGTGAGCTCTCCCGTCGGATGCACGAATGTGGCGACGACGATCCCCGGACCTATGGTTGAGGCCAACGGTAGTCATGCGTCGCCCATGCGATCGTCGACTGTGGTGAGGACGGCCGAGTTCGAAAGGTGGACACGAACGTTGGACGCCGAGCGCACGGCAAAGGTCTCGGGCGCGATCGAGCGGGTCGCGAGGGGCGGCCCGACGCTGGGACGTCCACGTGTCGACGTGATTCACGGGTCGCGAGTTCCCAAGCTGAACGAGGCGCACGAGCGCATCGCGCACGTGCTCTACCGGCGCGACATCAGTCACGACGACGTCCTGGAGGCGCTCGATGCGGTGGACGAGAAGATCTCCGACGGTTCGCCGATCCCCTCACGAGGGCTCGTAGCGTTCGGGTTCGCTACCGATTCGGGAGCTGAGGGCGGCCGGGCAACGGCTGCAGCGTCCGCTGCTGATTTGGCGGCTCCGGCGCCTGGTCGTGCTCGAGGTCCAC
>Ga0182024_10013068_pt1 | contig 16287 bp, 14 predicted proteins | sample P32metaG_FD_120480 | JGI IMG/M metagenome (GOLD analysis project Ga0182024, IMG submission 120480) | Permafrost microbial communities from Stordalen Mire, Sweden - P3-2 metaG (Illumina Assembly) | ecosystem: Environmental > Terrestrial > Soil > Wetlands > Permafrost | place: Sweden: Stordalen... | reverse complement strand
CGTGGCTGGCGTAGTGCTGGTTTTGCAAAAACAGCGAGATCACCCCAGGAGAAGCCGCGCTGAGGAACACGTCGCGGGGCGAGGACGCCTGCACCGCGACGCGCAAGTTCTCTATGTCGGCCTCAAGGGGGGCGCGGTTGGCATAAGCGACGTCATCGATGCAGGCCGGCATCGACATGAGCTGGTCGACCTGGTCAAACCCAGAGCTGTGCGCCCACTCCGGGTAGTCGTCCATGTCCGCGATTCGGATCGTGGTGCCCTTGCCCCCGAAGCCGCTGAGGCGCTCGGTGACGTAGGTGGCGTAGCTGACTTTGCCCATCTCCCCGTCGTTGACCACGTCGATCCCGCTCTGGACCTGGCGTGCCACCACGTCCGCCACCGCCTCGCGCACCTGGGCCGCGAAAGCGGCGGCGTCCGGCCGGTCGCCCTGGTCCAGGTGGGTCAGCGTCTCCCTGAGAGCCGGCGGCCGGGGCAGGCTGCCCGTGTGGGTCGTCAGGATCCGGTCAGTCGAGCGTTGCATCGCGAAGACCTCCCTCTTCGATTGACTGGCTTAGGGCCGAGTCTAAACACCCTGTCCGAGACGATTGGGGACGCTCCCGGCGCGCCTCCACCACCGCGGCCGTCTAGTCGTCGAGCCCAGGGGACCCGCTTCTATAAGGAGGGGAGCCTTGCCGTCGAGTCGAGGCTTACTTCTGGGGCCTCAGCCTCCGGGTGAGGTCGACCGCATCCTCCACGGATTCAAAGCTCAGGTGGGCCCGGTAGCCACCTGCGGTGGCCGTGACCTCAACCTCACGTCCAAGCGCAGACTCCAGGACGTCGTTGATCTCGACGATCGCGGCCTCCTGATCGGGATGCAGGGGCGGGCGGCGACGGGCGGTCGTGGTCGCGTCCCGTCCTGCCGCGGCGGTTCGAGCGCGCGCCTCGAGCTCGCGCACCGACCAGCGGCCGTCGACGGCGGCGCGGGCCAGCCGCCGTCGATCGGACTGCTCGCGGGCCGTGAGCAGAGCGCGGCCATGACCCTCGCTGAGCTCGCCGGACTGGACCAGCGACAGCGCCTCGTCGGGCAGGTCGAGCAGACGGATCAGGTTGGAGACGGCCACCCGGCTGCGCCCGACCCGCAGTCCCACCTCTTCGCGGGAGAGCCCGAGCTCCTCGGTGAGAGCGGCGCAGGCCCGTGCCTCCTCAACGGGGTTGAGATCCTCACGAGCCATGTTCTCGATCAGCGCAAGCTCGAGCGAGGCGGCATCGTCGTGGTGGCGCACGATCGCCGGGACCGTGTCGAGCTCGGCGAGCTGGGCCGCTCGCCACCGGCGCTCGCCGGCGATCAGCTCGTAGGTGCCACCCGCGACCGGGCGCACCAGCACGGGCTGCAGTACGCCTCTGACCTTGATCGACTCCGCCAGCGCCACCAAGGCCTCCTCGTCGAACCGCGAGCGCGGCTGATGGGGGTTGGGCGAGATCATGTCGGTGGGGACCTGGCGCAGCTCCTCGAGCTCGTCGCGGGGCGCGACCGAGAGGATCGCCGCCAGTCCACGGCCCATTCCGCGCTGGCGCTCAGCCATGGGGCCACCTGCAAGATCGCCGCTCAGCCACGAGCCGCCACCTCCTTGGCCAACTCGAAGTAGGCGTCAGAGCCCGCGCAGTGGGGGTCGTAGTGGATCACGGGCTTGCCGAAGCTCGGGGCCTCGCCGACGCGGACGTTGCGCGGGATGACCGTGTTGAACACCAGCTTGGGGAAGTGGCGCCGTACCTCGGCCTCGACGTCCTGGGCCAGCCGGGTGCGGCCATCGTGCATCGTCAGCAGCATCCCGGCGACCGTCAACCTCGGGTTCAGCTCACGCTGGACCAGCGACAGGGTGTCCAGGAGCCCCGCCAGCCCCTCCAGGGCGAAGTACTCGGCCTGCACCGGAACGATCACCCGGTCGGCGGCCACCAGCGCGTTGACGGTGAGGGGGCCCAGCGAGGGCGGGCAGTCGAGGAGCACGAACGCGAAGCGCTCGCGGACCGGCGCCAGGGCATCGCGCAGCCGGTTCTCAGAGCCAGCCATCCTGGGTAGCTCGACGTTCGCTCCCGCGAGGTCGGGGCCGGCGGAGACGACGCTCAGATGGGGGATCGAGCTGGGGATGACGGCCTCGGCGAGCGGGAGATCTCCGACCAGGGCCTCGTAGACGGTGGGGGTGCGGTGCTTGTCGATGCCCAGGCCCAGCGTGGCGTTGGACTGAGGGTCGATGTCGATGAGCAGCGACTCGTAGCCGGCCTCGGCGACACAGGCGGCGAGGTTCACGGCGGTGGTGGTCTTTCCCACTCCACCCTTCTGGTTGGCGATCGCGTAGACGGTGCCCATTGACGGCTTGAAGCTAGCGCCGCGGGCGGTCAGATGAGGGGGCTCCGGCCCCGGTAAGTGGGGGCGGAGCGGAGCCCAGCGGGCGCTTGCGGGCCACCCCGGGACGGCGGGGAAAGCGATCCGGAGTCGGCGCGACCTTGACCAGTACGTGAAGGTGGCGGTGAAGCGCGCCCGCGTAGGGGGTGACCGGGATCGGATCGCGTACCTCCAGACCGAGTTCGGGAGCAGCGCGTGCTGCGGCGGCCTCGTCGGCGGCGTCCCGCCGGCCGCGCCAGGCGACCAGCATTCCAGCCTGCGCCAGCAGGGGCGCCGCATATTCGGCGACGACGGCCAGCGGCGCCAGGGCGCGAGCGGTGACAAGGTCGCACTGCCCCATCCCCGCCGACCACTCCTCGGCGCGCGCGTGGACGACCTCGACGTTGCTCAGGCCGCACGCCTCGCTCGCGCGACGCAGGAAGGCGCACTTGCGCCCGTTGCTCTCCACCAGCTCCATCCGGGCCGAGGCCAGCGCGATGGCGAGCGGGAGCCCCGGCAGGCCAGCACCGGCGCCGAGGTCGGCGATCCGGGTGGCGGTGAGAATCTCTTCAAGCTCGAGGGCCACCAGCGAATCCGCGAGGTGGTCGCGCACGGCGGTCAGGGGGTCACGGAGCGTCGTCGGAGCGTGCGGGTCCTCGGTGAGCAGCCTCACGAGAGCGGCGAGACGCCAGCTGTCCTCGGAAGCCAGCCCGAACCTCGCCACGAGGTCGGCCACGGCTCGAGTGACGTCGTCGCGTTGACCGTGCCGGTCTCGATCCGAGTGCCGGGTCATTCGGCGGGAGGCTGGTGGCTGGCGATGTAGGTCGCGTACCGCTCGCGCATCGTGGCGATCCGGTCGGCCGCGTGGGTATCGAGCATCGCGATCTCGACGGGATCGAGAAAGGGCAACAGGTCCTCGACCAGCGCCTGTCCCCGGGCCATCCACTGGTAGTACCGCCGACCGCCGTGGTGATAGGGCCCGTAGAGACGACATCTGGGGAAGCGTTCCGTCAGCCACGTGAACACGGCCTCGTGGCGGACGTGCATCCGGAGCGTGACCTGCGGCTGGCGACCATCGCCCCCGAAATGCCCCTCTCCGATCAGCAGCCCGATCAGCAGCCCGCGATCGAAATCCGAGAGCTCGGTCATGCGCAGGGATGAGTTCTACCCACGATGTGTTTCACCGTCAAGAAAAACGTGAAACATCGATCCGGCCGCCCACCTCTCTGCCCGCGCTCGCGACTCCCTCCGCCCGAGCGGACAGATCGGTCAGTCGACCAGTGGCGCCACGACGAGGCGGCGGGACGGCTCTTGGCCTTCGCTGTAGGTCTCGATGTCGTGGCGATCCTTGAGATGCTCGTGGATCACCTTGCGCTCGAGCGCGCTCATCGCCTCCAGGGGAACCGCGCGCTTGCCATCGAGAGCTGTCTGGGCGGCCTGGTCGGCGGTGGCACGCAGGGTCTCGGCCCGGCGGTCGCGGTAGCCGGCAGCGTCGACCACCACCGGGATGCGCTCATGATCGCCGTGCATGGCCATGCGGTAGGCGAGATGCTGGATCGCGTCGATCGTCTGGCCGTGGTGGCCGATGAGCAGGCCGAGCTCGTCGCCCAGGTACTCGGCGCGCAGCCCGTCGGGGCCCTGGTGGACCTCCACCGATGCGTCGATCCCGGCCGTGGAGGCGATCCGCTCCAGCAGCTCGCGCACCCGGTCGGCGGGGACTTGCGACGACGAGGTCACGACCTATCGCCTACGACCGGATCGCTTCTTCTTCTTGCGCGGCGAGCGGGGCGGCGGCCCGCCGCGGGCGCCGGCGCCCACCGGGGTTGGCTTCTTGCCCTTCGCATCGGACTTCTCCGCGGGCTTCTCCGCCTGGCCTGCCGCTCTGCGAATCAACGACGTCAGCCCTCCCGCCGCCGGGGGATCGGAGGCTGACTTTGTGGCGGAGGCTGACTTGGAGGCCCCGTTGCTGGGGCCCGAGCGCGACGGAGCCGGCGCTTTGCCGGACCCGTTGGTGGCGAGCGAGGTGCTCGTCACCGCGGTGACGGGACCTATGCGCCGGCGGACGACGTACTGCTGGCCGATCGTCCAAGCGTTGGTGGTGATCCAGTAGACGAGCACGCCGGCCGGGAAGCGGATCACGAACAGGACGAAGACCAGGGGCATGAAGAGCATGATCTTTCGCTGCGTCGGGTCGACGGTCGCCCCCGACATCATCAACGTCGAACCCAGCTGGGTGCCGACGTAGAGCAGGATCAGGATGATCAGGGTGACGCCGCTGGCCTTGTTGGTCAGGTCCCCGATGAACAGGAAGCTGGCGCCGTGCCCGACCCCGCAGGCCTTGGTGGCAGAGGTGTTGATGACCGAGACCCCGTTGACGATGTGGTGGGGCTGGACCTGCGGGCAGATGTCGGCCCGAAGACTCTGGCGCAGCATGTAGTACAGCGATACGAACACCGGCAGCTGGGCCACCAATGGCAGACAGGAGCCAAGGGGGTTGACCTTGTTGTCCTTGTAGAACTTCATCATCTCCTGCTGCTGGCGCTGCTTGTCCTCCTTGTACTTGCTCTGAATCAGCTTGAGCTCGGGCTGCAGCTGCTGCATGCGGGCCATCGACTTGATCTGCCTGACGGTCAGCGGGATCAGCGCGGCGCGCACCACGATCGTCAAGAGCACGATCGACCATCCCCAGGGCACGCCGACCGTGTTGTGGAAGAACTTGATGACCGTCTCGAAGACGTCGATCAGCGGCTGGAAGATGTTCGCGGTGACTAGCAGCATGGTCAGGCGCTCGCAGCGGGGGCCCGGCTCTTGAACAGGCGCTGCTCCTCAACGGGGTCAAATCCCCCGTGGCTCCAGGGGTTGCAACGCAGCAACCGCCACGCGGCGAGGACGAGCCCGCGGAGTATGCCGAATCTCTCGATCGCCTGCGCGGCGTACTCCGAGCAGGAGGGGTAGTACTTGCAGGTGTCGCCCAGCAGCGGGGAGATCAGCCATTGATAGACCCGGATCGGCGCCACCAGGATCTTGCGCAGAGGCGTCATCGGCCTTCGTCCTGCGCCGGCGGGAGTTCGCGCTGAGCGGTGGCATCGGGACCCTGCGGGCCGGCGGCGGGAACCTTGTCGATCAACTCGGCGAGCGCGCGCTGGACACCGGCCAGCCCCTCGCGGGAGGCGAGGTCCCTGGCCCCCTGGCGGGCGATGACCACCGCATCGGTGGCGGCCGGGAGCCGGGCTCCCTCGCGAGCGAAGGCCTCGCGCAGCAGGCGCTTGACTCGGTTGCGCTCAACCGCGCCCCCGACCTTGCGCGATACCGACAGCCCGAGGCGCGGCGTGCCCTCGTCGTCGCCTCGAGGGAACACGTAGAGCACGAGATCACGGCCCGCGTGGGAGCGGCCGTGACGGAAGACTCGGTCAAACTCCGCGCTGCGCGAGAGCCGTCCCCGCCCCGACCGCGGTGCGGACCCGGCGGCGACGCGCATCAGACTGTCAGGCGCTTGCGTCCCTTTGCGCGCCGTCGCTTGAGTGTCAACCGACCCGCGCGCGTCTGCATGCGGGCGCGGAAGCCATGGGTGCGAGCGCGTTTGCGCTTCTTGGGCTGGTAAGTGCGTTTCATGATTAAGGGCCCCGGGGGGAACGACGCAGTATACGCAGGCTTTGGTGCTTCTCCGGCGGGCGTCCAGCGGGCACCAGGACCGTTCAACATCGGTTCCACCGCTCGTTCACTTTTTTCCCGCGCTTTGCGCCAACGGACCCCCTCGATGGTCCGGGGCGGACGGGGCCCGTTGCTATATTCGCCGCCCCCGGCCGACTTCCGCTCGGCCCCTCACGAATCGTCGGATCACTCAGCTCCACTGGAGGAGTCGCTTGGCGCTGCCCGCGCAACCCGAGGCCACTGCGGCGTGGCAGGCCATCGAAACGGAACTCAGGCGCCAGGTCGGGGACTCCGGCTACGAGATCTGGTTTCAGTCGATCGAGCCCCGCTCCTGGGATGGGGAGCTCCTCCTACTTCAGGCCCCCGCGGCCACCCGAACCTGGATCTCGGGACGGTTCGGAGCCATCCTCGAGCGCTGTGCCAAGCAGGGCCTGGGACCGCAGAGCCGAGTCGACTTCGCCGGTGGTGAAGAGACCCCAGCCCGCAAGGCGCCGGACGCCGACGTCACCACGGGCACCCTGAGCGGCTTCAACCCGCGGTACTGCTTCGAGCAGTTCATCATCGGCGAGGGCAATCAACTGGCCCACGCTGCCGCCCTGGCGGTCGCCGAGCTTCCCGGCCAGGCCTACAACCCGCTCTTCATCTACGCGCCGCCCGGCCTCGGCAAGACTCACCTCCTGCACGCCATCGGCAACTACGTGCTGTCCTTCGGAGGCGGCGCGACCGTTCGCTACGCCACCGCCGAGTCGTTCACCAACCACTTCATCGCCGCGCTCGGATCCAAGTCGCTCGAAGCCTTCAAGTGCGCCTACCGCGACGCCGACGTGCTTCTCATCGACGACGTCCAGTTCCTGGCCAGCAAGGCCCGGACCGAGGAGGAGTTCTTTCATACCTTCAACGCCCTGTATGAGAGCGGCCGGCAACTCGTCCTCACCTGCGATCGGCTGCCCCGGGCGCTGGTCTCGGTCGAGCAGCGCCTCCGGGAGCGCTTCGAAGCGGGACTGGTGGCCGACATCGCAGCCCCCGACCATGCCACCCGCGTCGCCATCCTGCGCAAGCGCGCCGCCTTGGACCAGATCCCGCTCGCCGACCCAGGTGTCCTGGATGTCGTCGCCGATCGCGTCACCGACAACATCCGGGCCCTCGAAGGGGCGCTGATCAGGGTCGTCGCCTATCACTCGCTGACTCAACGTCCGATCGACGTCGCCCTGGCCACCGAGGTGCTCGACGCGCTGTACCCGAGTCCGCGCTCGCGGACTCCCTCGATCGACGACATCCAGGCCACCGTGGCCAAGCATTTCGACCTGTCCGTCACCCAGCTGAACTCCTCGAGCCGGACCAGCCAGATCTCATGGCCCCGCCAGTTGGCGATCCACCTGGCCCGCGATCTGACCGGGGCCTCGCTGCCCACGATTGGCAAGGCCTTCGGCGGGCGCAACCACGCAACCGTCATGCACGCCTGCAAGCGCGTTTCCGAGCGGCTCAAACAGGATCCACAGGCTGTTGAAGAACTGGACGCGCTGACCCGGAAGCTCTCCGGCCGTCACGCCGACCGAGACTATTGACAGACTTGCCTGTCGCCCAACAGCCGGAACTATCCCGCTAGATGCGAGCGATCACCCGGTTCTCCACAGCTTCTATTCGCTCTATGACTTCTAATCCCTTCTTGAGGTATTCATCGTGAAGATCTCGCTCGAGCGCGATGTTCTGCTCGCACAGCTTCAGACCGTCAGCAGAGTCGCTTCGACGCGCAGTGCAATCCAAGCGCTGTCGGGGGTGCAGCTCGCCGCCACGCAGGCGGGCTGTGAGCTCCGAGCCACCGACATGGACGTCGGCCTGCGCGTCCCCCTCGAGGCCCAGGTCACGCGCGAGGGCACGATCGTCCTACCAGCGCGGCTGATGCTCGACGTGGTTCGCTCTCTGCCCGCCAAGGAGGTGTCGCTCGAGCTGCGCTCCGCCGAGCAGGACGTCGAGGTGGTAGCCGGCAACGCCACCTTCCACATCCGGGTCCTGCGGGCCGAGGACTTCCCGCCGTTTCCCGAGCCGGACACCGACTCCTCGGTGCAACTGCCCGCCGACGCTTTCGTGTCGACGGCGCTGAAGGTGGCGGGTTCGGCGTCGCGCGATGAGACCCGGCCGGTGCTCACCGGGATCCTGGTCTCCGCCTCGGAGCGGGAGCTGCGCATGGTGGCCACCGACTCCTACCGCCTGAGCGTCAAGGAGACCACGCTGGAGACGCCCCTGTCCTCGGGCTTCGAGGTCAACGTCCCGGCGCGCGCCCTCCAGGAGCTCTCGCGTCTGGTCGCCCACGGCGAGGACGAGCCGCTGAGCGTCAGCGTGCGCCAGAACCAGGTCCTGTTCATCCTCGGGCGGGTGATCCTGTCCTCGCGGCTGATCGACGGCCAGTTCCCCAACTACCGTCAGCTCCTGCCCGAGACCTTCGAGCACGAGCTGCGTCTCGCCGGCGGCGAGTTTACCGAGGTGGTTCGCCGGATCAGCCTGCTGGCCCAGAAGAACGCTCCCCTGCGACTGGCCTTCGCTCCCGGAGAGCTGACCGTCTCGGCCCAGACGCCGGACGTCGGCGAGGCGCTGGAGTCGCTGCCGGTGGCCTTCCAGGGCGAGCCGCTGGAGATCGGGTTCAACCCCGAGTTCCTGCGCGCCGGCCTGGAGGCGATCGATGAGGGCGACGTCCTGCTCAAACTCATCAGCCCGCTGCGCCCGGGCCTGATCGAGGCCGCCGACGAAAGTCGCTTCCGTTACCTGATCATGCCGATCAGGCTCAACGTCTAGTCGAGCCAGAGAATGCGCGTCGAGCGCATCAGCGTACGTGACTTTCGGGGCTACCACGACGCGGAGGTGGTGTTCGGCCCCGGGCTGACGGTGATCACCGGGCCCAACGGCGCCGGCAAGACCAATCTCATCGAGGCGCTCTACTTCGGCTGCACCGGGCGCTCCTGCCGGACCACCAACGAGCGCGAGATGGTGCGCTTTGGCGAGCGGGCCACGCGGGTGGTGGTCAGCGCCTCCGGCGATGACGGAGCCCACGAGCTGGCCGTCGGCTTCTCTCCGGGGGAACCCAAGCGGATGCGGGTCGACGGGGCCCCGGTGGAGCGGCTGGTCGAAGTCTCCGAGCGCCCGCTGGTCAGCGTCTTCCTGCCCGACCGCCTGGAGCTGGTCAAGGGCGCTCCGTCGCTGCGCCGGGGCCATCTCGACCAGGTCGTGGCGGCGCTCTGGCCGGCCCGGGTGGCCTCGCGGCGCGCATACGCTCAGTCGCTGGCCCAGCGCAACGCGCTGATCGCCCGGATCCGCTCGGGCGCGGCGAGGCGCGACTCGCTGGCCACCTGGGACGCGCAGCTGGCCCGCCACGGGATCGAGCTGATGGCCGATCGCCGCCAGGCGGTGGAGGCCGTCAGCGAGGCCTTCGGGGCGCGGTGTGCCGACCTGGGCCTGACCGGGGATCCCGAGATCCTCTACCGGCCCCGCTCCCGGGCCTCCGAGCCCGCCGAGCTCGTGGCCGAGCTGGGCGAGCGCGAGGCCTCCGACCTGGAGCGTGGCTTCACCGGCCACGGGCCCCATCGCGATGACATCTCGCTGCTGCGCGAGGGCCGGGAGCTGCGCGCCTACGGCTCCCAGGGTCAACAACGCCTGGGCCTGCTGGCGCTCCTGCTCTCAGAGCGCGAGGCTCTGGCCAGCCGGCGCCAGACGCCCCCGGTGATGCTGCTCGACGATGTCATGAGCGAGCTCGACCGAGAGCGCCGGAGCGCCCTCGTGGCCCTGCTGCGCGAGGGCGGCGGGCAGTCGGTGATCACGGCGACCGACGGCGACCAGGTGCCGGGGGCCGGAGATCCCGAGGTGGCCCGGATCGAGGTTCGTGACGGCAGGGTGCTCGCCGAGGCTACGGTGACCACGAGATGACCAAGTACCGTCGAAGCCCGCGCTCGATGGAGACGGCGCTGTCCGCGCTTGCCGACGATCTGGAGCCGGCAACGCCCCTCGCCGAGATCCAGCGCGTCTGGGCCGCGACCGTCGGCGCGGCGATCGCCGCCCAGGCGCAGCCGACCGCTGAGCGCGGAGGCGTGGTGACCGTGGCCTGCTCGGCGTCGGTGTGGGCCCAGGAGCTGGATCTGATGGCTCCGCAGATCGTCGAGGAATTGAATCGAGCGCTCGCCGGCGGTGCCGTCAGACGACTGCGCTGTGTGGCTGTCGGACATGGCGCCTAGGGCCTTTCCTGCTCCTTCCATTTTGGTGCTTTTGCAGGTAAAATCGTGTCTCGTGGGGGGTGGTTTCGACCGGTCCCTGTGCTATCCTTCTGTACACCATTTCTTGACGCCCCGGCGCGCCTGACTGGCGCGGAACCGGGGCGTCTCAACGTCATCGGAGGATCGTTGACGAACGACGACGGCGCCCCTGGCGCCAGCAATAAATCCAGCTACGACGCACAGGACATCACCGTTCTCGAAGGACTCGAGGCGGTCCGCAGGCGACCGGGCATGTACATCGGATCCACGGGTCCCCGGGGTCTCCATCACCTCGTCTACGAGGTCGTCGACAACTCCGTCGACGAGGCCCTGGCCGGCAACTGCACCGCGGTGAGGGTGACCATCCACCCCGACAACTCGGTGACCGTGGTCGATAACGGGCGCGGCATCCCCGTGGCCATCATGGCCAAGGAGCAGCGGCCCGCGGTCGAGGTCGTGCTCACCGTCCTGCATGCCGGAGGCAAGTTCGGCGACGGCGGCGGCTACAAGGTCTCCGGCGGCCTGCACGGCGTCGGCGTCTCGGTGGTCAACGCCCTCTCGGAGAGCCTTCGCGTCGAGGTCCGGCGCGACGGCTACGTGTGGAGGCAGACCTACGAGCGCGGCAAGCCGCTGGGCGATCTGGAGCGCGGCGAGGCGAGCACCGAGACCGGCACCACGATCAGCTTCCTTCCCGACGCCGAGGTCTTCGAGACCCTCGACATCGACTTCAAGACGATCGAGGAGCGGATGCGCGACACCGCCTTCCTGACGCGCGGACTGCGCATCACGATCGTGGACGAGCGCGCCGGCGGCCACACCGTCGAGTTCAAGTACGACGGCGGGATCGTCGACTTCGTCGCCTACCTCAACGAGAACAAGGAGCCGATCCACAAGAAGATCATCTCCTTCGAGGGTGAGAGCGAGGAGGGCGCGGTCGAGGTCGCGATGCAGTGGAACTCCTCCTACCAGGAGTCGGTGTTCTCGTTCGCCAACAACATCAACACGATCGAGGGCGGCGCTCACCTCAGCGGCTTTCGCTCGGCGCTCACCAGCGCCCTGAACCGTTACGCGCGCGAGCATGGCGAGCTGCGCGAGAAGGACGACAACCTCTCGGGCGAGGACGTGCGCGAAGGGCTGACCGCGGTCATCTCGGCCAAGCTCACCGACCCGCAGTTCGAGGGCCAGACCAAGACCAAGCTCGGGAATCCCGGCATGCAGGGGTTCGTGCACTCCGTCGTGAACGCGCGGCTGGCCGAGTTCCTGGAGGAGAACCCCCAGGACGCCCGCGCCGTGATCCGCAAGGCGGTCTCGGCGGCCCAGGCACGGTCCGCGGCCCGCAAGGCCCGCGATCTGACCCGGCGCAAGTCGGCGCTGGAGAACTCGACCCTGCCGGGGAAGCTGGCCGACTGCTCGGTCAAGGATCCCTCGCTGGCCGAGCTGTTCGTCGTCGAGGGCGACTCCGCCGGCGGTTCGGCGGTGAGCGCGCGGGATCGCAGCACCCAGGCGATCCTGCCTTTGCGCGGCAAGATCCTCAACGTCGAGAAGAGCCGGATCGACAAGGTCCTGGCCAACACCGAGATCCAGGCGCTGATCACCGCGGTGGGCACCGGCGTGCGCGACGAGTTCGACCTCAGCCGAGCCCGCTATCACAAGATCGTGCTGCTGACCGACGCTGATGTCGACGGCGCGCACATCCGGACCCTCGCCCTGACGCTGCTGTTCCGCGAGATGCAGCCCCTGATCGAAGCCGGCTACGTGTACATCGCCAAGCCGCCGCTCTACCGCCTCACAAGGGGTCAGAAGCACCGTTACATCGAGCGCGAGTCAGACCTCGAGGACATCCTGCTCGGCGACAAGTTCGAGAAGCTCGAGATCCACGATCGCAACGGCAAGAGCTTCAAGCTCACCGAGTCCCGGTGGAAGCGCCTCACCCGCCTGCTCAAGCAGTACGAGGGCTGGGCGTCGGCGCTGCGCGCCGCTCACGGCCAGGGCGTCGTGAGCTTCATGCAGGAGGCCCGCCTGCTCGAGGAGCAGATCGTCGACTCCGCGGCCCTGATCCGTCACGTGAGCAGCGAGGAGTCAAACGGAGACGGCCACGCCTACAAGCTCAAGCTGATCGCCGAGGAGCCCGACGAGATCGTCGTCCGCACGTTCGAGGAGAAGTCCGGGTTGGCCTCCACCCACCACCTGCGCCGGGCGGCGCTGGACGCCACCGAGTACCACCGACTGGCCGATGTGCACCGGGATCTCGTGGCGCTGACCGGGGAGCCTCCGTTCACAGTGCGCCTCGGCGATACCTCGAGTGACGCCGCGACCTTCGAAGAGCTCCGTGACCAGGTGCTGACGATCGCCCAGCGGGGGATCGACTACTACCGCTTCAAGGGCCTGGGCGAGATGGATGCCGAGGAGCTGCGCGAGACCACGATGGACCCCGAGACGCGGACCCTGGTCCAGGTCACGATGGAGGACGCCGCCTCCGCGGACCTCGTCTTCTCGATGCTGATGGGCGACCAGGTCGAACCCCGGCGTGCCTTCATCGAAGAGAACGCCCGCCTCGTGACCAACCTCGACGTCTAGGAGGTGCGTAGATGTCGGCCATAGACACCATCGGCGGCGGCAACATCGAGCCTCGCGGGCTCGAGGAGGAGATGCGCTCCGCGTATCTCGACTACGCCATGTCGGTCATCGTCGGGCGCGCCCTGCCCGACGTCCGCGACGGTCTCAAGCCGGTGCACCGCCGGGTGCTCTACGTGATGAACGAGCTGGGCCTGCAGCCCAACCGCCGCCACGTCAAGTGCGCCCAGATCGTCGGCGAGGTGATGGGCAAGTACCACCCGCACGGCGACAGCGCGATCTACGACACGCTCGTGCGGCTCGCCCAGGACTTCTCGATGCGCTATCCGCTCGTCGACGGGCACGGCAACTTCGGCAACATCGACGGCTACTCGGCCGCCGCCATGCGCTACACGGAGGCCCGTCTGGCCCGGCTGGCCACCGAGATGCTGCGCGACATCGATGCCGAGACCGTCGACTTCGTTCCCACCTACGACGGCTCGCGCCAGGAGCCGGTGGTGCTGCCCGCCCGCTTCCCCAACCTGCTCGTCAACGGGGGCACCGGCATCGCGGTCGGCATGGCGACGAACATCCCTCCGCACAACCTGCGCGAGGTCGTCGGGGCCACGATCGCCTACATCGACGATCCCGACATCGACGTCGAGGGCCTGATGAAGCACATCAAGGGCCCCGACTTTCCGACCGCGGGAACGATCCTCGGCCGGGAGGGGATCCGCGACGCCTACGCGACCGGTCGCGGCCGGGTCCGCGTCCAGGCCAAGGCCCACATCGAGCCGATCGGCCAGGGCAAGGAGGCGATCATCGTCACCGAGCTGCCCTATCAGGTCCGCAAGGGCGGCGACGGTGGTCTGATCCTGAAGATCCGCGACCTCGTGGTCGACAAGAAGATTCCCGAGATCTCCGATCTGCGCGACGAGTCCGATCGCCACGGGATGCGACTCGTCATCGAGCTCAAGCGCGACGCGATCCCCAAGGTCGTGCTCAACAAGCTGCACAAGCACACCCCGATGCAGACGACGTTCGGCGTCAACATGGTCGCGCTCGTCAACAACGTGCCGCGCACGCTCTCACTCCGCGAGGTGATCGGCCACTACGTCGATCATCAGCGCGAGGTCATCGTGCGGCGCACCCAGTACGAGCTGCGGCGCGCCGAGGACCGCGCGCATGTGCTCGAGGGGCTGCTGATCGCGCTGGCCAACCTCGACGAGGTGATCGAGCTGATCCGCGGCTCGCGTGACCCCGAGGCGGCGCGGACCGGGCTGATCGAGCGCTACGAGCTGACCCTGGTCCAGGCGCAGGCGATCCTCCAGCTGACGTTGAGCCGGCTCACCGCGCTCGAGGCCGACAAGATCAAGCAGGAGCACGCCGACCTGCTGGAGCGCATCAAGGAGCTGCGCGAGATCCTCGGAGACGAGGAGCGCGTCAACGCCCTGATCCGCGACGAGCTGCAGGAGATCTCTGACGCCTACGGCGACGAGCGGCGCACCGAGATCACCCACGCCGAGGGCGAGATCGACATCGAGGATCTGATCGCCGACCAGCAGATGGTCATCTCGATCACCAACTCCGGCTACATCAAGTCGCTGCCGCTCTCCACCTATCGCCAGCAGCGCCGGGGCGGCATCGGGGTGACCGGGATGGAGATGAAGGACGACGACTACATCGAGCACCTGTTCGTCTCCTCCACCCACGATTACCTGTTGTTCTTCACCAACCGCGGCAAGGTCTACCGGCTCAAGGTCTACGAGCTTCCCGAGGCCTCGCGGACCGCCAAGGGCCGGGCGCTCGTCAACCTGCTGCCGCTGCGCGAGGGCGAACGGGTCCAGTCGGTGCTGGCCACGCGCGACTTCAACGAGGGCAAGTACCTGGTGTTCGCGACCCGCAACGGGATCATCAAGAAGACCGAGTTTGGCGCCTACAACACGCCGATCAAGGCTGACGGGATCATCGCCATCAACATCCACGACGACGACGAGCTGATCGCCGTGCGCCGGACCAGCGGCCACGACGACATCATCATGGTGTCGCGTTCCGGGCAGGCCGCCCGCTTCTCCGAGGACGCGGTTCGGGCGATGGGCCGCGACACCAGCGGTGTGCGCGGGATGAACGTCGGCCAGAAGGACAACGCGGTTCTCTCCATGGATGTGGCTCGCGATGACCAGGAGCTGCTGGTGGTGACCGAGAACGGCTACGGCAAGCGCACCCCGATCCCGGACTATCCGGTCAAGGGTCGCGGCACGATGGGCGTCAAGACGATCATGCTGACCGAGAACAAGGGAGCCCTCGCCGGCGCCCTCGTGGTCCGCGAGCACCAGGAGCTGGTGTTCATCTCTCAGAACGGGATGGTGCAGCGCACCTCGGTGCGCGGGATCAGCCGCTACGGCCGGGCCTCTCAGGGCGTGCGCGTGATGAACCTCCGAGCCGACGACCAGGTCAGCGCGGTCGCGCTGGTGGTCGAGTCAGACGCCGCGACGGCGGCTCCGGTGATCGACGACGACGACGGGTCCGCCCCGGTGATCGAGGTCGAAGTGTCCGAGGATCCGGTGGTCGAGGACGCGCCTGAGTCCGACGCCACGCCGGACGACGATTCGGAGTAGACGGTCTCCCGACTTGGTTGGGGCGCGCGCTCCCAACGGCGGCGGCGGCGCTAGACGCGTCATTGCGCGGCCGCTCCGAGGGGCCGGGGCGGTGGCCTGGGTTCGAACTTCTGGCTGGGAGTGGTGGCGTTGAGCCACGGCTGCGGCTGACCTCCGGAGCCGACGACGCTCGAGAGGAGGCACTCTCGATCTCGCAACCGCCGATTTTCAGGTGCGAGATCGGGAGCACCCGCATGGCGAGTACTGCGGATCTCGCAGTCAAAAGGCGCGTGTTGAGAGATCGGCAGCACTCGCCGCGACGGCGGGCGCCGGCCGGGGGGCTGCGAGTACCGCAACCTTCGATTTCCAGATGCGGTATCGGGAGCCTCCACATGCCGGGGGCTGCGGATACCGCTGGCAAAACGCCCGTCATGGTGTATTCGCAGCCCTACGGGCACCCGAGCTCTGCAACCACCAGCTCAGACGGCCGCGCCAGGCCTTCGGACCCACGCGGTCCAGGCGCGCGTGAAATCACATCTACCCGACGTCGAGGACGGTCGCGTCGGGGATGACGGCGATCAGGGCCTCGGTGTCGACCTCGAACACGGCGTGCGGGGTTCCGGCGGCGCACCAGACGGTCTCATACCGCCTCAGCGAGGCGTCGATCACCGTCTCGAGCTGGGTGTCGTGCCCGAGCGGCGGAATCCCTCCGATCGCAAACCCGGTGATGGAGCGGACCTGGTCGGCCTTGGCGGGCACGAGACCCAGCCGCCCGGCGTCGACTCGTCGGTCCCCGGCGCACAGAACCATCAGGGGCGTCGGTCCCCGGAAGAAGACGAGCGACTTGACGATCTGCCCAACTTCGCAGCCGACCGCGCTCGCGGCCTCG
>Ga0182024_10013067_pt1 | contig 16288 bp, 20 predicted proteins | sample P32metaG_FD_120480 | JGI IMG/M metagenome (GOLD analysis project Ga0182024, IMG submission 120480) | Permafrost microbial communities from Stordalen Mire, Sweden - P3-2 metaG (Illumina Assembly) | ecosystem: Environmental > Terrestrial > Soil > Wetlands > Permafrost | place: Sweden: Stordalen... | reverse complement strand
CTTTGGCCTTGAATGCGGCATCAAACTTCTTGCGGGATTTGGTCATATCCGTACTCCATCGGTTGGGATAGAGCAGGACGCTTCACACCTTAACTTTTGGTCCTATTTCCGGGGTCCACTTCATAGCACCAATGCTCAGCAGAACTAGCGCTGCAAAATACGGCTTCATACCTTTTCCCATTTTGGATTAGTTGCATTCGCTTACGATATGGGGTCCCCGCACGTCCATTTCACGAAGGCATTCACGCACTTCGCCCGTAACCGTATTTACCCGCCAAAGTAAGGCCGGCCCGCTTGTTAATTGGTAAGGGGCGACCAATCGAGCCGCAATAATGGACACGCCGACAATCACTGCGCCAACAATGATAGATTGTTGCACCGTCATTTTGTCTTTCCCGCACGCGGCTCCGGCTTCACAGTGTCCCTTTGTGATTGACTCTCTCACTCCGGTACTTGTCAAGTATAAAGGACACGTCATTCCCATGGTTGAGCGCGGGCGCTTCCACCATCCGCGCCGGCGTTCCGGCCTGCATGCTGCAGTCCGACTTGCCGCGAACGCCGGCATCTCCTCGCATTTGCGTGCCGTGGTATAATCTAGCCATGAGGCGCAAGGACGAAACGCCGTTGGAACCGATAGCGGAAGGGGACGGGCAAACCTTCGGCGAAGCCGACAATTACCGTCTATCGGATGTCGAACGCGAGGCCGTTCGGCAGGGAATCGATGCGGTCAGACTTGGTAGCTTTGCACCGGAGGAGGAAATGGAAGAGTTTTATCGTCTGCGTCGCGACGATTAATTTTGAAAAGGCGCCGAATTTCCGCCATCCGCGCCGGCGTTCCGGCCTGCTTCCTGCAGTCCGACTTGCCGCCAAATGACGAAAATATTTCTCCGCCATTTCGAACAGGGGAGCACACCAAAAATACTAATCGCCAAAATATGGCTCAACAGAGCCATATAATATAGGTCGCGCAAGATATAATTCGCGACCCTTGGCCGGCGATGCCAACGTTGCACTTCAGACTACAATCCGCAACTCGGCTATGGTATACTTGGGGCATGACCACGAAGGATCTCAAATCACTTTTGGACCGCGTTCAGGCCTGGCCCGAAGAGGCACAGGACGAGCTCGTTGATGTCGCCAACCAGATCGAGAGCGAATTGCAAAACCGAGAATATCTCGCTACCCAAGAAGAATTGCGGGTCATTGACGCGGCAATGAGTGCGATCGATCATGGTGAACTTGCAACCGACGAAGAAGTAGAGACGGTGTTTGCAAAATTCCGTCCCGCATGACACTTGTCTATTCGAAGCGAGCAATCGCCGATCTCGACCAGATTGCGACCTATTACACGGCACATGCCAGCCCTACGATCGCAGAATCGATCGGCCGCCAATTATTGGGAGTAATCGCTCGCATTGAGCGGCACCCCGAAGCCGCTCCAAGGGTAACCCAGCGACCTCAAGTCCGTGTCGCAACCGTGGCTCGCTACCCATTTAGAATATTCTACCGCGTGAACAACGAGACCATCGATATTTTGCATATTCGGCACACGTCGCGTCGCCCTTCGGAAGTCTAGTCCCCTGCCAGCCCCGCGCCGGCGCCCGAACCTAAGATGACTGAGATTCGGCTTCCCGCAGAGCTGCCGATATGAAAAACACTGTGAAAGCAATTTACGGTCCCGCGATGCGACGTTGCACTTCAGACTACAATCAGCATCATCTCAGCACAGCAACTCAGTCTCAAACGTCATCGCACTCCGTAACGGTCTAGCGCCTTCATGAGAATGCTATTCGCGGCGTTGAAGTTATCCAGCTGATCCGCAAGCTCGTATTCCCACTTCAAACCATGGAAGAGATTGTTGCGGTATCGGAAAACAATGATAAGCGCGGCTGCTGTTCGGTGGCGTAGATCGTCGTCCGACCCATTCAGCACCGCGCGCACCATCGCTTTGGAATCCGCACGTCGAAGATGCAGACCATCAAAATGAGGGGAAAAATCACCGTTCGGATGGTAGCGCTGTCTAAAATAGGCAAGTTCAACCGCAAATAGTTCCGGTTCAAGTCCGCCAATATTGTTCCATGCATCGACCGCAGCGCAAATGGCGCGAGTGCTGGCGTTTGTGTTGAGCATCCGGCTTTCGAACAAACCCCATAATAGGGCGAAGTCGGAGATCGCAGCCTGTTCTTCTTCCGAAAGATTGCTAAAGCCGGGCGCGTTAGCTTTGAGCCAGGTCAGTGCTTTTGTCATGCGGACAAACACCCTAGTTCGGCCGCCATTTCGCGGCGGTTTTTGCCACACAGGCAGAAGGCAGGCTGGCCTCTCCGTCTTTTTGGTAGCCTAAAAATCGCATCAGCTCGCCTACGATGTAGCCGGCGTTCATCGTGGCTTGGTACTCAAGGCCATAACGATCGCCCATGATCTTCTGGAGCAGCGGGTCGATGCCAGCCATGGCGGGCAGGCCCTTCTCAACGGCTTGGACAGCCGCTACTTTGCCTTCAGCAGACCAAACAATCTTTTGCATTTCTCGGTACAGCGGATGATCCTCCGACATTCCTCCCGAGCTGAGTGGCAGATTGAGCGAGTCGATCAGCGCGACCGTAGCATTGCCGATCTCGCCCCCTAGCCTGACGGCATGGCTGCGGATCGTCATTCGCTGCTCCGGCGTCTTCGCGCGCAGCTGCATCTCCGTCGGTGCTTTCATTTTTGTTCTCCCGTTCCATTCTCAGGCTTCTATCCCTGATCCGCCGTGCAGAAATCAAGAATTCCGCATGCGGGATCGACGAGACCGCGCTCGCTGGCGGCAGCGGCTCCCGGCACGCTCAACTATACCGCTTTAAGGTGTTATCAGGAATCTTCCCCGTTGACCGGGAGAAGCTGCCTTCGGATTATCTTGCCAGCTAAACTCGACTTCGAGAGGGAGCTTTAGAGCGAGATCAAGGTGAGCGATCGCTCTCCATGCTCCGTTGGCATCTTGCCCCTGCACCGAAATGCCGACCTCCTCGATGTACTTGTAACCGTTGTCTTCCTTTTTTCCGACGATGTGATTGCAGATAATCAGCTCGCCAACCTTCTCTGGCGTGCGGCCTCTTTTAGCCTCGCGGATCATCGCGAGCAGCAGGTGGTTCCAATAGGTTTCGCCTGGAGGGAACCGCTTTCCTTTCAGCACCACGGAATGGACCGTCGTATAGGAGAGGTTAGGCGGATGAGACGGATTGAATATCCGGGTGGCGTTGTTGGATTTGCCAGATGCCGAAGCGTTTAGAGCTTCGAGGGCATCCATAGCGCGATTCATGACCGTGTCGAAAGTATCGACGAGCGGCTCTGCGAAGCTTTTCAGGCGGTCAATTGTCTCGGGTGCAAGGGTGATAGCGGGCGGCATCGGGACCTCATATGGCTAGCGTCGATATTAGTATAGGCCTTATAGGCGGTATAGAAGATTTCGTCAACTCATATGGCTTTGGTGTCTAAAACATATACCTTTTGGGCATCTAACTACGTATCGTGGTAAACAAACCCCTGCCGCCACAACCTCTGGGATGGTCCCGGAACGGCGGGAGACGCGCGGATGCAAGTGGTCATCGATTTTTTCAAGAACTTGCCGTGGTACATCATGTATCCCGGCAAGGCCCTCACTGCGCTGGCGGGCGGCTACGTGAGTCAGCACCCGGAGATATTTCCGTCTTGGGCGGTCCTTCTAGGGGCGGCGGTTTCACTTTGGGTTGTGGTAGCGTTCCTCTGGCACGCGGTCAGTACGTGGCGAGAGCACAAGGGTAAACCGAGGCTTCGATTGGAACCGTCTCACATCATAATCCTGGGACTAGCCATCGCGCTTGCCGGCGTTGTTTGGCAGATGCGCAGCCCGCAATCTGGCAAACCGAGTTTGCCAGATTCTACGTCTACACGGGACCCACTCAGTAAGAACGTTGCAGGGCCGCCTATCGAATGGCGGTTCGATTCGCCCATAGGCATCCTATTTACATATCGGAAGCCGGGCGACGCGATGCTGATCCAAGCAATTCAGATACACGCCACCAATAAGACGGATAAACCTCTCAAGAATGTTCGAGCCATTATCGTTCCAGACATGATGGATCGGAAACTAGACATGCGCGTAAATCCACACGGATATCTTTTGAAGCCAGAGGATTCCGCAACGCTAGTTCCACCCAGGGCGTCTTTTGATCTAATGGTTGCAATCCCAGCAAAAGGGGACGGAATACCGCAGGGACTTCAAGCCCACGAATTTCTAAGCCAGTATGGCGGATTGAAATTTGAGTTTGCGTATGACGACGGGCAGAATTTTGGAGAATATTTTTCGTTAAAATATCTTGAGGCACAAATCGATCAAATCGAAAAACAGACCCGAGAGCCGCTGACGGCTACGGTGCCAGCAACAAAGTACGGGCCTGTACCCGCACAGAGCGACGAGCAATCAGCCGGGACCGCTACCGTTCCCACAGCCGCACCACGAAGGCAACCATATCGAATGACCGACAATGCTCTGCCCACGGATCGGCAGGGTATCGTTCGAGTAAGCGATGGTACCTCTATTCCACCAGATTCCCAGAATGCAGATTTTCAGATTTACACCGCGTGGCTAGAGGCGGGGAACAAGCCTGATCCGAAAGAGGCCACATTAGCGCCAGTTTACGCTGCTAGATCACCAAGCGATGCGGACAAAGAAATTCCTGTCGTCGATCAATTATATAATTTCATCCACGACAATTCTGAATCATTGCCGAAGCGAGGCCAAGAGCTTTTGCAAAAATGGTTCATAGTCATGGGCGATGCGGATCAAATAGCTTCGTACAAGGCAGAACTGGATAAGTTCGCCTACGAAGTCATGAGAGTGAATAATAAGATTTTAGATATGGCCCGTCAAAGCGGTCCCTACTGTGCCAATGATCTTTGTCTGATCGTCGCCGATGCAACGAAAATTAATAATGAACTCATTACCTCCATCGGAAGATTTGAGATTGCGCTTGATAGTATTTCTCCAGTGGTGGACAGAGAAAAATATACCAAGACCTTTCTAACCATTCGGAAAGACACTGACGTTAGCGAAATTTTGGCGCAGTCACGCTTTAGGGATATTGTGGCTCCATATATGGAGCGGCCTAATCACTTACTCATTGCATATACCGTTTGGGTTTCGTGGGCACAGCGTCTGTTACTGGAGCGGCGCGATCAACTGTCAATTGCAAGCCGTAGATGATCGGAGGTTAGATGCGAAGAAATCCGCAACCGCGCGCTTTGACCAACTCTTGCAGGCGATGGCCAGCCAACCCCTACCTTCGGAAATGCCTGCAAAAGAAGCTCGAACACAGGCGACCGTCCCAGTCTTAAGAAAATTGCGATCGTGCTCGCTTCCGTCAAGGCCGCTTTGCGCCGCCTCTGGCGGTTGCCTTTGGCAAACCTTGACCTTCGCTGTGCGCGGCGCACCTTCTGTAGTTAGGCCGGGACGGAGAAACACGGCCACCAGCCGAACAAAGAAACACTGAGAAGCCTCAGTTCTTTTATATATCTTTCTTTCCGCTGAATGCTCTTTCGAAAATTTCGCCCATCCGCCGGCCTTCGATTTTGTGGGCAGTTTCGACCAGCTCTTTGATATTTTCATCGGGCCATCCCCACTGCAAAATCTGCTTCACCATCTTACGGAGCTTGCGTTCCTTTCGAGAGACGGGCAGCGGTTTGAAGTCCTTCATATCTAGAAATATATTTTATTCCCCGCATAAAGCGGTTATCTCCCCTTTCCCGTTGATCCATTTTGCTTTGAGCGGATTGTTATCGGCCGCGGCCAGGGTTTCGCGATCGGTAAACAAAAAGATTCGAGATCCGGTGCCGCCGGTTAAATCGTGCACCTGGTCCAGCATATGCTCGACCCGGATCGGGCTGTTCGTCACAAAGGCGATCTGTAGCGCCGGCGAGGCGAATTGTTGGACGTGGCGCTTGGCCTGCCAGCCCTGCAGGTAGACATTCAGTTTGTGTCGGATCGAGCGATGGCTCTGTACGCTGCGCTGGATTGGAATCGATCCGGTGTCATTTTCGAATAGCATCACATTTACATTCTTATCCCGCGGCGCCGAGGGCGAGAGGATCGCAAACGCGGCATCGGGCACCACGGAATAGGTTTGCGGCTTTGATGTTTCATTTGGCATAGTCACCTGCCAGCGTAGCGGCTCGCGTGCGCGGCGGGTTTTTTCCGGTGCAACAGCCAGGAGCTGGTGTTGGGAAATGAGCTGGAGGCGGTCCGCCGAATGACGGCAGGCGACTTCAAGATTGACGAGGAAATCCGCGACGCCGATGGTGTGAGAGACGAACACACTGCCAGCCCGGCGGTTCTTTTCGCTCAAATCGAGGGTTGGGTCTATTTCCTCCCCGTGCTCCCGCAGAAAGCGGGCGCCGGCGCGGCCGAGCGCGTAGACCATGGCGCCAGGCGTTGTGTGGCGGCTGTAATGACGCTGCGCTTCCGGGCGATCAAGCAGACCCTGATCATAAAGAACACGCAGCCTTGCCTTGATGTTCGCGGCATTGCCGCCATCGAGCGCGACCAGGTGTTCCGTATTTAAAAAGCGGTGCCGACGAACATTGTTGAGGATATGTACATCACGTTCGGTGATACGCCGCTCGCCGGCGTCCTCTGTCCGTTGAAACCGCCGTGCCCTGGTTGCTGTGGTTTCCATTCCTTTATTATATCCCGACGCTGGGGCGCCTGGAGGCGCCTCAGCTGCTCAGTGATCATCGCCGGTAGGCTTGTGGTCGCCGTTTTCCAGCGCGGCATCTTTGCGCGGCCGGCCGCGGCGTGCCGCACCGCCGAGTATCACTTCCAGCTCGCGATCGATGCGATCACGCTGGGAAATAAGGGACTTCACTTTTTCGAGTAGGGCTTCGTCGATCATTTAAAGGTCCTCCGTCAAGAAGCAGTCCAAATTTATGTTGGTTACGTCGCCGCCAAGTTTTGCAGAGGCAAGCATGGTCTTTGCATAGCCAAGGTCAAATTCGAACCATTCGAGTTTTTCTGTCAGCTGGTTCAACTCGTCCCTACACTTACGAAGCTCGCTCTCGCATTTCATTCTTTCTTCGACTTGTTGAACAAACAGTTCGGTTAATGTTTCGTAGCTACCCAGACGTTCTACAATTAAGGACGTGACTTCTGCCAGCAGCGGTTCACTTAACAACATTGTGTTTCCTTTCGTGGCTGTCGTTACCGCTCATTCTTCTTCCGGTGGGTTCCCTCCTTTGCGTTGTGGATTGTTTGCCCAGCGTTTACCGGGCACGCGAAATTCGCGCGGCTCTTGCGGCGCTTTCTGAGGTTGAAGCATTGGCGGCGCGGCGGCTGATAGCTTCAGCTGCGCTTCCCTGTCGGCGAGTGCTTGGACGGCATCCGCCATCGGTACCGCCGACTGGCTTTGCTCCAGCAGCCGTTGGCGCAATGCATTGAACAGTTCGTCCGTCACCTTGGTTGAACGCACTTTTGGTACGTGTAGCTCGCATTCGACGCGGCCGTCCTCGCCGACATAAGCGATACGGGCCACGCCCCGTTTCAGCGACAGCAATTCGCGCGCCGCCATGTGAAGGACGTTTTCCTTGCCATGCACGGCGGACGACAGGTCGGCATAGACGGGCTCAAAGGCTTCCGACAGATTTTGGCTTTCTGAGGTGCCGGCGCTGCGGCCGGAGGTTTTGGTTTTCCCGATCGAGACGCCGCGGGTGTCCGCTTCCGAGCGTCCGATCGTCTGCGACGTACCCCGCGTCGTGGTTTTTCCGGTGGATATGCCGTCAGTGACGCCAAAAGATTCCGATTCGGTATCGGCAACGGACTCGCCGTAGGACGATCCGCTTGAGACGGTCGTTGTGTGTGAGCTTCCCTCTTGCCAGTTCGATCCATCGGAGTGGGAGCGGCTGCTGTCGCCAGAGCTTCCCCATCCCGACGAGGTCGAGGTGGGGTTTTGCAGACCTGTCATTTGCGGGTCCGACGTTTCGCTATAATCCCGGCTCCAGCCACCCGAGGAGCCCCGCGTGTCCGACAGGCTTTCGCCATAAGAGCTGGAACTGCCATCGGTCTCGGAGATGCTTTCAGAAGTACCAAAGCTCGACCCTTCAGTATGGCTGGTTCCCCGTGTCGTGGTTTCGGAATGGCTCTCGGTGATGCTGTTGGCTTCACTTTCCGAGACGGTGTCCGCGACGCTGGTCGATAGCGTCTTCGATGCGCTCACCGTCAGCGCGTCGGCCTCAGAATAGCTGTGGCTTTGGTTCGACCCGGTGCCTTGGCCGCGAAGCACCGTCCGCTTATGGCCGACGACGGTCGGCTTGATCAGCGCCTTGACCGGCCGCTCCAGGTCCAGTGGCATAACGGATTCGGCGAGTTCGGCGGCTTCCGCGGAATCCGTGATCCGGAATACCATCCTGATGTTTGGCCCTTTGGCCAACGCCTCGCGTACCGGATCGTCCCGCTTGCCGGCCAGCGCCAGCCATTGGCTGCCGGCAATAACACCGCAGCCGTATTTGCGGATTTCGGCAAAGATGTTCGGCAGATCGCCCGATAGATACCGGTGGCTTTCGTCGAGATAAAGGAAGAAGGGACGCTCCGGATTTCTCCGGCGTCGGGCGTGAAAAAACATGAAGCGGATCAGGAGCCGGCCGAGCAGATCAGCGCCCTGCTCGTAGACCCGGCTGCCACCGCTCAGGTTGGCCAGAATAATGTGGCCTTCGTCCATGGCTTGGCGAAGGTCGATCACCTGTTCGGTCTGGCCGACAATGACGCGCAGCGCTTCGTTGCGCACCAGTTTGGCGATCCGGTTGATCGGGCCGACGACCTCAGCGCGAAAATCACGCCTGCCGGTCCGCTCTGCACCAATTCTATGCAGCCAGTCGATCTCGTCGAAGGCGTAGGCATCCTCCAGCTTGGCCAGCACCATGGCGCGGATGCCATGGCTGTCGTCCGGATCGAATAGCAACCGCGCCTCGGCCAGCGTCAGCCGCCGCTCGCTCAGCGCCGTGAAGGTCGCTGTCAGTACCCGCTGGATGGTGGGCTTGGAGTTGCCATCCTCGTCGCCCCACATCCGCTCGAAGGCCTCGAAAACGGCTTCCGCTATTACCGAGTACTGGAGTTCTGAATCCGGACGGTCCAGCGGATTGAAGCCGACGGTGTGGCTGGTCGCGTTGGGGTCAATCAGATGGATCTTGCGCGACTTGGCAATCCCGCTTTCGTGCAGCCAGACAATCAGATTGCGGTAGAGGCTGTCAGGATGGTTGCCGTGCGGGTCCACCACGCAGACGCCGCGGCCGGCCAGGATATCCTGCCGGATCATGTATTCGTACGCATTGGTCTTGCCGGAGCCGGTCGCACCCAGCATCCGCATATGCTCCAGCCGTGGCCTCAATGGCAGCAGCACCGGCTCACCGAATTCCGTTGTGCCGATCGTGATCGCGTTCGGATCGCGCAACGGCGCGATGACCGCCGCGTTGCGTACCGCGATCGGCAGATGGGGATGGCGCTGGTGGAACGCCGACCGCTTCCCTTCAATCAAATCGTCGGTGGACGAATGTTGCCCGAACAAGCGGCCGGCCCTCGGCCGCTCTTTGAAGTGTTCGTTCCCTGAAATGCGTTTGGTCACTCCGGGAGCATCCCTTCGATGCGGGCAAGATGCTCTCGCAGCAACGTGGTGTCATGGCCTTCAGCGGCAGTTGAAAGTATTTGCTGCCTGATCGTCTCAGCGAGGTCGCGGAGGTCAATCAGCACCGCGGCGGCGTCTTTTTCATCTGCACCGCCAAGCTTCCGGGACGCAGCCTGCGCGGTCGCCGTATCGACATCGACGTCCGCCATCCTGGCCTGCGCCCGCTTCTCGCCCAGTTTGAACTTGGTCTCTTTGAACCTGTTCGCGGCTTCGAGGCCGTGCCGGGCATTGGCCGTGTCGCGTTTTGCATCCCAGCGGTCTTTGGTGCGCCGTTCGGCGGAGATGGTGCGGCGGTGTGCGTCGTCGATCAGCTTGTTGCGCTGTTCCTCGATCTTATTTTGCTCCAGTTCGGTCGCAATTTGCTGACGCACCCGCAACTCGATCAAACGATCTTCGCGGCGCAGAATAGCATCAAATCCCTTGGCTTCTGCTTCGGCGGTGCGAGCGGTTGCATCCGCCAGCCTGCCGGCGTTCTCCAAGGCCGTGATTTGGGCGTTGGTCCCGACGGTGTTGGCGAAGGCAGCTACCGGATTGCGGATAGCCGGCGCATGATCCATGGCCGTCCTGACCGTGTCCGGCGCGTGATTCTCGGGGGTTCGTTCCGGCCTGACTACTCTCGACACGAGTTGAGGTTCTGCTTTCCTTACCGGGGTTATCAGCGGCTTTGCGCTCGGATTTACCTGTTTATCTTCCGCCGGCCACGCCCACTCCAGCAAACTTCCGAAGCTGAGCCAGAGGAACGTGCCTCCGATCAGGTTCGCCATCATCTCAATCAGGTTTTTATCGGCATATGGCGGGATCATGCCGATCAGCGCGGCTCTCTGTTCGGTTAGCACGGCCCATACCGCCAGCGTCGCCCAGGTCGATAGCGCGGCGATCACGGCGCTACGCGGTGGCGTCCGCCCCCGTTGCAGCTGCACGATCGTCACCGCCGTCGCACCGGCGGCAAACAGCAGCTGCGTTGTATAGAAGGCCGTTACCACCGCTTCGGTATCAATCATCGGTCTCTCCTGTTTCGCGATGTATTTCCGCGCTGCTCTTTGGATTGCGCTGGCATTCCAAAACCTTAGACAGACTCCCTCATCCCTAACTTCCATTTTTTACTAACGATTTCAATCACTTACTGGCCTTTAGTACATCTGCATACTCCTGTTTGTCAACGACTTGCGCGTTTCCGAACCTGCGGTAGGATTCAGGCAGAGCTCCGCTTTGTTGGCCGCCGCCTGAATTCTCGGGCGCCGGTCGTGCAAAACGGAGAACACAGATGCTTGACATACACGGCCGCTCCTCAGCGGCGCCGGCTTCCCCGCTCGAATTCCTGCGGGTTGATCTTTCCCCATTGATAGATGGCTCAGTATTCGTGGCGCTCACGGCCACGATGCTTGATCCGGACGAGCCGCAACTGCTCGACGAAGAAGTTGCCAGCAAAAACATCACGTCAATCGATCAGTTGATGGAACTGCTGCGCACCCACGTGCGAATCACGGCACAGCCGGCACCGGCTACCCCGCTCAACTGAGGGCAGGTCGATGACGAAGACTGACGGAGACGCGCGTCGCATTCGTACGCTCAACGATAACTTCCGCACCACCTTCATCGGAGGGAAAATCGTCTTTACGCAAATGGTTGCGGAGCTTCCGCTGGACTTCAAAGCCCAGGCGATCCTGGCGGTACAGAACTTCACCGCGTTCGATACCGACAATGATCCACATCACGAGCACGACTTCGGCGACTTTGAACTCGCCGGCGAAAAGTACTTCTTCAAGATCGATTATTACAGCCTCGATATGTCGGGAGGCTCGGAGGATCCCGCCGACCCGGACGCGACGACGCGCGTGCTTACTCTCATGCACGTGTCGGAATATTGAACTCCCACCTCTGCAACAGAAAGGAAGGCCAATCATGGCCAAGGATAACTCAATGCCGATCTACCAAGCCTACACCGTCATCAAGCGCGAAGGTCAGGATGACTGGTGGTGCAATATTGGCGCGGCTTTTTCCCACGCCGATGGCAACGGGCTCAATCTCATGCTTCAGGCGTTACCGCTTGACGGCAAGATTGTGCTTCGACCGCCGAAGACAGACACGAACGATCGCGATGATCACCAGCAGGATCAGCGCGAAGAACCGCGCAACACCCGGACGCAGCCCAACAATCGCAGCCGGCGATAATAAATCACAAAATGCTCTTTTGAACTTCTATGCCAGGCATCGGCGCCAGCGCATATAACTCCAAGCCCCCATCTCACGATGGGGGTTTTGCTTGCGTGGTAAAATTAGGCGCGGATAAGCGCAGGCACAGGCTCAGCAACATGCAGCTAAAAATACTAAGCTATACCATGCTCTCGGAACAACTCGGTATCTTCTAGTTCGGCATCTTCCTCCATCCTATCAACAAACAAGATGCCATTAAGGTGATCGATTTCGTGTAACAAAACGCGGGCCTCGAAGCCTGTTGCCTTGCGCTCTTGTGTTTTTCCACAGAGGTCGCGATATGTTATAACTACGTTATTTCTGCGCTTAACTTGACCTTTTTTGTGAGGAATGGACATACACGATTCGTATTTCGAATCCCACTTGCCCGTTTCAGAAGAAATAACTGGATTGATCATAACGAGGTCATCAGGATTGTTCTTCTTATCAAGATTTACAATCGCCACTGCAAGGTCGTAGCCAATCTGAGGCGCTGCTAGACCCACTGAGAGCGTGTCAGATCGTAGGGTATCTCGGAGATCATCCACCGCTTTTCCGACACGATCATCAATATCTTGGACGATGGCGCAGCGCTTTCTGAGGATGCTTTGGGTAGGTCCAGAGAGTGTCGCTTCGTCGGCGAGTTCGATTTTAACTACGGTCATGAATCCACCTTATCACAGTTCCAACGCATCTCGTAAGTATGGAACAAGCGTGGTTCAATGCAAACGTATTCGAAAATTCCATCCTTCGCCCCGACGTTAATTAATTCAATCGGCTCTCCAGAGCCTTGCAGGGGAAGTACTTCTACCTGAACATTCTCCACATTATTTGCAACTGATCTGGCATCTAGCCGAATCGATAGTCTATCCGTTTGAACATCAATGGTAGCTGAGACGAAAGGAACAAATTCATTCTTTTCGTCGGTCAAGCTCCAAGTTAATGATACTTTCTCCTCGTCGCCCTCGTTTAAGATTCTCTGAAAGTCTATTTCATAACGAGACCACACATTTTTTTTGGGACGCTCTGTTAAAATATGTCTTGGATTATTTGTTTTGATCGATTGGGGTTGATCGCCAGTCCAATGATAACGGTCAGAGAATGATCCAACTTTATTTTTAGTAGCTATCAGGCGTTTCGACTTTGTATACTTCATTTTATCCTTGCGGCAATATTTGAATTCTATATCAAAGCTTCGTAGCCTATAATTTGCATCAATTGGAGCAAAAGTAGGAATCCCCCTTTTGCCTCGCTCGGCAATGAACGAGATCGTCTCGATCGGAAAGATCGATTGAAAGCGAACTGGACTTGCCTCCGCTAAAACAGCGATTTCTGATTCTTTCAACTGAGTTGAACGAAAAAATTCTTCGATGAAATCGCGTGCGTCCAGCCGCTGAACCAGTGATACTATACTGTTCAATGAGAAGTATTTGTTATTTGTTAGTTTCGAAAAATCCGTTAGATCTTGAATGCCCTTTTTGCTTTCGCGCCGTGCAATGAACGAGACCAATTTCGAAAAAGCCAAAGCGTGCGGGGGAGGTACGCGTACCTTCTCAGCCTCTGTATCGTTGTAGCGAAATGCAACAGAATCGTCGGACAGAATATTATAGTCAATGTATGGATATCTTTCTCTTTCAAGTATTTTTGTACCTAGGAATACCTTTCCTCCAGTCTCTAAATTCTTGATTTCGTAGACAGGCCTTAAGTCTGTTTGCTGCTGACGCTTTTCGTATCTCGGGTGCCCATAGGCATCCGCAAGCAAAGCTTTTTGAAGACTCAAACTACACACGATGTCTATATCTTTGGTGCGTCTCTCAAGAACATATTGCTGAACTGCTAATCCACCTATTAGTAGGATTGGCTCTTTTAGGTACTTATTGAGGCGCAGGATTTCCTCTTTCGCTCGATGCTCATCATAATCATCATCTGAGTCTGACATTGAGCACCCCCTTGAAGTTATTGTTTCAACCGCCCATGTCTTACCCCCATTTTCTGCTCATTCTCAAGGCTATGAAACGATTGAGATGTTTAGGAGTTTTGTCCGGCGTAATCCTGATAGGCAGTCGCAAGCTGTATCACAAAAAGACGTGTCTCGCCAAGCTGGCGCGATGAGGGACTTAGAAAGCCGCGTTGAGAACGTAGGAACCGCAAGGTGCGAAGCTATAGCTGGCTCCCAATACGAAATCGAAACCTTCACGCGGTTGCCTTCATGAAGGGCATTAGGAGCGAGATCAGGGCATCGTGGCGGTCTGACCGCCGGGCCTTGTCGTTGACGCCCTTCTCGATGGCGCGGGCATACTTTTTCACCCTGGGCGCGCCAACCGATGCGTTCTCCAGGCTCGCGTCCACGGATGCGGCGAAGTCGGTCAGCTCAACTGCGAGCGCCTTTTTCCTGTTCTTCAGATCGTGGGTCTTCAGCACGGCGCCGAGCGCCTGGAACAGGCTGTAGAAATCGGCGCGGTTGCCCCATCGCGGCGGCTTGGCGAGGTCGGGAAATATACTCTCGATGGCGTTCAGGGTCTTGTCGAAGAGACTTTCCAGCTTGGCCTGGCCGGGAATTTCGTCTTCGTACTGTTCGTATTGCTCATAATATTGGTCGATGATTTTGGCGGACCCGCCCTGCGGCCCGTGAAGCAGGCCGATTAGCAGGTCGCTCATCATCTCGATGTCGCCCATCCGGCGGATGTACGCCGGCGTGATGATGCGGTTGACCGCCCAGTATTCCTTATCTGCCAGCTTTTCGGCTAGCTTTGCGAACGCGCCGTGGTAGGTAGCGTTGCGGAGTTCCTGCGCCTTCAGCGGCATAGTGAACTTGTTCAGCCGCTTGAAGATGTCTTCCACCTCCTTGCCGTCTTCGGTGTAGAGAAAACGGACGCATATTTCGTACTGATAGAATTTCTTGCGGTGCTCGCCGATAACATCCGTGAAGAACTTGTCCTTCCAGATCGACGTCGCTGGCAGCTTGTCGAGCTGGAAGTCATTGTTGTCCTCGTTGGCGTGCTGGTCGGCTTCCGATTCGACGCCGATGAACTGCAGGATGGTGCGCAGCCGCTGCTGTCCGTCGACGACGCCGAACTCCTCGCCGCCGTCCTCGTTCGACACCACCTGCACGTAGACCTCGGGCACCGGGATATCGAGCAGGATGGATTCGATCAGCGAGCAGCGCTGTTTGTCGGTCCACACCGGCTTGCGCTGGAACGGCGGCCGCAGCGTTAAACGGCCGGCCTTATAGTGGTCCTGGAACCACGCAATAGATTGGGCTCGGGAGGTATGCTTCATCTGGTCCTCATGGTTGCAGCGATGCCCGGAGCAAGGAAAGTCCGTGGAGGTGGTAGAGCTCAGCGTGGTCCCAAGTCCGATAGAGACGCCCGTGGATGTCCTCGTGCCGCCGTGGTGGAAATCTCGCGGCGTCCTTCAGTGTGTTGAACCATTTGGTTCGGGTTTCCAGAGCCGGCCTGGCCTTCTGCCCGTAGATACTCACGTCAAGTCTAATGTCGACCGGTGTCAGGTAGCCGGTATAGACCCCGTTGCGGATCGCCGCGAGGGCCGGCCCCACGTTCACGGGAGGTCGCGGATATGCAGCGCGCAGTATTTTTCCCCACAGCTCATCGAATGCGTCGGCGTTGACCACCACCACGTCGATGTCCGAGGTGTCCCTGAAGGCGCGCAGGTTCTTCTCCGGAGCTAGGCTGAAGCCAAGCCGGGCGCTGCCGACGATCCGGATGTCGGCCACGTCGATGTGGAGGCTTTCGGCGACCTCCATCCGGAAATCGTCCCACTTCGGCGGGTCGATGTTGAACACATAGGGCGCCACATCCGAATGCAGCGTGGTGTCCAGAAGGACCGCGTCGGTGGCGTTCCCCAGCAGCGTGCGAAAGTCGTCGGCCGTCATCCCGGTCCAGCAGTGCTTTGAGAGGGTTGCGGTTGAACCGGAACACTCGCATTGAGTTCCATCCGGCGCAAGGGGCCGTGGCTCCGGCGCAACACCGGTAAGCGCCGTGGCAGAGCGTTAACCTGTATGCACAGGAGCGTTTGACGTCCCGACGTCATTGGCATAAGCCCGAAAGATTCAGGGGCGAATCACCATGCCGCATCCACCCGGCGCCATCAGGGACAGTATCGAAGACTATCTGCGGACGGTGGGCGCGCCGGCAACCCTGGCGCAGATCTCGCAGGGGGTCATTAACAAGATAGGTGACACCCCAACCTCCTCGATCCGATCGAGCCTGAACCTGCGCGTCGGCGCCTCCGTCGAGCGCGTAGGGCGCGGCAAATACCGCTTCAAGGGTGCGAATGGTCATGCTAATGGCCATGCCAACGATCACACCAATGGCAACGCGATCCTGCTCGAGCCGACGGCGATCGTCGGCAAGTCCAAACTCTATCGCGCCGACTGTTTTGAATGGCTGGCAGCCCAG
>Ga0182024_10013066_pt1 | contig 16289 bp, 8 predicted proteins | sample P32metaG_FD_120480 | JGI IMG/M metagenome (GOLD analysis project Ga0182024, IMG submission 120480) | Permafrost microbial communities from Stordalen Mire, Sweden - P3-2 metaG (Illumina Assembly) | ecosystem: Environmental > Terrestrial > Soil > Wetlands > Permafrost | place: Sweden: Stordalen... | reverse complement strand
CGGCCTTCGATCCATTGGGCGAACTGGCCGGTGGCGATGCTGATCGGTTCCAGCAGCGAGCAGTAGCCGTTGTTGATGTGTTTCAGATCGCCATCGACGACCAGAGTGCGGAGCTTTTTGTGGTCGGGATCGAGCAGCTTGTGATAAACGACTTTGGCCAGCACTTTTTGCCGCCGGGCCAAAGAGACCAGTTCATCGAGTTCGGCCAACGACAGGACCGACGGCTTTTCCAAGAGCACGTGCTTGCCGGCCAGCAGGGCGGCCCGGGCGGCGGCAAAATGCCGGTTGTCGGGCGTGGCGATGCACACGAAATCGACGGCCGTATTCGCCGACTGGCCGGCGAGCAATTGGTCGATCGATTGCGGCTCGACGAAGCTGACAAAATCGGTGACGCGGCTGGCCGAGTGGCGGCGATATTCTTCGGCCCGCTGGCCGGTGCGGCTGGCGACGGCGGTCAGTTCGACGCGGACGATGCCGCAGGCCGGATCGTAGAGGGGCCGGCGGTGGACCGCCTCGAAGAAGGGGCGATAGGTTTCGTCAAAGATCATGCCCAGCCCGACCATGCCGGCGCGGAGGGTGGAGACGGCAGTGGAGACGTCGGTCGAATGGTTGTGTACGCCGTGGGGCAGGGGGGTGTTCATGCGCGTTAGCTTAGTTCCGCCGCCGGGCGCAAACAAGCGGAACCAGGGCCGGGCACGTGGCTGTCGAGAATCGCGCTGCGGAATTGACAACCGAAGTCATTTCCGCCGTCGGAGCAGGTAACGGGCGAAAGAGATCAGCCCGGCGAATTTGTAACTCGGATCGACGTATTTTTCGATGACGTAGAAGGCAAAATAATAAAACCGGCAAAAGCTCCAGATCGCCAGCGCGAGCAGCCCAGCGGTTTTGAGCGTGGGACTGTCGAGCATAAGCAAGGCGACCGCAACGACGCCGATCCAGAGGAAGAGCAGCCCTTTCAGTTTGATCCAGAAGGGGCTGGAAAGGTCTTTCATGGAGAGGAACTCAAGATGGCGCTGGCCGTGGGTTCGGCCGCGCCGGATTCGCCGAGTGAAAAAATGATTTGGGTGAGCGGCACTTTGATTCTCGTTCGACGCGATGGGGCCTGCAACGGATCCAGACACGCGGGTGAAAGTTTCTCCGGGGCGGTACCGGTTTGGATCATGGAGTGGCAGAACGCCCGGGATTGGCGGCGTCGGCGGGCAATGATCTTGAGTTTTTTGGTCGTTTCCTGTAAGACGCGCGGCTGCTTTACGAGCCCAAACAGGTGCCCAGCCCCTGGAGCGTGCCGATGTCTCCCCTTCGCAGCTTGCTGCTGATCTTGCTGTTGCCATGTCTGGCCGTGGCCGAAGACCCCAGGCTGGGCCAGAAAGTGTTTTGGAAAGCGGGGGCCAAGGCCACGGTCGAGGACCAGGATGTCGATTTCGAGACGGTGCCGTTTCCGGCAGTCGCGAGCAAGGCGGAAGGCGACCGGCTGTGGCTCGAAACGGCGTGGGTGAAAGCAGGCGACGTCATGCTCGCCGATGAAGCGCTGGCTCATTACAGCGAGCAGATTCGCGGCGACGCAAAAAACGCCGAGTTGTGGCGGTGCCGGGCGGCCGTTTGGTCTGAAAAGGGGGAGTACGATTCCGTGATTGCTGACACCACCGAGGCGATTCGGTTGGAACCAGAGTGCGCCGAGGGATACATCGCTCGCGCCAAAGCCTGGGCCGACGCGGGTGAGTACGAACAGGTAATCGAGGACTGTTGCGAAGCCGCCCGGATTGCTCCCGAATCCCTAGAGGCGTATTTCGGGCTCGGAGCAGCGTGGTATCAACTTGGCGATTACGACAAAGCCATTCGTGCCTACGAGCGCGCGGTGAACATTGATCCCAAGTTCGAAATGGCGCGGTATGCTCTTGGGACTTCGTGGATCATGAAGGGCGAGTATGGACCGGCGATAAGACACTTGGATCGGGCAATCGAGATCGATCCATTGTTCGCCGAAGCATATATTGCGCGCGGGGACGCTTTGAGCAAGGTCGGTGAATATGACAAAGCGATCGAGGACTACGAAGAATGCCTGCGGATTAGCCCTGACGACGCAATGTGCTACCACAATTGCGGGATTGCGTGGGGAAAAAAACACGAAATCGACAAGGCGATTCACTGCTTCGATGAAGCCATACGTCTCAATCCCACGTTCGACCGGGCCTTCTACAGCCGTGGGGCCCGATGGAGCGAAAAGGGGGAGCACGACAAGGCGATTCACGATTTCGACGAAGCCCTTCGGATCAATCCGGTGTTCACGGAGGCGTACTGCGACCGTGCGCTGGTCTGGAGCGAAAAGGGCGACAGTGACAAAGCAATCGACGACTTCGAGGCAGCCCTGCGCACCAATCCCGACTACGCACTGGTCCATTACAACATCGGGCGAGAATGGAAAAAGCGAGGCAACTACGAAAAGGCGATCCAATCCCTGGGCCGGGCCGTCGAACTCGATCCGGCCGATCCGGATGCCCATCTGCTACGTGCCAACGCGTTTGACCGAAATGGCGACAGTGACAAAGCACTGGCCGACTACGACGAGGCCCTGCGACTGAACCCTCGAAATCCACGAGGTTTCAGCGATCGCGGCAACGTGCGGTGCAAATTGGGTGACGAAGCCAAGGCCTTCGACGATTTTTCAGAAGCGATTCGACTCGATCCAAAATTCGCCATGCCCTATTTCAATCGAGGTGGTGTCTGGGCTAGACGCGAAGAGTATGACAAGGCGATCGCCGATTTCAGCGCCGGGATTCAGCTCCAACCAACGCTGTGCGGGGCGTACGTTATGCGGTGCATGGCCTATTTCAACGCGAACCGATCTGCAGAAGCGATTGCCGATGCCGACGCCGCCATCAAGATCAACGCCGGCTTTGGTCCCAGCTATCTGCTGCGCGGCTCGGCGCACCGCGAGCAGGGGAATCATGAGGCCGCGATCAAGGATTGCACCGAAGCCATTCGACTAGCGCCGACGATCGCGCGCGCTTACGCCGTGCGGGCGCAATCGTATTCCGAAAAGTCCGATAACGAGAATGCCATTCGGGATTTCACCGAGGCGATTCGGCTTGAAACCGCAAATCCGGATTTCGAGATAGAGCTCAGCGAGAATCGCGCCGACAAACCCGGAGAAGGGGGCCTAGGTGGAACGCTGGGAATCTCGGTCAATGTCGGAGTGTCGTTGCCTTCAGTCTATTATTTGCGCGGAGCCGCGTATGCTCGAAAATGGCAAAGCGAGAATGCGTTGGCCGATTTCACCGAAGCGGTTCGATTCGATCCGACAATGATGCAGGCGCACAACGGCGCGGCTTGGATTTTGGCGGCCTGCCCCGATGATCGGCTGCGCAACGGCGGGCTGGCCGTCGAGCACGCGACCAAGGCTTGCGAGCTGAGCGAGTGGAGATACGCCGGCTACATCGACACGCTGGCCGCGGCGTATGCTGAAGCAGGCGATTTTCTCTCGGCGATCCGCTATGAAGAGAAAGCGATCGGAATGGCGCTGTCCGATGTCGAAAAAGAGGGGCGCACCAGCCGCCGGACGCTCTATCTAGACAGCAAGCCGTATCGGGACACGCCGAAAAAATGAGTGGGCCGGAACGCTACGGCGAGTTTCGGAATCGTCCAGCGTTTCACCAAGGTACCGGGAAGCGGGTCTGCCGCGAAATCGGCTGAGACGTGCGTGAGCTAATTGCGCCGCGCCCCCTCGCTCGCGCGTCGGGTTAGTGGGATCAAACACAATCCGCTTCATACAAAACCCGCCACCGGGTGCGGAATGTAGGGGGCTTCGAGGGCCGCGATCTCGTCGGCAGATAATTGCAACGATAACGCGGCGATCGCGTCTTCCAAGTGATGCGGCTTGGTCGCGCCGATGATCGGTGCCGTCACGACGGGATTGGCCAAGACCCAGGCCAGCGCGATCTGCGCCCGCGGAACGGAGCGCGCGGCGGCGATCTCGCCGACGCGATCGACCACGCGGCGGTCGGCCTCCTCGGTCTTTGAATAGAGCGAGCGGGTGATCTCGTCGGTCTCGGCGCGCGGGGTGCTGGGCTCGGTCTCCCAAGGACGGGCCAGCCGGCCACGCGCCAGCGGACTCCAAGGGATGACGCCGATCCGCTGATCGCGGCAGAGGCCGAACATCTCGCGCTCTTCCTCGCGATAGAGGAGGTTGTAATGATCCTGCATCGAGATGAAACGGGGCCAGCCGTGCAAGTCGGCCAGATGCAGCGCCTGACAGAATTGCCAGGCAAACATCGACGAGGCGCCCAGGTAGCGGGCCTTGCCTGCCCGGACGACGTCGGCCAGGGCTTCCAGGGTTTCTTCGATCGGCGTGGTGTAGTCCCAGCGGTGGATTTGATAGAGATCGATGTAGTCGGTTCCCAGCCGGCGGAGACTGGCGTCGATTTCGGTCATGATCGCTTTGCGCGACAGGCTGCGCGCGTTCGGGTCTTTGCGCATGGGATGATAGACCTTGGTGGCGATGACCACCTCGTCGCGGCGGGCAAGCTCGCCGAGGGCGCGGCCCAAAATTTCTTCGCTCGTGCCGTCGGAGTAGGAGTTCGAGGTGTCGAAGAAGTTGATGCCCAATTCGAGCGCCCGGGCGATGAAGGGGCGGCTCGTCGGCTCGTCGAGCGTCCAGGGATGCGGGCCGCGGTCGGGGATGCCGTAGCTCATGCAGCCGAGGCAGAGCCGCGAAACTTTCAGGCCCGACTTTCCCAGATTGCGATATTCCATGGCAGTCACTCAGCAGGGGGTTCCGGGGCGAGTCCCATTTTTCAACGGCCCGTTGGCGGAGGATTCGGACACCCGGTAAGTCGAAAACACGATGTCCGGCATCATGCCAGCCGAGCGGTCCGAAAGCAATCGACCCGGCGGGCCGTGGCGGAGGCTTATCAGCGATGGCCCACCCCTCCTCCCCTCAGGCCTGTAGTCTCGGTTCGGCGGAGCTCACCGGAGCCAAGCCTCAAGCCTTAGCAGGGCAGGGGCTTGTCAGCCGTGGCGACTCGACCCACAATAGCCGCTTCCCCCAGAAGATTTCTCTACGGAGTTTTGCTCGACATGCCCAACCCCAGCCAGGTCATCCTGAGCGGTTTTGCCGACGAGGCCACGCAACACCAGACCGCGGTGGAGCAGTTCTCGGCGTTTGCCGCTCTTGGTTTGCAGTATTACAGCATTCGCTGGATCGATGTCGGCAACGGCCCCAAGAACGTGACCAAGCTGACGCGGACGGAGATCACGGCCATCCGCCACCTGGAGGACGAGTATGGGCTGAACGTGGCCTCGATCGGTTCGCCGATCGGCAAGATCAAACTGCTCGACGTCGAGGACGGGACCAAGAACCCGTACATCCCGTTCAAGAAGTATCTGGAGAAGGAAGTCAAGCACGTTTGCGACGTGGCCCACGCGTTCGAGACGAAATTGATTCGGGGCTTTTCGTTCTATCATCCGCGCGGCAGCGATCCGGCGAAACACATTCCGCAGGTCGTCGATCAGTTGGGCCAGATCGCCGAGATGTGTTTGCGGTCGGATCTGACGCTGGGGATCGAGGTCGAAGCCAACCTGGTCGGCTGCACGGGCCAGATTCTGGCCGAGATCCATCGGCAGGTGAACGAACCGACGATGGTGCTGGTGTTCGACGCCGCCAACGTCAGCGCGCAGGGGCACACGCCGATCGAAGTTTTTGAGCAATACCTGGCGATGAAGCCGGCCATCGGCTGGATGCACATCAAGGACTATCACCATCCCGGCCCGATCAAGCACAAGGGGCAAGTCGAAGAAGACATGCTGAAGCACTTCGTGCCGATCGGATTTGGCGAAAGTGGCCAGGACCTGATTCTAAGAGACTTTCGCGCGTCGCTGCCGAAGCTCGAAGCAAAACTGCGCCGCCGCGGAATCCCCGGCGTGATCCTCGACCTTGAACCCCATTTGAAGGCGGGTGGCCAATTTGGCGGGGCGAGCGGACCCGACGGGATGGGAGTGGCCCTGCGGAGCTTGTGCCGCACGCTCGACTATCTCGAGATCGGCTATCACCTGCGCGACTTCGACGATATTCGCGCGGCGCGGGGGTATTGATTTCGTCGAGTTTCGGTAGGTCAGGCCAGTGGCCTGACAAGCCCCTGGCAGCACCTGTTGGGGACGACAATGTCGCGCCGCTCATTCTCTCTCGCTGTCGGTCGAGAAACCGTCAGGCCAGTGGTCTGACAAACCGCGGACAGAGGCGTCGTCAGGCCAAGGCCTGACCTACGCCGGAGCAGAGCTGACTATTCGCCCGCTTCGGTCAGCATGTCGGCTAACGGTTGCGGAGCCGCATGCTCGCCGGTGGGCGATTTGGCCTTGGCGGCGGCCAGGTCGCTGGCGGTTTTGGCCAGCGCAATCCTCAGATCATCGTCGGGCGTTTCTTTTTCGCTTCGCTCGGCCGCGGCGCGATCGCGCCAGACATGCTGTGCGGTCGTGAGGGCGTCGGACCCGCTCCAGATGGCCAAGATCCAAACGACCACCGCGCTGTAGCCGGCCAAGGCATTGCCCGATCCCCAGTAGTAGGTCAGCACCGTGGCCGCGCTGCTCGTCACCACCGCGACCAGCAAACGCTCGAGCGCCCGACGTCGGCGGAACGACGCTTTGTATTTGGTAATCGCCAGGTGGGTCTGGAAATTGGCCAGTTCGCGCATCGCGGCCATGTCGAGATTCTCGGGCGGGGTACCGCGCGTCGTCATTTGCATCGGTGCCGACCGCTCGGGCAGAATCGGTTTTGGTGCCGGCGCGGGTTTGCTGACCACCGGTTGCGGCGCGGCGACCGGCGCGGGAGGGGTCGGTGTGTGATGGTGCGAATGACCCCCCTTGCCGCCGCCAGCGCTGCGCATGCGACCCAGCAACCGAGCCATGTAGTCGTCGATCGATTCTTCGTCTTCGGCGCCGGCCGATGCGGCCGGCAGATCGGCGTTTTCAGCGGCGGGCTGCGGCTCGTCGTCGGCCGGCTCGTCTTCGCTCGACATTTCGGTCTCGGGAGCCACGTCGGAGGGCTCTTCCGATTCCGCGTCTGATTCCTCGTCCGCCAACCGGCCGCTCACAGGAAGATCGGCCGGTGCATAGGTCACCCGTTCGGCCTCTTCGGCCAGCGAGTCGAGATCGTCGGTCGTTTCAGTCGTTTCGGTCGCAGCTTCTTCGCGGAGCAGCGCCAGATTGCGCAAGCGGGCGAAAATATCATCATCGTCGGCCTTTTTCGACACAGGGGCAGACGGCCTGGCGGCCAGCGCGGATTCAGGGGCAAAGCGTTCGAGCGAATGGTCTTCGGGCTCGGCGACCGGACTGACAGGTTGCCTGGCGATCGCATCCCGCTCGCTGGCCAGTGCCTGCTGTTGGGTTTCCCATTCGGCACGCTGAGCCTTGAGCGTGCTTCGCTCGACTTCGAAGGCTTGGCGCTCGGCGACGATCCGTTCACGCTCCGACTCGGCGGCAGCCTGCTCGGCCGCCAAGGCATCGCACTGGGCCGCGAACGTGTCGCGCTCGGCCGCAAGCTGAGCCAGTTTGTGATCGAGCTCTTCGTGCCGGGCAGTTCGCACCTGATCGGTCTTGGCTCGTTCGGCGGCCAGGGCGTCGCGCTGGGCAACCAAAGTTTCTCGCTCGGCAGCCATCGCCTTGAGCTGCGCCGCAAACGTGTCGCGCTCGGCCGCGAGCTGAGCCAGCTTGTGGTCGAGTTCTTCTTCGCGGGCAGTTCGCACGTGCTCGGTCTGGGTTCGCTCGGCCGCCAGGGCGTCGCGCTGGGCGGCGACCGTATCGCGCTCGGCCGCCCGGGAAAGGAGTTGGGCCGCAAACGTGTCGCGTTCGGCCGCCAGAGCTTCGCGTTGGGCCGCAAACGTATCGCGCTCGGCCGCAAGCTGGGCCAGTTTGTGATTCAGCTCTTCTTGTCGGGCAGTCCGCGTCAATTCGGTTTCGGCCCGCTCGGCCGCCAGGGCATCAAGCTGGGCAGCATAGTTCGTTCGCTCGGCCACCAGCGCGTCGCGTTGGGCCGCAAACGTATCGCGCTCGGCCGCGAGATGGGCCAGCTTGTGATTCAGCTCCTCTTGCCGGGCAATGCGGGCCTGTTCGCTCTCGGTCCGCTCGACCGCCAGGGCATCGAGCTGGGCAGCATAATTGGTTCGCTCGGCCACCAGCGCGTTGCGTTGGGCAGTAATCGTATCGCGCTCGGCGGTAAGTTGAGTCAGCTTGTGGTTCAGCTCTTCCTGTCGAGAAATGCGGGCCTGCTCGGTTTCCGTCTGCTCGGCTGCCAGCGCATTGAGCCGGTCTACCAAAGTGTCGCGCTCGGCCGTGAGGGCATCGTGCTTGTCCGCAATGGCGTCTCGCTCGGCCGTCAATTGGGTCAGGCTTTGTTCCAGCTCTTCATTGCGGGCAGTGCGGGCCTGCTCGGTTTCGGTCTGCTCGGCTGCCAGCGCATCGAGCCGGGTCACCAAAGTGTCGCGCTCGGCCGTGAGGGCATCGTGCTCGTCCGCAATGGCGTCTCGCTCGGCCGTCAGTTGGGTCAGCTTGTGTTCCAGCTCTTCGTTGCGGGCAGCCCGGGCCTGCTCGGTTTCGGTTCGCTCGGCTGCCAGGGCATCGAGGCGAGCCACCAAAGTGTCGCGCTCGGCCGTGAGGGCATCGTGCTGCGTCGAAATAGTGTCTCGTTCGGCCGTAAGCTGGGCCAGTTTGTGGTCCAGCTCTTCATTGCGGGCAGTTCGGGCGAGTTCGATTTCGGCACGCTCAGCCGTCAGCGAGTCGCGCTGGGCGACGATCCTGGCGCGATCCGACTCGATCCGAGCCTGGTCGGCCGACAAAGCGTCGCGCTGGGCGACGATTCTCTCACGCTCCGATTCCAGAGCGGCTTGCTCGGCCGTCAGCGTTTCGTGTTGGGCGGCAAAAGCTGCTTGCTCAGCCACGAGGGCAATCTGGCGAGTTTCAAACGCTGTGCGGTCGACCGCCAACTGGGCCAGTTTTTGCTCCAGCTCTTCTTGCCGGGCTGCCCGCGCCAGATCGCTTTCGGTCCGCTCGGCCGCCAGGGCGTCGCGCTGGGCGACGAATTGTTCGCGCTGCGACTCGAGAGCGGCGCGGTCGGCTGCCAGAGCATCGCGCTCGGCACCGAATGTCGCCTGGTCGGCCGCCAAGGCACCGTGATGAACGTCCAGCGCTTCTCGGTCGGCTGCCAGTTGGGCCAGTTTTTGGTCGAGCTCTTCTTGCCGGGCAGTCCAGACACGCTCGGCATCGGATCGTTCGGCTTGCCAGGTTTGCTCAGTGGCGGCCCGGTCGGCGGCCCAAGCTTGATGCTTCTCGGTCCACTCGGCTTCGCGCCGGGCGAGTTCGACCATTTGCTGGCCGAGCGAAGTTTCGCGTTGGGCTAAATCGGCCAATTGCCGCTCGACTCGTTGCGACGCTTCGGCACTGGCGGCGGCGTGTTGGGCGGCAACCGCAGAATCGGCTGCGAACTGAGCGACTTGCCGGTCCAAAGATTGCTGGCGGTGCTCGATTTCCTCGCTACGAGATCGCAGGGTCGCTTCGTGTTCGACCAAGGCCGCACGGCCGTCGGCCAACGACTGTCGATCCGCGCTGGCGGCGTTCTCTTTTATGGTCAGTTCGGTTTCGTGCCGCCGGAAGTTTTCATTTCGTTCGTCGAGTTGATGAGCCAGCCGATCCAATTCGGCGGCGCGGGCCGCGATTTGCGCCAGTGCGCTGGTTCGCTTGGCCTGATTCGCCTGGGTCTCTTCCTCCAATTCGGCCAGACGACGCGCCAGTTCGGCTTCGCGCCGGGTGAGTTCCGCTTGCCGCTCGTCGTCCGAAGTTTGCCACGCTTGCCGGCGCTGGTTGAGATCGTGGCGATCGTCGTCCAAGGCGGCTTGTGCGTATTCGAGCGCCTGGCGATCGCGCTCCAAGAGCGTGGAGTGACGCTCCATCTCGGCGCGCTGCTGCTCGATCTCAACCTGTTGCCGCTCGAGCTCGACGCGCTGGTGCTCGATCTGCTCGCCCAGTCGTTCGAGTTGTCGGCGCTCACGCTCGATTTGGGCGTGGCCGGCGGCGATGTCTTGCTCGCGATCGCTTAAAGCGGCCGAGCGCTCGAGATCGGCTTGCACGGCAGCGGCGCGTTCGGCATGCCACCGCGACCGCTCATCGGCCAATCCGGCTCGTTCTTCGGCCAACTGTGTCTCTTGGGTCGCCAGGATCGCCTGACGCTCTTCGAGACGATCGGACTGACTGGCAACGGCCGTTCGCTCATCGGCGAGCAATGCGGCCCGGTCGGCGAGGTCCTGCCGCTGTTGGGCCAACTCGGTCTCTTGGGCCACCAGGATCGCCTGACGCTCTTCGAGACGATCGGACTGGCGGGCGACGGCCGCCCGCTCTCCGGCGAGCAATGCGGCCCGTTCGGCCAATGCGGCTCGATCTTCGGCCAAAGCCGTTTGGTCTTGGGCCAATTGCGTCGCTTGGGCCGCCAGGGACGACTCACGTTCCCCGAGGCTTTCGAGCTGGCTGGCGATGGCCGAGCGCTCTTCGGCCAGCAAGGTGGTCTGTTCGGTCAAAGCCGTTTGCTCTTCGACCAACGCGGCGCGATCTTCGACCAATGCGGCGCGATCGTCGGCCAACTTTGTTTCTTGAGCTGCCAAGACCGATTGACGCTTTTCGAGGCGATCGAATTGACTGGCCACGGCCGAGCGATCTCGGGCCAGCGAAGCTTGTGCTTCGGCGAGGGCTGTTTGTGCAGCGGCCAAAGCCGTTTGATCGTCGGCCAATGCGGTCCGCTGGTCGGCCAATTCTGCTTCTTGAGCCGCCGCGACCGATTGACGCTCGCGGAGGCGTTCGAATTTCCGGGCAACGGTCGACCGGTCTTCGGCGAGCGAGGCTTGCTCTTCGGCCAGCAATGTTTGTGCATCGGCCAAAGCCGATTGGTCGTCGAGTAAGGCGGCCACTTGGTCGGCCAACTTGGTTTCTCGGACCGCCACGACCAACTCACGTTCTTGCACACTATCCAACAGGCCGGCAATGGCCATCCGCTCTTCGGCCAACGAAACCTGCCCTTCGGCCAGTGCCGCCGCCTGCTTGCCCAAAGCTGCCTGGTCGGTGGCCAACGTGGTCTGGTCGTCTTCCAGAGCGGCCAGTTCTTCGGCCAACCTGGTTTCTTGGGCCGCCAGCGTCGATCGACGCTTTTGGAGGCTGTCGAACTGGCTGGCAACGGCCGACCGGTCTCGGGCCAACGATGCCTGATCTTCGGCCAGCGCGTCTCGCTCTTCGGTCAAGGCGGCCCGGTCTTCGGCCAACTTTGTCTCTTGGTCCGCCACGAACGACTGATGTACCTGCAAGCTATCGAACTGACCGGCGACGGCCGCCCGCTCTTCGGCCAGGGCGGTTTGCTCTTGAGCGACCGTGGCAAAGCCGGCCGCCAGTTCCTGCTGTTGTCGAGCGAGTTCTGTGTTCTGGGCGGTCTTCTGGATGGCTAGGGCGTTCCGCTCGGCGGCGAGCTCGGCCTGAGCGGCGGCGAGCTGGGTCCTTTCGTCCGCGCAGGCGGCTCTTTCGCCAGCCAGCGCGGTCCGCTCGTCGGTCAAGGCGGCCCGATCTTCCGAGAGCGCGGCTTGTTCGGCCGAGAGCGATTTCAACGCTTTATGATGATCGGCCGAGAGCTTCAACATTTGAGACAGACGGAGCCGCAGTTTGCGGATTTCTGCGATGAGCAGTTTCCGTCGTCGCCGTCCGTCGATCGAGCGCGCGGCCTGTCGGACGGTCGCTTGAGGCGATGGATCGAAACGCCGATCGGTCGTGACATCCAGTCCGTCGTCGGATTCGTCCAGCGCGGAGGAGGCCAGCACAGTATCGGCCAACTCAGAGTCGGCGTCGGCTGAGAGGACTTCGATTTCGATGGGCCCGCAGCTCAAGCGGTCGCCAACATTCAGTGGTTGGTCGGTAAACAGTCGGCCGTTGAGTCGGGTGTTGCTCGACCAGGAGCGGACGATGGTGCCGCGCTCGCCGCGCAGAATCAAACATTGGCATGGCCGCACGCCCGGAGCGAGCAGGCGCAGTGTCGAGGTCGGTGCGGAACCGATCGTGCACTTGGCCTGCGAGAGCGAAACCGTCCGACTGGGGGTCGATCCATGGTGGATCCGCAGTCGCAGTTCGTCTCGCGCAATGCCAAGCACGGAAGTCGTGGAAGAAAGGACAACCATGTTGCTGATTCTCACCCTGACGTTTGGCAATTTGGGGCCGTGGGCCCCCGGATGTAAAGCGGTAGCTGATCGCTGGCGGCGTCGGAAAGTCTTCCGGCGGGCGCGCAAAAGTCGCTGCAAAATCCCTAGTAGATGTAGGTTAGAACGGCCAGGGTGTCAAAAAGTGAACCTCACGCGAAGGATGCTGGCAATGCCCTCAAAACGCTCTTTACCCCCATCGAACGAAAAAGGGCTGCATATTTGGGTGGAATATGACGATTATCCGATAACGATCAGGCAACCGCAGCCGAGTGTCCGCTTTTGGCGTAGGTCTGGAGCGGCGACCGGAGGCAACGGGAAGAGGCTTACGCCAGTCGAGGGGTAAGGCGAGCCGGCGCAGCGGCGCGACAGCCGAGAGTAATTCATGGGAATTGCGGAAATGCGAAAAACGGTCCTCACCGGTGGCGGTGAGAAGGGCGTAGACAAAAATGGCAAGATTTAGCGACCCGACTTGCCCGCCGTGCGTACTATATTTTGGCTGCTCAAGGCAGCCGGCACGCGACCGTGGGACAGAGGGAAATCGAAGCCGGGCGTGACACTTAGGTTTTTGAGACAACAGAGACGAAATCACAATTCCTTAATTTCCAACACCGGTTCGACGCGCCTGCCTTCCAGGGATAAACCCAGCAGAGGCAACGTTCGGACGCATGAGGTAAGAACGCAATGGCACGTAAAGATGCAATCCTGAGCATGCGCCAAATTCTGGTGAAGCGTCGCGACGCACTTCGCACGGCGCTGGCGGGCGACTTGAGCTTGCTCAAGGAACTGCGGGCGCAGACGGCGGGTGACGTGGTCGACGCGGCGTTGGACTCGGCGCAGGACGAAATCAGTTCGCAGTTGGCCGAAGTCGAAAGCCGTGAACTGGCCAGTATCGAAAACGCCTTGGAGCGGATGCGGCAAGGTCAGTTCGGCGTTTGCGAAGGCTGTGGGGTTACGATTCCCATGGCCCGACTGAACGCTCTGCCCTATGCCACGCTGTGCATCGAATGCCAGCGCGAGGCCGAACGCCACGGTTCGCACGGCAGCAGCGATGCCGACTGGGGCCGGGTGCTCGATGGCAACGACTCCGAAGCGTCGCTCAACGACATCGAACTCGACGTTTAAGAGAGGCAAACGCCCGGAGGTTCAGACCCCGGACGCCGGATGTGCCTTACTTTCGCAGATCGACATGCACTCGCGCGATTGTCCTCCACGGGCCCGACAGGGCAGGGGGAATCACGCGAGTGCATTTTTTTTTGCGGCCGGCAGCCCGTCGCGGGCCTGTTTCGGCCTCGTTGGATCGCCTGCTTTTTGGCCGCCAGGGGAATCGCTCCGCGGGGGTCGTCGGCGGCGCGCGGGGAAGGGTCCGCCGCGCGAGCGTTTAAGTGGGCTGGCGCGGAGAACCGAGTTTCTGGTAAAATGGGTCTTTTACCGCTGTCCGTGAGGAGTATGAGAAATGTTGTGCCGTCGCCTCGTCGTTGCATGGCAACGGACCCTGCCGAGACCGCTGCCGGCTGCTGCCGGTCGCGTGGCTGTGTGGGGAACTTGCCTGGTGCTGGTTGCGCTCGTTCTTTTTTCCGCCCCAAAGCCGGCGCCGGCCGAGGAAGACGAGGTTCGCGACAACGAATCGGCCCAGTCGCGGGACGAACAGTTCCAGGCTTTGGCCGACGACGTGGCGGGACTCGAACGACAAAGTAACGTGCTGAAAAAAGTGGTGCGCCTGGTGCGGCCGACGGTTGTCCACATCGAGGCGGACAAAATCGATCGCGAAAAGCTGAATCGCGGTCGCCACGCCCAGATCGAAGAGGCCGGGAGTGGATTCATTATTCTGCTGGGGCACAATTATTACGTCGTCACGAATTATCACGTCGTCAAGCAGGCGGCGCTGCGCGACATCAAGATTCGCCTGGCCGACGGGCGCCAAATCCATCCGCTCAAAGTCTTGGCCGATCCGGAAACCGACGTGGCCATCATGGCGGTCACGGCGCCCGACCTGGTGGCTTCGCGGATGGGGGACAGCGATAAGATGGAGATCGGCGACTTCGTGCTGGCGGTCGGCAGCCCGTTTGGCCTGAGCCACTCGGTGACGTTTGGCATCATCAGTGCCGAGAACCGGCGCGACTTGGAGCTTGGCGCCGACGTCGTCTATCAAGATTTTCTGCAGACCGACACGGCGATCAATCCCGGCAACAGCGGCGGCCCGTTGATCAACCTGCGTGGCGAAGTGATCGGCATCAACACCGCCATCGCCAGCAGTTCGGGCGCGAACGAGGGGATCGGTTTCACCATTCCGATCAACATCGTCAAGGTGATCAGCCACCAACTGGTGAAAGAAGGGCATGTCGTCCGCGGCCGGCTGGGGATCGGGCTCGATGCCCAGTTCAGTGCCGCCGCCACGGCCACCGCCGTCGGAGTGCGAACGCCGCGCGGTGCCCGCATCAGCGGAGTCCAGCCTGGCACGCCGGCCGAAGCGGCAAAACTGTTGAAGGGGGACATTGTCTTGAAGTTCGACGGCGTGGAGGTCGACAACGATCAGCATCTGCGCAACCTGGTCAGTTTGACCGAGGTTGGCCGGAGCGTGCCGGTGACGATCAGTCGCGGCGGCGAAACGCTCGATCTGGTGGTGCGCGTCGGTCCGGCACCCTCGGCGCGTGCGGCCCCGGTCGCGAAGTAGGCTTGAGCCGTGTGATCGCTTGAGACGAAAGCGTCCGAGCGGGACAGCATTGATCCACAGATTACGCAGAAACGCCGGAAAGTTTTCGATCTGAAGATTAGCGCGCGTTTCACTCAGGTGGCCTGCCCGCTTCCATACCAGCCGGAGGTGCCAGCGAGGGATCCTCGTCGCGCCTCCCTCGCTGGCGCGTCGGGCTAGTGTCGCCAACCGTTCCACCGCGATGAAAAGCGCCCTAGCCGGCCGGCGCGGGAAAAGCCTTCCTCTTTTCCCAATCTGCGTGTGTCTGCGAAATCTGCGGATTCCGACCCGTCTTCCGTGCCTCAAGCCTCAGGTTTCAAGCCTCAAGCCTGCTCCGACCCGCCGACCAGGGCGACCAACTCTTGGAGCCGGTCGGCCGCGATCTGCCCACTGCGGTCGGCGTTGCAAGCCGCACCGCGGACCGCCACATAGTCGGGCTCGGCCGCCAGTACGCGCTCGATCGTAGCAAGCGTCAAGCCGCCGGCCACCACGGCCAACAGCCCTTCGGCGTGAGCCGTTTCGATCAGCCACTCAAGCTCCTCTGTTGACCAGCAATCGAGCAGTCCGCCGGCCTGTTTGTCAAAAGTATCGACCAGGATGGCGCGGCATCCCAACCGCACGGCCTGGGTGAGAATCGGCCGCGCGGCAGGGGAGCGGGCTCGCTGGTGATCGGCATAGACCACGGCGACCGGCGCCGTGTCGGCCGGCAGAGCGGCCAGCGCCGCTTGCCAACGGCCGGGCCAATCGCAGCGGCCCGCGCAGCGGGACAGACCGAGCTTGGCGAAGCTGATGCCGGCGATGGCCGGAACTTTGGCGGGGTCGAAATCGTGCAATTCTCCGAGCGCCATGCTGAGCGGCCGGCCGCCGGCGACGGCCGCTACGATGGCGGCCACGGTTTGCGGCGTGGCGGCTCCCAATGAGCCGGCACGCGGCTCTTTGATGTCGATCAGATCGACGCCGGCGTCGACCGCCAGCCGGGCCTCGTTTGCATCGCGGACACTGACCAGGAGTTTTGTCATTTCCAAGTGTCCGGTTGCTTGTCGACAAAAAGTCTTGTCATTGCCAGATGTCCGGTGGGTCGTCGACAAAAAGTTTTGTCATGGCCCGGTGCCCGATCGCTCGCCCGTCGGACGGCTGACTTCGGACAGGCGCTGATTGAGTCGCTGCACGAGATCGACCGAGAGGGGTTCACACCAGGTTCCGCGGAGGGTGATGTAGCCGCCGCACCACCGGCCGAGCGCGGGCTTGGTGGGGCGATCGGCCCAATCGGTGGCGGAATCGGCCAGGCGGATGACCACGGTCGCCGCTTCGGTGTTGCGGTGGCGCCGGCCGGGAAGCATCGTCGGGCCTTGGCCCAACAAAAATCCCTCGACCACTTCGATCGGCACTCG
>Ga0182024_10013065_pt1 | contig 16289 bp, 17 predicted proteins | sample P32metaG_FD_120480 | JGI IMG/M metagenome (GOLD analysis project Ga0182024, IMG submission 120480) | Permafrost microbial communities from Stordalen Mire, Sweden - P3-2 metaG (Illumina Assembly) | ecosystem: Environmental > Terrestrial > Soil > Wetlands > Permafrost | place: Sweden: Stordalen... | reverse complement strand
TAAAGGAGTATCTGCTCGCCGTGCTCCCTGGCATGGCCCGACGCAAACTACCCGAGGTTATCTCCCTCACTCCGGCCCGCTGGTCCGCTGCCCACGCCTAACCTGGGTTGGCCGTACGTATACTGAACAACGAACCGACTATTACCCTCCACTGCCGACAACGAGCTCCGCGTTGGCGTGCCGTGCGTTAGCAGCGCGACGAAGCTTCGGCAGAAATGCCCGCGAGGCACGAGGAAGACCCCAATTACGCCGAATTGGGGCGCTCGCGACTACTCAACGGCATATTCCGGCGAAGGACCGTCTCTTTGCCTGAGCCGTGCCAGGTCGGGTACGGTTCAAACTCGTAGGGATTCAGGCCGCCGACATCGCGACCGGACCCGCCGCAATCATCACAGACTTGCTCTACGAATTCTGAAAACGGCGGTAACTCTGACTGGGATGGCTTACGTGGAATTCGCGTATCGCTTTGCTCGGTCATTTGCCCCTACACGAATTCTAGTGAAAAATCTTCAGGTTTTGAAGAGCGAGCGATTACGCTTCATGTAGCGCATGCTGTGCTCGCGACAACTGCGATTACATCCTGGACACGGTGAACCAGCGCCCCCGCAATTGCAAGCGTGCTTGCTACGCCGGCCAGGTTTCCAGACAAGTTTTGCGAGGAATATCGACGCGGTCCTAAGGGGCGCGGATCAATACGGCGGGGCGAATGACGCGTGGGAATTAAGTGCAATTTGGCTGGTCTGGACTCAAACCAAACCAGCCCGGCGCATCGCAAATGAGTCTGCGCTCACCCAGCTAGCCTTTTCCAAACCCGACGCGACCTGCCGGCGGCATGCCATCCAAGGCAGGCCAGGAGCCCAATTGCCAAAAGCGAAATTCCACCCGGCTCCGGCACCGCCGCGAGGGTGACGGTGCTTGGGTCCGATATGAAGGAGTTTTGGGGAGTATTGGCTTCGAAATTGAAAGTCAAGGTCTCCGTGACGCGCAGGGTGTTCATGTTCAGTTTGCCAGCGACGAGGGCAGGTATATTGACGTTGTTGAAGTTGGCGGTAGTGGCGGCGATATTGCCATTCTTGCACGGTGCCCCCGTAGCTGACAGATTAGTTCCGTTGTTGGCCACAAAGCCAGCATTCAAGCTGCTGTTAGCGCCCAATCCGTCGGTGCAATTCCCCGTGAGGCTGACTGTGCCGGAGAATGCGCTTGGCAGAAGCCCGGCCGCCGTAGTGTAGTCCTGCACAATGGAGATTGCGAATGTGTCCGCCGCCGCTGACAACGCCCCGCCCCCGGTGTACGTCGCAGTAACGTCATTCGAGAAGGTGAAGCTGTTCCCAGCAGCGTTACTCATGGCAGCGTCCTGCCCGTTCGTTATTGAAAAAACGTCTCCATCGGCAAGCGTGACCGTGCAACCAAAGCCCCAGGCGGTTGCGCCGGAATTCCCGCCCATGGGGAAGGGCGATTGGAGCTTGCCAGTCGCGGTTTTCTGGCCATTGCAACTGCCGCCAGCAATTGAGATGGTGTCCGCATCGCTTCGCATCGCAAATAGAGCCAATAGCCCTAAGACGACCGCGGCACAGTGAGTGATTTTATTATGGGTCACGCTCCGATTTCTGGCCATTAAACCTGCTTGCGCAGGGTTTTGTGTTGTTGGCAAGGTCATGTGGGGCGCAGATAGTGATGGAAGGTTCCACACGAACGACGTCGCCGTGGTTGGCATGGAAATGCTCAGGGTGTTCTTCATGGTTTCACCTCGAAGTTTTATTTACGTCTCCAGGAGACTGGTGACGGTTTGTGCATGTGTGGGGCCTCAGCCGACTAGTGCCGTGAGTCGTCTAACGTGTTGCGTTGATTGGGATGACGGAGAAACGAGCCACGCGCAGACGTTCAATGCTGCATTCGGCACAATCAGTGTTGATTTACAGCAATCAACTTTGATTGGGCGTCGTCGCGCGAGTTTCCATCACTTCGAGACGCATCGGCGCGAATCAAGCTGACGAAAATACACATTACGCGCTCGCTCACCCAAACCAGGCGGACCGGGAGGGATGATTGTAGTCGTTCTTCGTCGCAATGATTTCGACGCTAACGAAATCGAAAACTTCCGGATGCTCCCGTGAGCCATTCCCTATCCTGGAAATACACATAATCGAGTATTTCACCCTTTTGATCGAACGAACCTGGTGCGCTTCTCAATTATTGATGGCGATTAACGTTCCAGCTTGCGAAGTCTGGTCATTATAGGTGGCAGTGATCGATTGATCTCCGTTGGCGAGGCTGGATGGCACCACGACGTTGAATTGATACAGGCCTGGCCCGACCAGACCAGCGAATTGCACGGCGGCGGCGATTCCTCCTATTTTGATCACGGGCAGCGGTGACAAAGTTCCAGTTTGGGTCGTCGCTCCGCTCACTATCGGCGTCGACGTTGATCCGAAGCCGTTGGCGTAGAGGATCACAATCTCGCCGGACGTGGCAGGCGTGGTTGAGCCGGGATAGAGAGTGGTTGGCCCCAAAAAGCTTCCGTTTGCATGCGTGGCGGCGACGTAGGGGCCTCCGTTGAAGACAAAGAACGACGGCGATAGCGATTGTGCTGCCACGTTGAACGCCGCGCTCTGGAGTCCGTTAGTCACTTGAACCTGCACTGTTCCCGACAGAGTATACGGCGGCGTCAAAATGTTGATCTGCGTCGGACTGATGTAATAAACATAAGCGGGCTTGCCTCCCACCGTGACGCTGACGCCGTCAAGCCCCGTCGGAAGTTGGTTATTCGCGAAATCCGACGTCGTCCAGATGCGCGCGTCGGGTGCGAGATTTACACCTTTGATTTCCACCCACGTATTGGGCGCAATGACGGGGCTTTCGCCCTCGGCATTGGCAACCTCAGAAACCTCCGACCCTGTGCCTGAAGTACGCATGCCGACGAAGTATGCGGTGACGAACAGCGTGTTGGCCAGAAGATCGGTACCCTGAAAGCCCGCGCCGAATGAGTAGCTCTCTTCGAAATTCGCGGCGGGGCCGGCGCTCTGGCAGGAATCCTGAACCGTGTTCGCCACGCAGCTCCAGTAAAGATAGGGCTGAAGGTTATTGAAGGGCCCGACGGAGATATTAGGCGTGGCTACGGCAGCGGCCCCCTCAACCAGGCCAAACTGGTCATAAAACAAACTGCCCAGAGGATTGTCAGTGCCGTCGCAGCCGTAGCCGGGACACGTGGTGGAAATGGTGGGTGCCTGCCAATTGGTCTGACCAAGATACGCCGCAGTGTTCAGGTTGGCGACGTATTGACTGGCTGAGTTCCAGGTCATCGCGCCGTCCTGCGCGATGCAAAGCGACGGCGCGGTCGGACTGGTACACGGCGGCAGGCCGAAGGCCTGCGTTGCCGCAAGATTGGCATTGGCGAGCCAGGTGATGTTGGTGACGGGATCGTAAACAGTCGCGCCGCCCGGATTCACCTGCAAGCCCGCTCCCGTGGCTGCAGGCGTGCCGGGAAGTTTGCCAGGGATCATCGGCCATAGATACAGAAAATTGGGCAGCGTGTTGGCTCCCTGCCAGCCTGTGGCGAAGGAGAACGTCGCGTTGCCGGAGCTAACACCTGCGCTTGACACAGATTGCGACCAATACAGATAAGGCTGCACATTGCCGAATGGACCGGCCGTATTTGCGGGAATCGGAACCGCGGTGTCGGGCGATTTCAGGCCGACATTGTTGTAAATCGTGTCGAGAGCGCCCGCCTTGCAGCCGAAGCCAAAACTCTGGCCGCTCGGGCCTGTTTTCCCGCAGGTATTATCGACCAGGGCCGTGGTAGGGAGCTGCCAGTTGCTCTGACCCAGGTAATTGGCCGCGTTCATGGCCGCGACCCACTTCACGGCGGCTCCATAATTCATCGAACCACTGGGGTTGATGCAGGTTTGGACCCCAACGTTGGTTCCCGTGCACACCGGGATGCTGAAACGGTTGCTGGCCGGCAAATTGAAATCGGCGAGCCAGGTGATGTTGTTTGTGGCGTCATAAACAGTGATGCCGTCTGCGCTGAGGACCAAGGTCGCGCCCGACAGCAATGGCGACAACACGCAAACGAAAAGCGCAACAGCCGCGATCAGGGGCCCGATCGCGCGATCGTAGAAACCGTCGAGCGTCTCGTTCAGGGCTCGCAAGGCTGCGTTTCCGCAACATCGTGGCACTCCTATTCTCATGCTTTATTCTAATTCCCGCGTTGCCACCTAGATAGGAGTTTATAGCGGCTTTGGCGGGATGCCTCCCAGTTGGCCAGGCTCGCCCGAGCAGCTCGCCACGCGTGAGGTAATAGGATCTCGACGACTCTGCGCCTGAGTACGACGGAGACCTCGGCGCTATTGGCGGATTTGGGCTGCACATCAAGTGCAACAACCGTAACCGTGGCCACACCCTGTGCATTGACCGCGGACCAGAACGTGCTGCAGGCCAACGCTGCAACCCTGAAGACTGATTGGGCCACTCTGGCCACCGATCTATCTAATACGCCCCGGCTTCGACGACCGCGACAGTCGGCGCTATCAATAGCCTCCAGCTTTCCGATCTTGAGGCGCGCGTGGCGGCGGCTGGCGCGGTTCTGGCGGAACTCGACCTTGAAGGTGACTTTAACGTCGACTCAGCAGACGAACCTGATCAATATGCTTGTCCGGGGTGGCCGTGGTCCGGGCGGTTTCCGCCGATAAAGCATACCTGGCATGAGGCGCTCAGAGCTGGCCTGAGGGCCACTCGGCAGTTCGTACGGCACTAGGCCGAAATGAGAAGATGCCGGAACGCGCGTCCGGGGTCGGTGGTCCGGACGGATCGGCAACGGGCGACGGCAACGGGCGACGGCGCATCCGGAAGTTATCCACCGGGTGTAAAATTCCCAACCCGCGGATGTGCTCCAGTTGAGGCGGCGAGAAGCCGTTCTTCCGCTGGGCCCTGATACACGTATTATCGGTAGGGATCACGACGAGTCTTCCCTTCGATCGACACTCGAACCGAGGTTGAGCGGAATTGTTTGAAACAGCGATGCCCTTTCCTTCATCGCTCATTGCCCATGTTGGAGCATCGCTCGCCGGAAACGATTCCTCCGAAGCTTCTTCCGCAGGATCGATTTTGCCTACCATCCCACCAATTCCGGTGGTAATCGTTACCCTGAACCCGTCACGGCCTGCAGGGTATCTTAGCGGATTATGCCTTCGCTGGCTCGAACCCGCCGCACTTACTGACTGCAGTTTACCTTCAAATGCAAAGGTGCATGTTTCGGATGACCGCAATCCTCAATCAGGTCCTCCTTTGCCTCATGGGAAGACCGAATTCTCATCAGGATTGAGTCCGCGTGGCCTTCACCAAAATGAGAGCATAGGCCGCATTGGCCTTGCTGGACATGTAGCATGCCCCCCCCTGCGGCGATTCTTATTGTGCCGTCACCGCCTTCGAGTCCGTTTACGGGCGGCTAGATTTATAATTTTCGTCATAGCAGCACGAAATGGATAATTCGCAGAACTGTCTGGCAGAAAACGGCTAACCGGGGTTTCGATTGTTGACACTTTGCTTTAACTTGGCAGCTGGAGGCAGGGTGATGACGCTTAACGGACAGGAACGTTATAGCAGAGAGCCGCGACATAGGCGGCTTACTCAGCCATTCTGGTTCGAAAGCTCTCCGCTCGGTTAATTGCAGAACGGCCCCCCATCGATGTTTCCGTCACTCGCTGTTAATCAGATTCAGAATCTATTCTGGGGAGCCAGCCATTCTGGTTCGAAAAGTCTCTCCCCGTTGGTCAACGGAAAGGCATACCTAATAACCGCGTTTTGACCGGAGCTCTTGCAGCGAGCGCACTGGGGATCTCGATGCTCGTTCCGGTTGTTCTCTATGCTGAGCACGGGACGAGTGCGGTTGTCGTTTGGAGTCCGTCGAAGGTGACTGTTGGGGCTGATGCAATGACGCGAAGCGAGACTGGCACGCGCGTATCGAACCGAAAAGGATCCAGGACTCTTGGCATTACGTTAGCTCATTATCGCGAGCTTTACGCACCTCGGTGACGAACTCTAGTGCGAATTCAAGTAGATCCAATTTCCGGACCATACGCGCTCGATTTGAAGCACACTCCAGCAAAGTCTGGGCTGGAAGAATCACTTGTGGGACGGCGGTTCGTTCAAGAAGCTGACCAGATCGCCGATATCGGTGGCCTGCAAGATCGGCCATTGGGCGCCGGAACCTTCGGCGGCATCGACCATTTTCGGGCCATGCTTCCAAAGCGCCGTGGTGAACGAAACGGTGGTGAAGGTCGCGGGCCCCGACCGCAGCGACGGCGCCAGTTGCGTACCCTCGGCCTCCGCTCCATGGCAGCCGGCGCAGCCACGTTCGGCGAAGACACGCTGGCCCACAAATGCTGACCCGGTCGGCTCGAAGTAGCGCAGGCTTGCCAGGAACATCTGCAAGTCGACAATCTCGTTGCCTTCCAGCAGCGGCGCGGGGATCCCTAAGCCGCGCACCACCTTCAGCATGGCGGGCGCATGGTTCCAAAGGACGCTGGCGAACTGCGCCGTGCTCAGCTGAAGATCGGTCTGAGGTCCGAGCTCCGGACCAATCCCGCCGCCCTGCCCGCGCACCGAGTGGCACTGGATGCATTTGGCCTGGAATACCTGCCATCCACGCTCGGCGCTGCCGCGCGCCGGATGCACTCGCTCACGTGCGTTGGAAGCGCCTGCGCTTACATAGGCAATCAAGTCATTCATTTCGGAACCGGCGAACTGGGGCCAGTGTCCGAGCGCGCGTGTGACCGGGTCCACCATGGCCTGCGCGTGATTCCACATGGCGCGCGTCCAGGCGCTGGAGCCACCGCTGCCTGCCACGGTGGAAAGCTCCGGCGCTGTTTTGCCGCCGGACGAGCGGACCGAGTGACACTGAGCGCAGCCCTTGTCGTTGAACACACGCTGCCCGGCGTCCGGGTCGCCGGCCGGATCGACGTTCCCGGCCTGATACAAGAACGCCAGGATGTGCGCCATCTCTTGGGAGTCGAGTTGCGGATACGACACGTTGCCGTACCGCATCTGCCGCCACATCCCGGGCGCGTGGTTCCAAAGAACGGCGGTCAGCCATCCCATGGCGGGCGTGCCGGGACGTTTGCCCGAAAGGTCGGGCGCCACGCGGCCGCCCGAGCCATTCACCGCATGGCAAATAAAGCACTGTTTGTCGCCGAAAAACAGCGCTGCGCCCTTCTCGGGCACGCCCACGATGTAGAGGGCGCGGCGCTCGACCGATCCACTCCGCCGCAGCAGTAGCGCCACCGATACCGCAGTGGTGACTACCGCCGCGGCAATCCAGATTAGATAGTGTTTGTGATTTGTGGTAGCCATAGGCAACTCCGTAAACCCGCGCCCGGGCAAGCGAAATCGTTACTCCTTCAGCGTGCGCACAAACGCGACGACGTCGGCTACCTGCTTCTCATCGAGTCCGCCGACCGGCTTCATCTTTCCGTGCCCATCGGTAATGACCTTCTTGAGGTCTGCGTCCGCCAAGCTTTGTACTTCCTTGGAGCCCAGAGCAGGTATGGTGACGTTGAACATTTTGGCAATGGCCGCTTTGCCTTCCCCATTGGCTCCATGGCAGCCCTGACACTTAGCCACGTATATCGGTTTGCCTTCCGGTGCGCCTGCATAGGCCAAGCCCAAAGAGGCCGCCAGCGAAATTGTTGCGAATAGCGTAGTTCTCATAAGTATTGCTCTCCATTCATAGGTGTTGTTTTTCAAAACAGAAATCCATTTCATTTAACTTCCGGCGCGTTGGCAGCGTGCAAGGGGCCTCCACCGCTTTCGATTCGCCGAATCAGGGCCCAGATGGCAAGAATAGTGATCCCAATAAAAATGACCGACGACGCCAGTCCCATCCTCCGAACATCTTTTTCGTGCAGCGCGTCCTGACCGGCGCGCAGCGTTTCGTTGGCGATCGTCATGCCCGCTTCAATCGGTTTCTTCATTTCCTCGGGCTGAAAGGAATGCAGGGCCAGACGCGCTTTGACCAGATTGTCGCGGCCATCGCCCAACCGCACTTGCGCCTCCGAAACTTCCATGCCGTACTTGTCGGCGCGTGTCAAGACAACTTCCGATTGCTTCAAAGCCGAATCGAGCCCGTCGATCCATTTCGCCATTTGCGCCGCCACCTGCCCGCCCGGCGTCTCCGCTTCGTGGCACTGCGAGCACACCGCCCTGGACCCCACAAGCATCGCGGTGGACGGCTGGTGAATGGCATGGTTGCTGTGGCACACAATGCATCCGCCCCCGCCCGATGCGGCCGAGAAAATCGGTTCATGGACGCTCTTCTGGTACAGTTGCGCAAACAGCACGTGGCAACTTCCGCAGACAGCCGCTACGGATTCCACCTGAGGCGGCTTGGCTCCGTGATTGCCATGGCAGGACGCGCAGTTGGGAGCCGAGAGATCGCCGCGGATCTTGAGCGCACTCCAATGCACGCTGGTTCGGTAATCATCGAACTGATTGGTGGGAATTCCGTACTTCGCCATCTTGTGCTGATCGGCATGACAATGCGCGCAGGTTTCCGGCAATCGCAGCGGATGAACCGGCGACATACCGTCTTTCACGGCGCGGATATCGTGGACGCTGTGGCAATCGATGCAGGTGGCAACAGTGGTATCGCCGGCGGCCAACCGTTTGCCGTGAATGCTGGTTTGATACAGCTCGAACTGGTCGACACGCTGTTGCGGCCGGAATTTCCGCATGAAGTCCGGACTGCTGTGACAGCGCGCGCAGAGTTTAGGAATCGCCGTTCGCGCCGGCTTGCCGATGAAACCCTTGGCCGGGTTCATGGCTTCGCCCGGATCGTCGGCCGTGCGGTTGCCGCCGTGGCAGTCCGCGCAGGTCAATCCGTTGGCCGTGTGAACATCGGTCTTGATGAGCAGCGCCGGACGCTGCGACGCGCCATCCAGGGCGGCGTGGCAATCCAAGCACGTGTTCTTGGCTGTTCCCTGAGCAAACAATGTTACAGGCGCAAGCAGGAAGACGATCGCCGGCACTTTCATTTGTAGTACCCCAAAATGGTGAACACCGCGAGATAACTCACCATGACGATCGCTACTCCCGTCACCAGCCGGGTTCTTGCGGCGCCAGTTCGGTCAATCCCCCAAAATGGGAGCCCGGCCCAGGAACCTGCCAGTAATCCAAAGCCCAGGATTCCCAGAAGCTCGCCTTCAAAGATCCAGACGTGGCTCGGGATCAGCTTCAGCGTGTAGAACTGCGCCAGGAAATACCATTCCGGGCGGATGCCCTTGGGCGCCGACGCGAACGGGTCGGCCTTCTCACCCAGTTCCCATGGAAAGACAGCGGCGAGCGCTCCGAGAATTGCCAAGGCGCAGTACCAAACCATCAGCTCACGGAGGAAGAAATTCGGGAAAAACCTCATTTGGCGGACGCCGGACGGCGAAATCCAAGGCGGCGTGCTCATACCCTGTTTCTGTATGAGCAGGATGTGAAACATCACCAGGCCGGCGGTGATGATCGGCAGAATCATCACGTGGAACGCGAAGAATCGGGTCAAGGTTGCGGCGCCGACATCGTCGCCACCTCGAAGGAATCGCGCGATCGCGGGCCCCACCAGCGGCGCACTGGCCGCCACGTCGGTGCCGACCTTGGTTGCGAAGTAAGAAATCTGATTCCAAGGCAGAAGATAGCCGCTGAAGCCAAAACCCAGCATCAGGCCCAGCAGCACAATTCCGCTTAACCAAGTAAGCTCGCGCGGGGGCCGATAAGCGTGCGTGAATACGACGCTGAACATGTGCACGAAGGCCGCAAAGATGAGCAGGTTTGCCGACCAGCTATGAATGGATCGGATCAGCCATCCAAACTCCACGCGCGTCATGATGAAGCGCACACTCTCGAAGGCTTCGGAAACCGTGGGACGGTAATACAGCAGCAGCAGAACTCCGGTGATGACTTGAATGGTGAAAAGGAATAGCGTGATTCCGCCGAAATAGTACCAACGCGTGGCGGAATGGACCGGCACGGTCTTGTGCCCAAGCAGCTCGACTACGCCGCTCAGGTCGATCCGTTCGCCCAGCCAGCTCGTCGTTTTGGTCTTCAATTCCGTGGCAGACATGATAAACCGGCGCCGCTCACGTCCGGCGCGAAATCACAACGTCGTCGCCCCGCAAGAGCACAGCGAACTCCTCCAGCGGATTCGGCGGAGGTCCCGATACGACTCTGCCGTTCATGTCGTAAGTGCCGTTATGGCAAGCACACCAGATCTGGCGGGTCGAGTCCTGATATTGGACTGTGCAGTTCAGATGCGTGCACACGGCCGAAAACGCTTTCCATTCTGTCTCGCTGACTCGCACCAGCAGCGCGGGCTTATTCCCAAACTTGATGATCTTGCCCGAGTTCGGTTTCAGGTCCTGCACTTTGCCCGCGTCGACTTCGTTCACGGCAGCTTCCGTAATGTGGGGCGGATTCAAAAAGCGAAAGACCGGGTAGAAAAACGAAGCCAGCGAAGCGGTTACGCCGCCTCCTAGCAGCCACGAGAGCAGCGAGCGCCGGGTTTGGTTCGAAGCCTCGGCTCCAGACACCACGGCGGCCGGGCGACCGTTTCCGCATTTTCCGCAGTGGCGCGCCGGGCTATTATCCGATCCCATGCATCAGTTCCTTTCAGGTTACGGATGGTGAAGCACGTTTGCTTCCTTTTAGTACGCGATTAGCGTGAGTTCAGATAGGGCGATGAGATTGGCCATCGCGCTCTGAGTAAGTTGAGGCCAGGCGATGTGCTTTTCCTGCATCATCTTTAGCATCACGACGCCGGGCAGGTCTTCGAACGCGCGGCTCTGCTCCTTCCAATCGAGAAAGTTCGCGGGCGCCACCGCGTCGCGCTCCGTGCGCAGCTTGGGGACGGTTTCCCAAAGGGTCATCACCTGTTCCTGGTGAGGGAAAGCCAGCGGATGCAGCACTATCGAGTTGACGGCGGTGAAACTGGACGTGCTCACACCGATGTCGAGCGCCAAGGCCAGCACGGCCACGGGAGTGATCGCGGTTCTTCGCCAGCCCTCGGATGGCTTGGCGCAAATCGCGCAGTAGAAAGTTCATCGGAGGACCGCCTCCGGCCTTCTGTGCCGCAGCAGGCAATCAAATAGGAAGAGGATACCGGGCATCGCGGCGAAGCCAAACGACGTCGTAGCGGTGCATTCTCGCTACCACGGTGAAAGCCGCGAGAGTCAGCAGAGACAAGAGCGCACCAGGGAGTTCCCACTTCCAGGCCGCCAGCATGCCGATGATAGCCGCGATCAACAGGACCATTCCCGCCCACTCACGGAATTCCGTCGGCGGGCCGGAATGCGGGTTGAGGAGCTCTCCGGCAAGCAGTAGAAGGAACGTGCCGGCAACCAGCAAGGCAGCGCAACGCGCGGCCCAATGAATAACGGAGTAGGCAAACCGCCTCATAGAACACCTTCATCAGAAGCTTAGAGGGGATGGTGCACATAGGCAACCAGCCTGGATGTTGTTGAAAACCCGTAAGCGCCTTGGGTCTTGTCACCCATCCGAATCGGGACTATGGTGAGCAGAGCCCCGCACATGGGCCGCCGGGCAACATGACGCCACAGTTAGCACGTGCCCATTAGAGCGATTGTCGGACGCTATCTTTGGGTTCACACTACAGAACTTGGAAAGGCCGTAGCCTAGTGGCTGACCTTCTGCTTTTTGCCAGTCGCTGAAGGTGTTTCCTCACCTCGCTTGAATCGACTTGATGTAGTCGGTCAGGTTGCTGATCCTCATCTGAACTTCACCCTGGCTTCCGTGGCTGATGCTGGAGAACAACGAACCCCAGATCGGCATGTCTCTGGAGCCATGCGCAGGCATGTCCGGATCGCCCCTGATTGTCGCGGAGACTTTCAGCTCCGGAAATTTGCCACCATTACGCTGAGTCAACTCCGTGAGGTTGGCGGGCTGCTTCTTAAGCGCGGGCGCGGCAGGGCCGTTCCCTTTGCCTTCCAGCCCGTGGCAGGCCGCGCAGTAGGTCTTGAACATTTCTTGCCCGGATGTGGCGGAGGTCGGCGTAATGGGCACCTTCTTGACAGCCGGTTGGGCGTTCGCGAGCAAAGCGAACGCCACGAATAAGATGAACAACAACGTAACACTTCTCTGCATGCGGATCTCCTTTCGCATAGCGCATCACGAGCGCGGGCGGACGGTGGGGCCTACGCAACGACGCTCGCCAGATGTGTTTTTCCGTGCGCTCTGGAGACTGCAAGCCGAGGACCAGGCTTGTGCACTAGAAAAATGCACCCAAAAGCCATAAATTGCGAAATATTTAGGGTGTATTCCCCCAATCCGCAAGGTGGCCGGAGCGTGGAATCCCGCAAACGCTCCTAACGATGCGGTACCCGTTCCTAGTGTCCTGAGTCAGAAGTTCGCAAACAAAAGCGAGCGATCTTCTTTGAGGATGGAATCGGCGTCTGCGGTCCAGGTGAAGGGCTTGGGACTTTCGTTGTGGAGAGCGAGGTAGTCGCGGATGGCGGCCTCCAACTCGCGAACGCTTCCAAAGGTGCCGCGCCGGATACGTCTGTCGGTGAGCAAACCAAAGAAGCGTTCCACTTGGTTCAGCCAACTGGTGCTGGTAGGAGTGAAGTGCACATGGTAGCGGGGACGGCGCGCGAACCAGCGCTTCACCTTGGGCATCTTATGGGTGCCATAGTTGTCCATCACCAAGTGAATGTCGAGGGTCTCGGGCACCGCTTCGTCGATTCGTTCCAAGAAGCGGAGGAACTCTTGGTGCCGATGACGGCGGTGGCAGGAGCCAATGACTTTCCCGGTGGCCACATCGAGAGCGGCGAACAGAGAGGTGGTTTCGTTGCGGATGTAATCGTGAGTTTGGCGCGCCGGCACCCCCGGTCGTAGGGGAAGTACGGGACGCGTGCGGTCCAACGCTTGGACTTGGCTTTTCTCGTCTACGCACAGCACCAAAGCACGCTCGGGCGGATTCAGATAGAGACCAACGATGTCCCGCACCTTTTCCACGAAGAACGGATCGGTGGACAGCTTGAAGGTCTCCACGCGGTGCGGTTGCAAAGAGAACGCACGCCAGATGCGGGAGATCGCCGACTGCGACATTCCCGTTGCCTGTGCGATGGTTCGTGTCGACCAGTGCGTGCCCTGGGCGGGTGTGGATTCCAAAGTGCGCGTGATCAACGCTTCTACTTGAGCGTCCGAAATCTTGCGAGGTGCGCCGGGCCGAGGTTCGTCGGACAATCCCTCCAGGCCATTGGCTCGAAATCGTTCCCGCCACTTGCAAACCGTCTGATCGGTGATGCGCAGCTCCCGCGCCACCTGCCGGTTCTCCCTGCCCTCCGCGCAGCCCAACACAATGCGTGCCCGTGTAGCCAACCGCTGCGGAGGTTTTTGGTCGCCGCGCCCATTCTTGGAGTTTCGTGCGCTCTTCTTCCTTCAGCACGATTGGTTTGGTTGGTCGACCCATGCTGGTTGGATTCCCAGCATAACAAGTGGGTTTCTGTTATTATTCGAACTTCTGACTCAGGACACTAGGAGCTTGCTGAAAAACCGGCGGCAGCTCGGTCGGGACCACTGTTGAGAAGCTTAACTTGCAATAAAGACAGTGGCACCGCTGGGCTCTGCTGGTCTTTACTCCTGAGACGGACCACGATTTGCAAGGTTTGGCTCATCCGCCGCCTTTTTCGGCGGCCGAGGAAGTGGAGTGGACTTTCCACTATATGACGGAGTCTAGGGTGCACGCTCTCGCAGATCACGATTTCACACGAGGCCTGACGGAGGCACAGATTGAGAAGTTGGAGGTCCTCGCCACAGAAGTCAGATTTCGGGAGGACGAATTGATCCTGGTGGAGGGGCAGCGCTCGCAGTTGTTTTACTTCATCCTCACCGGCAGTGCGGCCATCGAGCTACGTACGCCTCGCTTCACTGTGTGTTTGCAGGCACTCGGTCCGGGACAGGCTTTCGGCTGGTCCGCTTTGTTGGATCATCAGGACAGCCTGTTCCAGGTGCGAGCCAGGGAGCCCATGACCGCGCAGTGTCTGCACGGGTCAGACTTGTCGCAACTGTGCCGCACCGATCCGGAACTGGGCGCGGAAATCTTCCAGAGGATCCTTCGACTGGTTGCCGGGCGGGTGAAGGCCACCGAAGAGAAATTCGCAGAGATGTGCGGCGTATCGACGAATTCAAACCGGTCCACGCTTCGCTGTTAGTCTCCTCCGAGAATCGACAATCACGCAGACTCGTGTAGGGCCGGGAAGCAGAACGCTCAGAGGCTAGGCCGACCCATCACAGCCAGTGCTTCAGTCAATGCGCTGCATGAGACTAACCTCCTTTTGAAGGTGGCGAGCACGATCGAACTTAGCGGCTAACCGGGGACGATGGATCCGACCGGCGCTGCCGGAAGGTCATCAGCGAACTGACGCACCGCTGTACGTCGCCAAAATTCCATTGCACGGCTCAAGCAGCCTTTACCCAGAAATAGCGATGGTGGAGACCTCCCAGACGAGGCTGTGATGCGAGTCGCTCACCGGGATTCCTGATCAATAGCGGTCTCCCTTGCGGCGTGTCTTTGTTTAATCCATCGTGAGTGCGATCAGCGTGATAATAGCGAAGATAATCCCGTGCAAGGCGTCTGAGATGGATCTCATGGAGAACGATGACGTGGTCGAGCAAATCATTCCGAAAACTTCGAACCCACCTTTCGGCAACTCCGTTCTGCCACGGGCTGCGGTAGCTGGTGCGGATGGCAGAAATACCGGCTGAGTCGAGAAACTGGTGCACCTCGGCGCTGAACTTCGCGTCTCGATCGAAGATCAGGTATTGGTTGTCCGTGGTTTCGGGGAATGCTTCGCGAAGTTGTTGTACCACCCATTCACCAGTAGGGTGTTCGGTGACATTAAAGTGGATGATCTCTCGGCGATCGTGCCGAATCAGGAATAAGCAGTACAGAATCCGGAAGTTTGCGGTTATCACGGTGAAGAAATCCATCCCGGTAATCAGTTCCCGGTGATTCTTCAGAAAGGTTCGCCATAGTTGAGCGGTTCCGTCGCGGCGATGCAACCGCGCAAGGTATCGCGAGACAGTTCGCTCGGAAATCTCGAATCCGAGCTTCAACAGCTCGCCGTGGATGCGCGGTGCTCCCCAGGTCGGGTTCTCGCTCGCCATGGTGTGGAGGGAAGTCCGAACCTCGCGCCCGGTGACCGGTCTGCCAACCGGTCTGCTTCGGGAGCGAAAGCACCAGTAAAGACGGAAGCCTGCCCGGTGCCATCGAACGACCGTGTTGGGCTTCACGATCAGAAGCGGATTCGACCACTTCGGCCACACTTGACGCAGCAGAACCCAGAATAGTCGGTCGGAACGGCACAAGTGGACCCGCTTAGTCCGGCGTTTCAAAACCGCCAACTGTTGCCTCAAGGCGACGATTTCAAGTCCCAAGTCACAACGAGACCGAACAAAGCTTCCCAGCCATATGAACACCCAGATCATCCCAAGCATGAATCCGTTCTTATAACAAGACGGGATGCTGCGCCGGCGAGATCTCTCCCCGCCCGTATTTTGGCGACCTACAGGCGATCAGCCATCAGCCTCAACAATCCGCAATTTAAAGCGCGTTTACCAGTTTCTCCGTGACGCTGCGAATTGTGTTTTCCATCGTCTGCTCGCGGTCGATACGAGTTCCGAATCTCATGCTGGTGGAGATTCGTGGCACTCCCGCAGCATGCAAGGCTTCTCCAAAGCACGGGCTGAAAGATGCGGCCCAACCAATCGGCAGAAAAGAAGTACAATACAGGCCTCTATCGAAGGGCGTGTTTGTGTGGTGCGAAGAAAGTGATCGCTTGCTTCACGAGTACAATAGCGCTGTGCTGGAAGTTTCACGAGCGGTTGGAAAGTTCGCTGATCTAGCCGGAACTAAATCGGATGCGGACTATTACAGATTACTCGGTCGCGAAAAAGACTGAGCTAAGGCACTGCTGGAAAATGCGCGTTTTGCTTATCAGCACCACATGACCGAGCACGGTTGCGGTGAGCAAGTCGCTACGGCTTCCGAGTAGCAACCCACCAACAAAACCTTGCGCCACTGGGCGGTCCGCCATGCCGAGGGAGATCAGATGGCTGTAATAAGATGCGAAAAGTGTGGACCCCCGAAGGATATGAAGTTCAGTTACGTCCATCCCGTATGGTCAAAGAATTCATGCGGCGCGGGCATAGAACTTGAGCAATCCTCCGAGCCGCTGGCGACACTCAACCGCGTGGCCGCGCTGTTGGGTTTTATCGGCAGCATCCGGGAAAAGAAG
>Ga0182024_10013064_pt1 | contig 16292 bp, 7 predicted proteins | sample P32metaG_FD_120480 | JGI IMG/M metagenome (GOLD analysis project Ga0182024, IMG submission 120480) | Permafrost microbial communities from Stordalen Mire, Sweden - P3-2 metaG (Illumina Assembly) | ecosystem: Environmental > Terrestrial > Soil > Wetlands > Permafrost | place: Sweden: Stordalen... | reverse complement strand
GCGTACTCGCGCAAGGCCATTGAGCTTGGGCAGCGCAGGCTGGCCGGGAGGTCAGCACGGCGAATCTGCCGCGTTTGCACGGTGAACCAAAAAATGGTGGGTGAATACACCCACCCTACAAGGGTATTGCGGATGTGAGTGTATCGCGTGCCCGGTGTTTTTGGGCAGTACAATCGCATCTGGCGGCGACCGACTTTGCCAGGGAGACGATCATGAAACGCGGGATTCGTCTGGGTATCGTTCTGGTCGGGTGGATCATGCTCGGCGGAATCGCCCTGGCCGCTGGCGACGCGCAAAACGGCTTCACATCGGCGCCGGTGGAAAAGGATGGACTGCAAGTGATCATACATGGCGGCAAAACCGTCTTCGCCAGGAATGAGCCGATTACGTTTACCGTGCAATTCAAGAACGTCTCGGAAAAGCCACTGTCGCTCCAGGATGCCGATGCATTCGATCAATGGATCGTGCGGCTGGAAGAAACGGGCAGCAAAATGCCCTGGCGATTGACAGGGTTGCCTTCGGATGAGCCTGCGCCGGCGCATCAAGCGCGGGAGCTCAAGCCGGGGGAAAGTATTGACGTCTCAACCGACTGGGGGGAGCAACCGGTTTCCATTCCAGTACGAATCCGAACTGATTTTGAACATGCCGATTCCACCGACCGATTCCCTGCGGGCCGGCCGTTATCAGGTCTGGCTTGGCATCAATCTCAAGAGAAACCCCGACCGGGAAGGCGCGCACATGGCATTTCGCGGCAACATCAACATCGGGCCGATCGAAATCGAGATCAGCGACAAGGATGATCCCGCCGGGATTCAGACGAGCGAAGCAATCACGGAGAAGAGCGCGGAGTTTCAGACGGTGACGCGGCCGCAATGGATGATTCCCGCCGCCGGCGCAAAATCAGAAGTGCAGATTGGCATGAGGGTCACCAATCGCACGAACACCTGGATGCAGATCAACGTGTTCGACACGGTCGATGTCGTAGTACAAGATTCACAGGGGATGAGTTTGCGCGGCGGGAAGGGCCGAACCAGGACGCACGCTCCCGACCCCGTGATTCTCGAAGCGCGTGAAAGCAGGACAATTTATCGCAACGCCAGGCTCGAATGGTCGCCGGACGCCAAGATCCTGCGGCTGACCGGTTCCGATGGGGCCGGCGGCACCTGGTACTTCGATGATGTAAAGCTGGGCAAGTACACCTTGCATCTGATCTGCGAGAACGATGAAGAAAAAGTGAAGTCAATTCTGGCCCGACCGGCCAATCACCTCATCGGCGCAAACGAAGCCCCGTTCTGGATGGGAAATGTGACAACCAAGGAATTGGGTGTGGAGATTCGCTGAAGCGAGGGCAAAAAGTGAGATCAACTCTGTCGGGCCAGTCAATGCGGCTTTGGCTTGCCGAGTTCCGCGAGAAAGCGAATCAGGTCGGCCAGTTCGTTGTCGGTCAATGTGTCGGTCAGCCCGCTGGGCATCAGGGTTCCCATGGGTCGCTGCGACTTGATCTGGTCCTTGCGGATCACCATCTGATCGTGCGTCGCATCACGGAGAACCAGTTCTCGGTCGGTTTCGCGGACGCGGATGCCGAGGAAGAAGTCGCCGCTGGTGGTGGTGACGCCGATGGCGGCGAAGCCTTCTTTGATCGACTTGCCGGGGAGAATCAGATGCTCGACCAGGAAGTCGGGCTGGGCTGTTGTGCCGATCACTGAAAGATCGGGAGCGACATGGCCGCCGACGCCGGCGATGGCGTGACATTGCGTGCAACCGATGGGGCTGCGGAAAATCTTCTCGCCGCGGGCGGCATCGCCCTGGGTCATCGCCAGGCGAACCAGGCGCTGCTGTTCGTCGCGATTGAATTTCGCCTTTCGGTCTGTCGTCGCGTTGCCCCTGCCGAGTGCCTCAACAAGCTGCGGCGAGGTGATTCCCGCGCCGTAAAGCTGGCGAAGGCCGATCTTCGCCACATCGGGTGAAGCGGGATTGGCTTTGAGCGCCGCGGCGAGAGTCTCCGGGCCGCCGGCGCGGTGCAGGAAGGCGGCAAAGAGGGGCGAGGGGTCTCCGCCGCCGGGGATTGGCTCGTGCAGCAGTGCCGCTGCGGGCGTTGCGGTGCTGGCCGTATTCATCGACGCCAATCCTGCCAGCGCGTCAATCCGAATGGCATACGGAGCGCCGGGATCGGCCATCTCTTCCAGCTCATTTGTGGTCGCGTCGCCCCCAAGTGATACCAGCGCCAGAATTGCCGCCTGACGGTGGGACGCCACGCTCGTTGGCTTGCCGGCGATTCGCTCCAATTCCGCCCGGGCGAATTCCACTTTCCACTCCGCCGCTGCGCGCATGGCGGCGAGGGAGAGGGGATCGTTGCCTGCGATCAGCGATGAAATCCGGTCGAGGTTGCCGTCTGGCCTGATGCTGCGGGTGCGCGTGGCATCGACCAGCGACGTCAGCAGCGCTGCCCGGTCGGCGATCGAGAAATGCTCGCCGCCCAGAGCGGCGTCCAGCACCCCGCCCTGCTGCTGCGGCGTTCCGCCCGCGGCGATGCGTTCCAGCACGGCGGCCTGTTTGTCCTGTGCCACTTTCCCGTCATTGATCAGCGAGAGGAGCAGGGGAATCGCTTCTTGCGGCGGGATTGCCTCAAGCGCGAAGAGAAGATGATCGATGTTGCCGGCGAATGGATCCTGTGCGCCTCCCACCTTGGGAAGCCAGTATGGTTTCAACACCGCCGCCAGTTTGCGCAGCTCGAATTTGAGCATGTCATCGGCAGGGCGGTCGAGCGCCGAAAGTCCCGCCGCGGCGGCTTCGGAAGAGCCGATGCGCTGCGCCGTCAGCACTGCGCTGAGGCGCACACCCGCGCTGTCATCGTTTGCCTGCATCGCCAGAAGCCCGATGGGATCCTTGAGCCGATCGTACCAGTATCCCAGCACGGTTGTGGCGGCGGCACGAGCGTGGGAGTTGCCGCCGCGGAGCAGTCGGCCGAGGAGATCAGGCTCCATAACGTCGATCGTCTGGTACGTCCAGAGCGCCTCGAGCAGATGATGATCGGCGTTGGTCTCGCCCGCACTGATGGACGCCGTCCATTTCGCCAGTTCCGCCGCCACCTCATTTGGATCGCGCTGGCTCAGGACGCGCTTGGCCTGCACCCGCGTCCAATCCTCCGGATCCTTGAGATGATCGAGAAGCTGCGGAATCGTGGCGTCGACGAGTTGCGGCCGCGGCACCAGCGGGCGATCTTTGGCCGTGATGCGCCAAATTCTTCCGTGAGTGTGATCACGGCGCGGGTCGTGAAAGTCGACCTGGTTGTGCTGAATGATGATGTTGTACCAATCCAAAATGTAGAGCGCTCCGTCCGGCCCCATCTTCACGTCGATGGGCCGGAATTTGCTGTGATGGCCGACGATGAGCGGCGGCAGCTCGGTCGCCGCGGGCCGATCCCCGTTTTCTTCGAGTTTATAGCGATAGACGCGCTGTGAATTAAAGCCGCCGGCGATGAGGTTGTTCTGGTAGTCGGCGGGGAAGTGGCGGCCGGTGATCATTTCCAATCCCGACAACCGTTCGCCGGCGATTTTTGTCATCGACATTGGCGGCGCAAGTTCGTGCGTGTCATCGCTCTCGTGATTGAGAGGCGTGTCCGGGAGCACCAGATTGATGTCCGCCGGCCAGGGGCTGCTGATGATCGGCTGGCCCCAGTCGTCGAAGATCAATCCCCATGTGTTGTTCACTGAGATTGAGCGGTCGTAGATTTCCAGCCGCAGAGTTTCCGGGCGCATCTGCCAGATGCAGCCAGTGAAGCGCCGGCGCGGCCCCCACGGCGTCTCGACACTGCTGTTGATGTACCAACCCTGATTGAAATACAAGAAGCCATCATTTCCCCAGTGAAACGTGTTCAGTGTGTGATGCGTGTCGCCGGTTCCGAATCCGCTGTAGACGACATGGCGCTCATCCGCCGCGCCGGTTCCTTTCGTGTCGGCGAAGTGCAGCAGCAGATCGCCTTCGCCGACGTAGGCCCCGCCGCGGTTGTCGGGAATTATTCCCGTCGCGACGCGCAGTCCCTTGACGAAGATGTGTGAGGCATCGACCTGCCCCTTGCCAGCACGATCCTCCAGGACGGCGACGTAATCCGCCGGATCCTGTCCCGGCAATAGCTGCGGATATTGCGGAATGCACAGCACCCATAGCCTTCCCGCGGCGTCAAAGTTCATCGTCACCGGCCGCTGGAGCAATGGCTCGGAGGCATAGAGCTGAATATCCAATCCCGGAGACAGTTCCAGTAGCTTTCGCTCGGTTTCCGGATCGTCGCTCAAACCCGCGGGAATGATCTCGTACTCGTGCGCCACTGGCGCAGCCAGATCGGCTATCTGCTTGTCCAAGTCCGCGATCGCCTGGTCGTAGAGCGGAATATCCTTCTCCAGATAGGTGTAGTGACGCGGATGATCGTTCCACGGATGCCAGCGGCGATAGTAAATTTCGTTGCGATGGACGATCGCCTCGCGGAGCTTGGCAACCCGATCGGCGTCGGGATCGGTTTCCAGCTTCAGGCCGGCTGCGAGCTGCGCCGCAGTGGCAGTCGCCGCACCGCTTCCGTCGATCTTTACGCTCCAATCGCCGGGAGATAGGCCGCTGATTTTGAGCAGTGTTGTCTCTGCGTCGCTTTCAACAGGTCGGCCAACCGTCGCCATCTTCGGCGGTGGCAGAATGTTTTGCTGAACCCGAAACTTGAGGGATTCGCCCGAAGCCCCGACGTTCGATATCTTCGCGCCGGCGCCGCTGGCGGTTTTCCCATCGTGCGTGAGATCCAGTTCAACTTTGGAATCCGGGAATCCAAGCTGCTTCTCAACTTCCGCACCGATGAGTGCATATCCGCGATCGTTGAGCGCGATTCCGTTGTCCGTGAAATGCACGCCGGGATTGCCCTTGGCGAATTCCGCCAGCGGATGAAACAGATCGACAAACGGCAATTTCCGCTGCATTGCGATGTCTTTGATCGCGGCGGAATAGGCCGCAATGTCCTCGTTGTGCTTCGTCGGATCGGGCAGCGGCCGGCCCATGTCTTCCTGCGGCGCGGGGGAGAGAAGCACCAGTCGCGGCGTCAGCTTGTCCAGTTCATCCAGCAGACGCGAATATCCCTCGCGGAACCGCGCGAGACCATCAGCGCCGTCGAAGGATTCAAACGTGCCGTAGCCGATCAGGATCAGGTCGGGCTTCAGTTCCGCGGTTTGCTTGATGAGTCGGTCAAACGTCGCGGGGTTTTGGTAGCCGGGAGTGCGTGCGTTTCCGCGCACGTCGTCGCCGGACCATCCGAGGTTGCGGAAGATGAGATGTTGGTTGGGGAAATGCCGCAGGAGCCGCAACTCGATGTCGCCGCGGAATTGCGCCTGCTCGATCTGGCTGTCCCCAATCAGCACGACACGATTGTCGCCGGGTGCCAGTTCCAGCACCGGAGCAGTCAGAGCCGCGGAGTTCAGCCAGAAAACCACGAGCGCAATAACCGCGCCTGATTTCGATGGAGCCATAGATGCTCAATATTAACGCGGCGGTAGTGGAATGTTGCAAATGTCGGTCAGTGGCCAGCGCACGTTCATTTACCATGACAATGGGTGTCAGCGTCCCGCGGCGTTCGCTGGGAATGTCTCTTTGGGAACACACATGACCGATTCCACAAATGGGAATGGATGCCTCGCAGCAGCCGCGGCATCCTATGAGAGGGGGTTGGAAGTGGGTCGTTGTGCCGTTGTTGATTCACTCAGGCCGATGCGGGCATGGGAGTCTTGTTTCCGTCGGTGGATAAATGAGGGACGCCGGAGGGCAAACGCTCCTTCACGTCGACATGCAATTGCACCGCCGCTGACGCCCCAAGGCGGCTCGAGCATGGCACTTTGCATGACGGGTTCTTCGACAGGGTAACGCGGGAGGCGACGAAATGAGAAAAACTGTCTCTCAACTCCAGAGCTTGGTATCCTATTGGAGGCAGGAGACGAACGGCGAGATGCGGAACGCCTCCGGATCACGTACTTCGCGCTGGTTCCGCTTGAATTGGCAGTCCTGGGCCGTGAGCGGATGCCCGCCAAAGGCATGTTTTGGAAGTCGGTTACCTCCAAGACGGGTCAGTGGGCGGATCTCGTGTTACCGTATCTTCCAACCTCGGACACGGAATCTGCAGACCACCCGCTGTAGCGATCATCCAGCCCCGGGCCACTCGCCGCGGTCGAAAGGCTCGGGGTAAAAGGCGGGATGCCGCGCAAAGCACGATAGGAGCCATAGCCATGACCGAACTTGACTTGCAGAAGTTGGTCGAAAGTTTTACCGATCTCGAGCCGAAGTACGAGAAACTCAAGAATACCATCGAGCAGATTCTGACCGTGGCGGGACAACAATTGGCGCCGCGCGGCAAGGTGGATGCGCGGGTCAAGACGCGTGCGAGCTTTGCCGAGAAATGCCTCCGCAAGACGTACACGGATCCATTCGTGCAGATGACGGATCTCGTGGGGGGCAGGGTCGTGGCCTACACCCGCGCCGAAACAGATGCCGTGTGTCACTGGCTTGAAAACGAGGAGGGCTTCGAGATTGATTGGGCCAATAGCCCCAATACGCTGAACCGGCTGAAGCCCGGCGAGTTTGGGTATCGCGCCCGGCACTATGTGGTGCGGTTGAAGGAGCCAAAGATTAAAGGCGTGGATGTAATACCGGCGATTCGCAGCCTCAAGTGTGAGATACAGGTCTGCACCTATCTTGAGCACATCTGGGCGGCCATCGAGCACGATCGAATGTACAAGACCAGCATCACTCCGCCGAAAGCCCTGGAGCGCAAAGCGGCTGAAGTGGCTGCGATGCTTGAAGCGAGCGACGAAGCGTTCGCCGCCACCGTGACGGCGCTCGACCATTATATCGAATCCTTCGAGGCTCATTTGTCACTCCAGCAAGTCGAGGAGCAGCTTGCCCGGCAACGAAGCGTCTTGAGTGTGGACCCTGACGGTCCGGAAGCGGCGGCGTTGAAACATAGTATCGGCCGCCTGCTCCTGGCCGCTGACCGTCCCCAGCAGGCGCGGGAGGCGCTGAAGAGCCTTGCGAAATCCGACCGTCCAGATGTTTTGCGCACCCTGGCGCGAACTGAAATGATGTTGGGCAACGCGCCGGCTGCACGCGGCTTCCTGCAACGCGCCATAGAGATCAACCCCGGCGACTTCATGTCGCACGTGTTGCTCGGCGACACCTACGTGGTCGATGAACCAGGCATTGCGGTGAAACACTATGCCGACGCCCATGAAGTGGCGCCCGAAGAACCTCTTGTGCTCGTGCCATACATCGACGCCGATCTGCGGCAGAACAAGGACGCACGTGTTTTGCGCATGATACGGGGTTCATTCCTGGCGGGCATCAAGGAATGCCAGAGGCGGATCGAGCTGAAAGTGCATCTCCCAGAGTCGTACTTCGAGGAGGGCCGGTTGGGGCTGTACCTCCAACCAGACAAGCCGTGGGATTCGTTGGCCGCGTACTGCCGTGCCATCGCCGCCTGCGATCATTGCAAACCGATCTTTTCTGAGCTTGTGGCAATGGAAAGGATCATCAATTCGCTTGCATCCCAGCCCGATACGCTGCTGCAGAACCCTCAACTGCGGGGCTTCGTTTGGGTATGGCGCCTGCTCCAACTCGGACTGTCCGGAAAGGTGAAGCAACTCGAAAGGCAACGACAGGATTTGCTGAATTCCATGAGCGAGGCGGCGGGTGACGACAAGCACGCCTCACTCAAACGCGCGGCCGATGAACTGATGCAGGAGGTGGATCAATATCGTACCCGCGCGGACTTAACCGCGCTGGCTACGCAGGATGCCCCTCCAGGATTCAAGACATTACCCAAGCCAATTCTAATTGTCGCCGGCGGCTGTCATCGCGAACATGAGAAGGTGATATTCGCATGCGAAGAACTGATGCGCAAAGCGCTGGATGGCTTCACAGGCACCATTGTCGGAGGCGGAACCGATGTCGGCATCGGCAAGCTCGTCGCTGATGCGGTGGCTCATTCGTCAACGGGCAATCCTTTGCTCATGGCGTATCTCCCAAAGCCTCTTCCCGACGGCGACGCGCTGGACACGCGTTACCAGCTCGTCGTCAATACTCCCGATCATAAGCAGTACACGCCCCTGGGTCCGATGCAGACATGGGCCGATCTCATCCGCTGCGGTATTTCGCCGGCGGATGTGCGCCTGCTGGGAATAAACGGCGGTCAACTTTCGGCATTTGAGTTTCGCTTGGCGCTGGCACTGGGGGCCAAGGCGGGGGTTGTGCAGCAGTCCGGCCGCGAGGCTGAGCGTCTTTTGCCCGATCCATTCTGGCGGGATTTTGTCGGTTTGGCGCCGTTGCCCAAGGACTGGGCCACCATCGCGGCTTTTATCAATAGCGCGCACCCCGAGGTTCTTACCGTGCGACCGGCGGCCGAGCAGATGGCCAGAATCCTTCACAACAATTATCGCGACAGCACTCTCACCAAGCCAGGAAGAGTGGCTGATAATCTGCTTCCTTGGGAGAAACTGCCGGTCGCCCTCAAATCCTCCAACTTTCACCAGGCGGCTTACTGCGTGATGATCCTTCGCCGGGCCGGGTTCGATGTCCTGCCCCTGGATCCGGCGCAATCGGCAGTCCCGCCCGCGTCGTTCGAGGAAAGGATCACGCGTATGGCTGAATTGGAGCATGGGCGGTACTGCGCCGAACGCCTCTCCAACGGCTGGCGATTGGGTGCGAAGAACGATGCCGCACTCAAGACCAATCCGACGCTCGTTCCGTGGGAACTCGTGACGGCCAACGACCGGAAGTATGATGAAATCAGCGTCGCCAGATTCCCGGAGATTCTCAAGATGGCCGGGCTCCGAATCGTCGAAGCAAAGCGATGACTTCCTTATATAACAGGCACTATCAACATGGCAAAGCCGTTTGTCCTCTCAGTGAAGGCGATCATCCGTGACAGCAATCACCGGATTCTGGTGATTCGCCGGTCAGCGGGATCGAAGAACAACGCGGGCAGATGGGATTTCCCCGGGGGCAAAGTGGACCCCGGCGAAACGCTGGACGCAGCGCTGATCCGTGAGATTCGTGAGGAGACGGGATTGGCCGTCGAACTTGAAACGGTCCTCGGCGCCGCCGAGTCGGACCTGCCGGATCGCAAGGTCGCCTATCTGCTCATTCGGGCACGCGTGCTCGATGGCCGGGTTGCTCTAAGCGACGAGCACGATGATTCGGCGTGGCTCGCGCCGGACGAACTCTCCGAGGCGGACTTGTCCCCACAGTTCCGAAGCTTCGCGCGATCGCTCGCGCCCGTACGTTGACGGGCTGGCGGGCTCGTACCCGCGCGGGCATACAGCGGCAGCTGGCGACGCATCAATGACGACACAGTCTCTGTATTTACCGATGACATGCTCAAAAATCCTTTCTGGCCCACACGGTCCAATTGGAGCATGGCCGCTGGAACAGCGAGCGCCTCCGCGACGGCTGGCGGCCGGGGAAGCGCGACGATGTGCAGAAACTCCACGACTGCATCACACCCTGGGAAGCGCTCACCGATGGGCCCGATGGCGTGAAGCGATACGATCGCGAAGGCGTCGCCGCGTTTCCGGAGATTTTGGGGAGTGTGGGGTGGGAGGTGTATCGGCCCTAGAGCCGTCGTATGACGAGAGAACATGTCCCCCGGTCGTCGTTGGACGAAGAAACCACGTGGGTTTTGGCGGGCGATGTGTCGGTTATAGTATGATTTGCCGAGAGGTCGCGTGATGCAGGTCAAAAAGAGGGATATGCAGCAGGAAGGCGTTCAAGGTGCCAGCCGCGCGGGCAAAAAAATGTCTCATGACATATTCATAAGCTATCGCCGGGAAGGTGGAGAGCATCTGGCCGGGCGCATCAAAGATGCACTGAAGATCAGAGGCTATTCGGTTTTTATGGACGTTGAGGATCTCAAGGGTGGGAAATTCGACACGGCTCTGCTCAGGAAAGTCGAAGAGGCAACTGACGTGATTGTCATCCTAACGCTCGGCTGTCTCGATCGATGTAATAACGACGGCGACTGGCTCAGGCAGGAGATCAGGCACGCCATTGAATGCGGAAAGAACATCGTGCCAGTCATGGCACGCAATTTTCAAATGCCGCCAGCAGGCACCCTCCCCATCGACATTGCAGAGGTGGTGACCTACCACGCGCTCACTCCCACGCCCGAGTTCTTCGAAGCCAGCATGGTCAAGCTCGCATCGTTTTTGAAGAGTCCTCGGTCAACGCGGTGGAGGCTGTGGTTCCGTGCGGCGATGGACTTTGTGCAAAATCAGCGCTGTAGTATTAGCAGCGGCAAGTCCTTCGGCGGCGGCAAACTCGATGTCGAGGTGTCCGCTGGCGAAGATAAAGCTAAGTTAGATGAAAATGTCCAGTTCACAGTATATCGCCCGCAAGCGGTGGCTCCGAAGGAGTGGTATCCCCTGCTCGCCTTCGCACACCTGTGCCGACGTCGTGCTGATGCCTCTCCGAATGAGCCCGACCCGATTGCAGAAGTGCAACGCCAGGCCCGCCAAATTCTCGGAACTAAATTGGATGATTACTTACACGTTACGAACGACAGCTGGGAAGGGATACCAGCGGTCGGAGAGATTACCTTTCTACCCGAGGTCGTAGGCGTCGTTTTTAATCCACCGCGTGCAACTTTTCGCTGGCTGGAAAGCGTGCATCGCCAGGATTTTCGCTTCATTGTTAAGGGCGATCATCACGGCCAAACTTTGTCCGGAAGCCTCACTGTTTTTCTTGGAACACGAATTGTCGCAGACGTTCCGTTAGCTTTCCTCGTCGACGCTACCGCTAAGCCGTTTCAATCCGCGAACCCAATGGAGGCGGTCAGCTCGCGCCCTTATCGGAAGGTCTTCGCGTCATACTCTCATCGCGACTCCAAAATCGTCGCCCAAGTCGAAAAACGCGTCAAAGCGTCAGGTCTGGGAGATCAGTATCTTCGGGACTCAACTACCTTGCGCAGCGGCGAACTGTGGGATGAAAGACTCGCCGAGTTGATCGGCGAGGCAGACATTTTTCAGCTATTCTGGTCTCACAATTCCATGCGATCACAGCTTGTGCGAAAGGAATGGGAGCATGCACTTTCCTTAAACCGCGCACACTTCATACGGCCCGTATATTGGGAACAACCCCTTCCCGAAGACAAGCAGCATGGTCTGCCGCCTCAGGCTCTGAGTCGCATTCATTTTCAGTGCCTTAACCCCTCGGCAAGGCCAATCCGTCGCAGGTCACCGCTGAAGTCCGCTGTAATCGGCACGCCGTTGGTTGTCCTGGCTGTGATCGGTTTAATGATTCTTCTCAATCCAAAACCTTCAAACGTTCTGGGGGACGATTTCACCAACACAATTGGCATGAAGCTGCGCGCGATTCCCGCCGGAACATTCCTGATGGGCAGCTCCGCCGCGAAAGGTGGCAAGTATTACGATGAGACTCAGCACACGGTGACGTTGACCAAGGGCTTTTGGATGGGGACAACGCACGTGACGAGGGGTGAGTTTGCGGCATTCATAAAAGACACGGCAAAGGACGGACCATACCAAACGGACGCGGAGAAAGAAGGTTTTGCGATCGAATTCGACGGAAAGGGGTTTGGCGAAGTGCCCGGTGGCTCGTGGCGTAATCCGGGATTTGATCAAACGGATGATCATCCGGTAGTCGAGGTCAGTTGGAACGATGCAGTCGCGTTTTGCGACTGGTTGTCCAAGAAGGAAGGGAAGCATTACCGCCTCCCGACGGAGGCGGAATGGGAATACGCCGCACGGGCTGGTTCTCAGACCGTGTATCCGTGGGGCAACAATCCTGATGATGGCCAAGGATGGGCCAATTGTTACGACCACACCGCGTCGCAAAGGTTCCCGAATCCGAACTGGACCCCATTCACTTGGACAGACGGATACGTTTTCACGTCACCAGTGGGCACATTCAAGCCCAATGCATTTGGCCTTTACGACACAAATGGCAATGCATTGGAATGGTGCAACGACTGGTACAGTAAATATTCCAGCGGTGACGCAATCGATCCAAAGGGACCAGAGCAGCAGGATTACCATGTGCTGCGCGGCGGGTCTTGGAACTACGACGAGGATGGATGCCGCTCCGCACACCGGGCCAAGGATGCCCCGACGGGGCGGAATAATAATATCGGCTTTCGCGTTGTGCTGGATTATAAATGAGCATTCCCGACATCGCATGATACAATGTGCTGCGGAGGACCGAGACTACTTCCCTTCAGGCTCAAGCCTGAAGGGGGCTTTTGAACGGGGTAAACGTGATGACCAATCGACAATGCAAATGTTTCCGCCGCGGGTTCGGCTTTACGTTGGTGGAATTGCTGGTCGCCATCGGAATCATCGCAATTCTCCTCGCGATTCTTCTGCCGGTGCTCAGCAAGGCGATCGCACGCGCGCACATGGTCCATTGCCTCTCAAACCAGCGGCAGTTAATGCAGGCGATAATAACTTACACCGTCGATAATGGTGGCTATCTTCCCCCGCCGAATTGGGAGGGCGGTCTGCACGCTGGCCCTCCCATGCCGCCCGGGTGGTTGTACGACCCGTCCGCTGTGCTCGCTGCAGGTGGCTTCGCTAAAACCGACGCACAACGAGGAGTATTGTATCCTTATATCAATTCGCTCGATGTGTATCATTGTCCCATGGACGATACGACTTGGGGTTCGGGAACGGTGCAGATCGTCACCAGCTACGTCATGAACGGCGCCGTCATTGACTTCGGATATGCAGACCAGCCTGAGAAATTGAGCGCCTTCAAAGGGACGGCGGCCCTCATGTGGGAACTACCCAGCTATCCGGGTCAGGATCAGGTTGATCCAGGATCAATCAATGACGGTTCTAATTGGCCGTCCGAGGGAACCACCACGCGGCACAACAATGGAACTACAATTGGTTTCGCCGATGGTCACGTCGAAGTTTGGACGTGGACGCAATTCACGAACGAATGGTACTACAACTACCCGGGCCAACTTTGGTGTGCGGCAAAATGGGACCCGAATCTGGAATTTATTAAACCTCAGGGGCCGTTTGACGGAGGGAAGAGCACGGCTCCAACCTGGCCGTCCTCCCTCCCAGTGCAACCCGCTAACTCCAATTGACTCGCCCGGTATTCAAGTTCTCGCGAGCGAATCCTCCAGGGGCTCTGCGAGCCTTCATGCCGAATTTTCGGCGCGCAGCAGGCGGCCTGATCATGCGGCGGCTTTTCACCATTCTCGCGGTAGTTTCGATGACGCTATCCGTGGCGATCATCGGGTTGTGGGTGCGAAGTAGTCGTACCGTTGATATGCTGGACTGCAACGGCACTTGGTGTTCATCAGACACGTTGCGCGATAGCGGCATCGGCCTGGGATCGTGGAACGGCCGCATCGATGTTTCAATGACCAGCGATTGGCGGGAGCCGTACCACGGCGACAACTTCGTTCCGGAACGGCATTTGGTTCGCTGGTCGGAGGGTTCTTTGCGAGACTATTCATGGCCGCAGGCGAATCCGGATTGGAGTTGCTGCGGGTTTTACTCGGCGACCGAGGCGGTCGACGAAAATGACTGGGCCTTCAATCAAACCATGATCCTCCACAGTGTCCACTACGGCGTTCCAGACTGGTTGATCGCACTGCTCTTCATGCTCCTTCCCGGTCTGTGGCTGAGAAGCTTGTGGAGGCAGCGGCGGGAGGAGCCGCGTCCGAGGTCGGGGCGATGTCCAAAGTGCGGCTACGACCTTTGCGCCACGCCCGGCCGCTGTCCGGAATGCGGGACTTTCATGACGACGCCTGCAGGGTCACCGATGACGCAGGCCATCCGCTGATGGTCGTCAATCGTTCGACTTGGGATATCATGCATCGGGAACCGAGAATCGCATGAGCCAGGAGAACACATCCACCGGCGGCTGGAAGGCCCGTCCTGTTTTTATCAGTTCCACGTTCAAAGACATGCAGCAGGAGCGCGACTGGCTGCGGAATCATGTCTTTGACCGGATCGCCGAGGAACTGCGCAAGCGACGGCATCATCTGGAGCCGATCGACCTGCGGCTTGGCGTGGAAACGGCGCACGCCGGCACGGAAGAAGCGCGCGAGTTGCTCGTGCTCAAGGTGTGTCTGGATGAAATCAAGCGCAGCCGGCCGTTTTTGCTGGTGCTGCTGGGGGGTCGCTACGGGTGGGTGCCGCCGCCGGAGCGGATCGCGACCGCCGCACGCGAGCAGGGGTTTGAAAGCGCGGCGGCGGGGAAGAGCGTCACCGCACTGGAAATCGAGTTCGGCATTCTCAAGGAAGACAAGGACCAGCAGCATCGCAGCTTGTTTTTCTTCCGCCGCCCGCTGCCGTGGAAGAAGCTGCCGGAAGGGGAAAGGGCGAATTACAGCGATGCCCATTCATCCGATCGGGAAGTCCGAGCGGGACACGACAAGCTGGTGACGCTGAAAGATCGGTTGAGAACAGACCCAGAGTTGGGGCCGCATGTCTTCGATTACAGCGCCGATTGGGATGCAGACAACAACAAGGTCACAGGCTTGAAAGCCTTCGGCGATTTGGTCTTCGAGAAACTGTGGGCGGCCATCGACGAGGAAACCCGCGGCTACGCCAATCAGCCTCCTCCCACGTGGGAAGAGCAGGAGAAGGCGGCGATCGCCGAGTTCGTCGAGCACCGCAGCCGCATCTTCGTCGGGCGGGAGGAGTTGATCCGGCAACTTCTGGGAATCGCGCGGTCGCCCATCGTTGAGGGAACCTTTGTCCAGCCAGCGTCGGATGCACCTCTCATCGGCTCGCTGGCGTCGAGCAAGGGCAGGGTCTTCACGAAGTTCCGATCCGAAATGGAGAAGGATCCGTCGATCCTGCTTCTGAGTGTTGTTCGCCCCCCGGCGATTGAAGGTCCGATCGGCGGTACGACCTGGGGCGCGTGCGTGGTTGGCTCGCCGGGATCGGGCAAGAGCGCGGTCTTCGCGAAGCTTCATCGCGAACTGGAGAAGGATGCTGCGATTCTGATCCTGGCCAACGCCGCGGGCGGAACGCAGCGGGGTGGGAGCGTGGATGCGATGCTCCGGCGCTTCATCGCGGAACTGGCGGCGGCGGGCCGCGTTGCCAATCCGCTGCCGGAAAACCCATCACCCGATGATGTCGAAGCGGCGTTTTATTCCCTGTTGCGCCGTGTTTCTTCGAGCCGCCGCGTGATGGTGCTGCTGGATGCCCTCGACCAATCGGAACCGACTCCGCGCGGGCGGCATCTCACCTGGTTCAAGGCGCAACAATGGCCGCCGAACGCGCGGATTGTCGCCACCTCGCTGTCTTGCCCAGCCGCCGAAGTCCTATGCCGATCGGACGGAATCAAGTTTATCGAGCTTCCCGCGCTCACCGCCGGCGACGCCGGGGAGATTGGCAGGCAGGTCTGGGGGCGCTATCACCGCGAGTTGAATCCCGCCGTGCTGAAAATGCTGGTAGACAAGAGCCACGACGGCGAATCCGCCTGCGGCAATCCGCTCTGGCTGACCCTCGCCCTGGAACAACTCAATCTGCTGGATGCCGACGACTTCGCCCGTGCCGAGCGCGAGTTTGCCGGTTCTGCCACCGAACGGATGGCCGCTTTGCTGATGGATACCGCCGCTCGCATGCCGCCGGAGATCGGCGGCTTATACGGCTGGCTGCTGGAGCAAAACGAAAGGGCGTTTGGCATCGCCCATGCCCGCGGCTTTGCCATGGCGATCGCCCTCAGCCGCTCCGGCTGGCGCGAGGCCGACCTGATCGATCTTGTGCCGCGCCTGGGCAAATTGCTTTTCCCCAACCAGACCGTGCCCGCTCTGGATGACCTGACCCTCGCCACATTGCGGCGGGGTTTTCGCGCCCATCTCGTTCGGCGCGGCGAGAACGGCCAACTCGACTTCTTCCACGCCCAGATGCGCCAGGCGATGATCGCCCGCTGCGCCCCGGATGAGCAAACGCGCCGCACACTCCACGCCGCCATCAGTGATTATCTCGAAGGCCTGCCGGCGGACGATCCAATGATCCTGCTGGAACGGATGGGACAACTGATCGGGGAGCGTAATGCCCTGCGTGCAGCCCGCTATTACGCGACGCTGGATGTGTACTCCGAACCGAGCACCGAACGCGTGGGAGCAACTTGGGCGCTGGTCGATTGGATCGCCGCTGCCGAATTACCTCCGAAGGAGAATGTCAGCCTGAACTGGATTGCGTCTTGGTTGGACGCTTCCGGTTTGGAATCCGAAGAAATCCATCGTCTGGCGTACAACTTTCAGTTTGGGCTGTTCGAACGGATGG
>Ga0182024_10013063_pt1 | contig 16293 bp, 14 predicted proteins | sample P32metaG_FD_120480 | JGI IMG/M metagenome (GOLD analysis project Ga0182024, IMG submission 120480) | Permafrost microbial communities from Stordalen Mire, Sweden - P3-2 metaG (Illumina Assembly) | ecosystem: Environmental > Terrestrial > Soil > Wetlands > Permafrost | place: Sweden: Stordalen... | reverse complement strand
GCGGCGCCGTGCGCCGGCTTCCTGATCGGCGCGCTCGCGGGCCTGTACCCGGCAGCCAAGGCCGCCCGGCTCAGCCCGACCGAGGCGCTGCGAGCGTAGGACCCATGCGGTTGCGGGCGCTGAACAGCGCTCGCAACCGCGCCATCCTGCCTCCGCTAGCCGACGACCTGCTCGTAGCGCGCGTAGAGCTCGTCCACGGCTCGCTTCGCCGCCTCGTGCCGCGCGCTCGACTCGGCCGAGCGCTCAGGCGTCGCCCACGCCGACGGGTCCGCAAGCTCCTCCTCGACCGACCGCAGCACCGCCTCCGCCTCCTCGATCTCACGTTCGAGCTTGGCCTGACTGACACCGCCATTGGGTGCGGTGCGGCCGGTGGCCCGCTGGCCTCCGGCTTTGGGCGCCGCTCGCAACTTTGCCGCGATCGCCGTCTGCACTGCCGCCTGCTCGGCCGCCCGCTCCTCACGCACGCGTAGGTACTCGGCCCAGCCGCCGAGATATGTGCGCAGGGTGCCGTCCTCGAACGCGACCGTGCGCGTGCCGACGGCGTCCAGCAGGGCGCGATCGTGAGAGATCAGCAGCAGCGAGCCGGTGAACTGGGAAAGGGCGTCCTCGAGCGCCTCGCGGCTATCGACGTCGAGGTGGTTGGTCGGCTCGTCCAGGATCAGCACGTTCGCGCCCGACTGCACGAGGATCGCCAGCGACAGGCGCTGCCGCTCGCCGCCGGACAGCCCTTCGAGCGGTTTCTCGGCCTCCGCGCCGCTGAACAGGAAGCGCCCGAGCAGCGCGCGCGCGTTGGCGGGCGTCAGGCCGGTGCGCTGCTGGCAGGCCTCGACGACCGTCCGGGCACTGCCGGTGTGCAGGTCCTCGGAGTGCTGCGAGAGGAACCCGATCTTGACGTTGTGGCCGGTACGGAGCGTGCCGGTCACCGCGGGCCTGGAGCCGTTCTCGGTGGTCGCGTTCGGCTGGGCGCCATGCACGGCCATGCCGGTGGCATCGCGCGCGTCGGCGCCGTCGTCGGCGAACGGTCGCTGCCCCGCGAGCGTTTCAATCAGCGTCGTCTTGCCGGCGCCGTTGGGTCCCACGACAGACACGTGCTCACCGCGTTCGAGCCAGAGCCCCGCGTCCTTCAGGAGCACGCGCTCGCCGACGCTGACGCGCCCGTCCTCGAACTCGAAGACGACACGGCCGCTGCGCTCCGGCGGCTTGAACGCAAACGCGAGCCCGTCGCGATCGCGCTCGCCACGCTCGATCCGGTCGATCTTGTCCAGACGCTTCTGCCGGGCCTGCGCCTGGCGCGCGCGGGTGCCGGCACGAAAGCGTGTGACGAACTTCTCGAGGCGGTCGATCTCCGCCTGCTGACGTTCGATCGCGCGTCCGAGCGCCAGCTCGCGCTGCGCCTTCTCCGTGCGCCACTGGTGCCAGGTGCCGGGAAAGAACTTCCCGCGCCCGGCCTCGAGTTCGAGCACCGCGGTCGCGACCGACTCCAGGAACCACCGGTCATGCGCGATCAGGATCACGGCCGCGTCGAGCGCGTTCAGATACGACTCGAGCCACTCCAGCGAGGCGATGTCGAGGTGGTTCGTCGGCTCGTCGAGCAACAACAGGTCGGGATCGCCGGCGAGCGCGCGTCCGAGCGACGCACGCGTCAGCTCTCCGCCGGAGAAGGTCTCGAGCCGGCGGCCGAGCGCCGCGTCATCACTGAAGCCGAGGCCGTGCAGAGTCGCGAGCGCCCGCTCGCGCCAGGTGTAGCCGCCGGCGTGCTCGAGCGCCGCCTGGGCGTCGGCGTAAGCGGTCAGGGTCGGCTCCTCGTAGTCACCGTCCGCCATCCGCTGCTCGAGGCGCTGAAGCTTCGCCTCCAGCGCGACCAGCTCCGGAGCGCCGGAGAGCACGTAGTCACGGAGCGTGACCGCGCGGTCGCGCGGCGCTCGCTGGTCGTGCAGTGCGATCTTCGTGCCCTTGGCGAGCACGACCTCGCCGCCGTCGACCGACGCCTCGCCGGCGATCATCCGCAGCAGCGTCGTCTTGCCGGCCCCGTTGCGTCCGGACAGGCTCATGCGGTCGCGGCGCTCGAGCTTGAACGAGATGCCGCGTAACAGCGACTCGCCGGAGATGTCCTTGCTGAGGTCGGAGGCGATGATTATCATAAAGCCATACGGGAGCGGATCATGCGAGCAGTCGGAATCATCAGAGTTTCGAAATTAGCGGACGGGGCAGCCTCCCCGGCCGCGCAGCGCGCACGCATCGAGGCTCACTGCGAAGCGCAGGGCTGGAAACTCGTGGACGCGTTCGAAGAACTCGACGTGTCCGGCGGCACGCCACTAGACAGACGCCGAGGACTCTCCGAGGCGCTCGCGCTCGTCGAGGCCGGACGAGCCAACGTGATCGTCGCCAGCTACTTCGACAGGCTCTTTCGATCGCTAAAAGTGCAGGCCGAGGTCGTCGAACGCGTCGAGAAAGCCGGCGGCCGCGTCCTGGCACTCGACATCGGGAACGTGACCGCCGGTAGCGCCAGTGAATGGCTGTCCGGCACGATGCTCGGTGCGGTCAGCGAGTACCACCGACGCTCCACGGGCGAGCGCTTGCGGGAAACAGCCGTACGCGCGGCCGAACGGGGCGTCTATTCCGGGAAGATCCCGCTTGGCTATCTCAAGGGAGCCGATGGGCGACTAGAGGTCGATCCGAAGCTAGGTTCGGTGGTCAGCGATTTGTTCGCGCGCCGCGCCGAGGGTGCGTCCCTGCGCGATCTGTGCGAGGCACTGCGAGAGCATGGCGTGGAACGCTGGCCCAGCCCGGTGTCGAACATGCTGCGCTCCCGGATCTATCTAGGCGAGGTCACGTATGGAGACACCGTGACAACCGGCGCCCACCCCGCGCTGGTCACTCCCGAGATCTGGCGGCGGGCACAACTGCAGCAGGGAACGGCTGGGCGCAAGCCAGCAACCGTTCGTCTGCTCAACCGCACCGGCGTGCTGCGGTGCTCTGGTTGCGGTCGTCCGCTTGCCCTCGCATCGAGCAACGGGATGGGAGCCGCACCGCGCTACCGGTGCGCGAGCACCGGTAGCCGGTCGTTCTGCCCGTCACCGGTCACGATCAAAGCTGCGGTCGCTGAGGAAACCGTCGCAGAGGCGACACGCGCACGGGTGGCCGGTATCAAGGGGCGCGGCAACACCGCTGCAGACGGGAAAGCCAAGAATGCCGCGTTGCTCGCCGCTCAGGAGGCGCTGGACGGCACGCTAGCGACCTTCCAAGCCGCTGCGCTGGTCGCGGAGCCGGGTGCCGTAGAACGGCTCTCAGAGTTGCGCCGGCTGCGCGATGAAGCGCAAGCCGAAGCGGATCGGCATAGCGATACCGCCGACGTGGTGATTAGCGCGGACGTGGACTGGCACCGGCTGACCATGGGCGAGCAGCAGGCCCTGGTGCGAGCGGTGATCTCATCCGCGACCGTGTTGCCGAACAGCAGCAAGGGGCGGACGGACGGGCAAGCCGAGCGCGTCGAGATCGCGTTCCGCGACTAGGGGCGCACCCCCTACTTCCAAAGTCTGCGCCAAACGCCGGCCCGCCCGAGCGAACGCCCCACAACCACGTTCCGGGCGCGACGCGCAGCCCTCGTCGGGTTGCTCAGGCTCCTGATGTTGTTCGAGACTCGCGCAGCTCTATACAGCCCACTGGTGAAGGAACGTCGTCTAGCCATCAGCCCTCCTCATATGCGAACATACGTTCGTGTCTCGTGCATGGACCTACCGAGCGACCCGACGCGACCCCAGCAAGCCCTGGATCATTTTGGAGACAACCGAACTGCAGTCTGTCGAGCTTCGAGCCGAGGTCAACTTCTGGGAGTGGGCAACCGAGCAATGGCCCGGACCAGAATGGTCCGTGACGCTCGAGCCTCCCGGTCAGGAGCATGCGGCCGTCTTGGAGCAGCTCAACCGACACGACTCCTAAAGCCATCACGCCACCTCGCGCAGTCAGCCTTCGCCTGCTGGACGGCGTCAACGCTGCTTGCCTAAAGGCCGAGCAGGGCAATGCCGATGGTCGGATCATGGCGATACCACCCGCTCCCAGGCGGCTTACCATCATTCGGCCGCTTACCATCATTCAACGGCCGCCGCAAACGCATCTGAGGATCGCGCGCGTGATCTGCATTACCGGTGAGCTGGTTGTGCTCGCGATGAGCATCGTGGCGATCATCCTCATCCGATCAACGGGAACCGTAGAGTTTGTGGTGGGATTCAACCTGGTGTACGCGGCATACAACCTGTTTCTCCTAGGCAGGATCACGAAGCAGGTCCACCAGTCGCCCAAAAGCTCCTAGCGAACCGAGAACGAACCTGAGCGGTTCGTTAGCGTTCGCGGCAATTGCAACCCGCAGACCGAGCCGCGGTCGGAGTCAACGAAGCGAACACGAAGCGCCGCGTCTGCAGATAGGCTGCGACGGCCCCTTGGTCGGATGGATCGATCTACGCGACGCTGTTGGCGACGGTCGAAAGAGCGTTGCTCACGCCCTTGCCTAGGAACTTGAGCGCGAGGATCGCGACGATCGCGATGAACACCAGAATCAGGGCGTACTCGGTCAGGCCCTGGCCCTCTTCAGATCTCATCGCGCGATCCATCGCACATTGGAGTCGCACGAAGATAAAGGTCATTATGGGAGTGTTTACACATGCCGGCTCAAAGTCCTGCCCGCCCGCAATCCAACGGCGCTGACCAAGAGTCCCCCGGGCAACCGACTGGCAGAACCTCGCTCGTCGCCACAGCCCTTCGCCTCTTTTCGCGGGTGTGCTGGGCCCGCCGAGCGGCGGGCCCAGCACATGCTCGGCGGCTGCTGCCAAACCGAGCAACCGGCCCCCGCCGCACGCATCGGCTGAGCCGAAGCAAGCTTGAACGATGCATGGAACCAGCCCGCACCAACGGTCACAACCTGGTTTTGAGAGTCCCCTCTGGATTCCGTGGCATTTAGTGCAGCACCGGCTGCGACCTGTCACCACGCACCGACCACCTGCCAAACAGCGTTCCACGGCACGGGGCTCAGCCCACCCCCGAGCGTGCTTGGGATAACGCAAGGCATCAGACCAGCGTCGACGTGTACGCCGCGCCCGTGATCGACGCTGTGCCGGATGGGTAGCGCGCCACTGCCGCGACATACGCCCGCATGTTCAAGAGCACCTGAAGCGAGGTAGCGGCGTACTGCGTAGACGTCATCAGAATCGGCTCACCCTCGAACACCAGCATGGCCTCGTCCGGCGCGGAGACGATTAGCTGCGTCTCCGCAGTTGTCCCGAGGTTCGGAATGGCGTCGGCCTCGAACCAAAGCACACCGCCGGGTAGAACGGCGCCGGTGAACCGTGACCACTTTGTCGACGCGTCACCCGCGGCGAGCGGGAACCCGGGCGCGAACTGCGGAACCACGATCGGTCGCTGTGAACTGTCCACCTGCCGAGTGACATATGAGTAGAAGTCCGACGTGGTGAAAAAATGCGTAGGCCGCAACCGCGTGCCAGCCGTATCCGTCAACTTCTCCCGTCCGGCCGCGATGTCCTCGTACACACCGGCGATCGAGAAGCTCGCCTGGCCCGTGACGGTCGCCGCGCTCCCGAGTGCCTGGCTCAACACATACATTTCGACGCTCTCGTCGTACTGCTGCTGAAGCTGCCGCCCGACCATCTTGTCGAAGTCGCCACCGTTACCGGTAAACCCGCGGTCCTCGAGCTGCTGTGACAGCAGCAACTGACCGGTGATCGTTTCCAGCTCGGTACCGGGCAACGTGGTCGTCGGGTCGGACTCACTGACAGCCTGCCCTTCCGTCTGTGACAAAACCGACGTGCCCGTTGAGAACGTCGGCACGTACACGTTGAAACCGTACTGCGGCATGTCGCCAGTCCCGCACTGAGAGGTGAAAACACGGTGCTTGCCGCGGTAGGTCGCCAGCGATTCCCACGCAAAAAACGGGCTCACGAACGCTGCGCCACCGCCGCCCGTAGCCGATGCCGTAGCACCGCCGCCCGTGGCGAATGCGCGCATCTCCGTGACGCGCTGATCGACCAGCCGGCGGTTTGTCTCCTGGTCCTCAGTGCGGCACGACTCGCGGATCGCCCGCTCTGCTCTCTGACCTTCCGGTGAGCCCTGGCGAACCTCGTACGCGACCTCCGCGTCATATCGGGCCATACGCTCCTGCGCGCGGGACACGTCCACACCCTCGTCTAGGCCGGACGCGAGATCGCGGTAGAAGCTGTGCGGCGAGCCCTCGCCGTACACGCGCTCCTCCCGAACCTTGATCGTGCCCTGAGAAAGGAAACGCTCCTCCAGCTCACCGAGCGTCTGATCGGTCTGCGCGGCGCGCGTCACGAGATTGACCGACCGAATAAACGCGTCGTAATCCTCGTCGGACATCGCGCTGTCGCCCGACTTGACGATCTTGTCGGCGGCACGGCTCAGATGTCCCGATGCTGTGGCCGCGAGACGCGCTCGGATTGCTCCCAGCTCGGCAGCCTTCGTCGCCGCTCGCTCCTCTTTCACGGTGTCGAGGCGTGCCTGTACCTGTGTGTTCGCTCGCGGATCGCGGCGGTTGCGAATCTCCGTCGATATCACCGCGTCGATAAACAGTCCGTCGTCATGCACTGTGGTAGTCATGTCAGTGTTTCCTTTTGTGTGTCTGTTTTGGGCTACGGCCTACGCCGTCGCCATCTCCGGTGTGCCTGCAAGCACGGCCGCTAGCTGCTCACGCAACCCCCGCACTTCCGCTTCGAGCGCCGCCAACCGTGGACCGACAACAGCCAAGATCGCCGCGTCCTGCTGGTGCTGAGCGGTGAACCGCGGGTGCTCCGGTTCGTCGGGGCCGACCGTGCGGCCAAGCGCCGCATTCCATGCCGGTAGGCGGTCCGGACCCTGGAGGGAGTCGTTCAATTCCTTGAGTTGCTGCTGAGCGCGTGCAGCATTGATCTCTTCCTCGCTCGGGAACTTCGGAAGCTCAGCGGCCCGCACGATCCGGCCGCGGTCGTCACGCACCACGAGCCGGTTTTCGGTCACCGAATGACGAAGCGCGCTCAGCTTCGCGTGGTCCCAGTCCTTCACCCTGCCGATCCTCCGCAGCACAGCGTCGAGGGCCGCCTCGTCGCCGATCACTTCCGGCAACTCGGCCCACAGCAGGTCAAGGTGGATTCCGCCGGCCATGTCAGCGACCCCCGCCGAAGAAATCGACCAGTGGAACTGGGCGTGCTCGGCGGTTGCGAATCTTCCGCTGCAAGTCATTTAGCGACCGCGCTGCCGGACGTGCTAGCTGGTGCCGGCGAACCTGGCGCTGCAGCTCCCGACTTGACATTGGCCTACGGCCGTATGTGCTGAGGTCCGCATCTGCGACGCGACGGGGCGCCGGCTGCTGCGAGCGCCGAGCCGGTTCTGACAGGTAAGCAGCACGGACCTCGTGCGGGCTCGCGAACCCGCGGAGCTCCATCTCGGCGCGCACGATCTGGTGCGCCTCACTGCGGCTGTAACCCTCCTGAATCAGCGGCGCCACCTATCTGCCGCCGCAACTGTCCGTTGTCACTCATGGTGTCTCCTGTGTGTTTGTGCCCGACGCCTTTTACGCCGGGCTGCTATGTCGCCGCGCGCTGCCGCGCGACGCCCTTACGTCAACGGCCCCACCGAGCGCCGTCCGGTGAAAGTCCCTTGCCGTCCCACGGCTGCTCGATCCAGTGCGGTTGGGCCTGCTGCTCGCGCCGCAGTCGTGCCGCCTCGACCGCCGACTGTGTAGCGACCGCATTCCAGTCAGAGTCGGTCATCTCACTCTCAGCAATGAACCGAACCGGCTGGGGCGTAGCGGCCGGCTGTGAAGCCTCCCTGGCAGCGCGCCCCCAGCTACGGAGCCACTCACCCAGTGAGCGGCGAGGAGCTGTCACAGCCTCAAGTGTTGATCGCGCGTCCCCACCCGGCGCGATCGCGTACGGATCGGGTGTGCCCGGGCGTGGCGGGGTCGCGAACGGGTCGCCCTGGTGCTGGGCGTGCTGCTGGTCATAGCGTCGGTTCTCCGCGCCGCACTCACGCGCATATTTCAATGCCGCGCGGAACTTCGGGTCACGCGCCCACCCACGCACGTCGCCCTCGGTGACAAGTCCGTAGTTGCGCATCGTGCGCTCGAGCGCCTCCCGCTCTCCGCCAGGACAGCCACCGTGAAGCTCTGCGAGGTAATACGCCGGTTCGGCAGCGAAAATCGTGTAATCGACCTCCTCGCGCAAAACATGCTGACTCATACGCTCGTCCTTTCTAGAAACGCGGCCCGGGTTACGGGGCCGATGGTGAGAACGCCCCAAACCGCGAGCGTCGCCGCACAGATAGGTGACGTGTCACTTAGCGACCGTTTCCGATCCCACGCCCACAAGTCCGTCAACCGCCTACGCATCGCGCCCTGAACGCTTTGCGCGAGCGCATCGCAGCCCGAGTGCCGCAGCACGTCACGGTCGACGAGATCCGTGAAACTCACGCACGCCCTCGCGAAGTCGCGTGTTGTCGTCTGGTGAACGGTGAGTCCGTACTCCTGCAGCCTCGGGATCAACGCCCCAGCCGGCGAGCCTGCGTCGACCACGATCCCCGCGTTGCGGTGCGCGTCGTCGAGTTGGCGCATCCTGTCAATCAGCCAAGTGGTGCCCGACCCGTAGTCGGTCACGTCAACGCAGACGCGATCCTCCTCGTCATACCCCGCGACCGCGATCGCGCTCGTCGTCGCATCGAACGCGCAGTCGATCGCGAACAGCACCGTACCCGTCGGACGGCAGCTCGAATCGGCGAGCGCCTGCCATACCGGGAACGAGATCACTGAATCAACCTCGCTGCGCTGCACCCACTGGTTAGCGCTGAAACGCCGCCAGTCAATTTCAGTCATCGACGGTGACTCGAAACGCTCCCGGAGAAGCTCAACGGTGACCCAGGGCGCAGGATTCGCCGCCTTCACCGCCTCGATGTCGCGCGGGTCACCATCCTCGGGGAGGCTCCATTCGTGCCACGTGAAGCGATCGCCGTGCAGTCCGAGATAAGCGCCGTCACGGATCGCGCCGAGCTCTAGCGAGCGCTCCCGCATCGCCCAGAGCAGCCCCTCGTCTTTGACGCCCGCCGTCGAGATGCCGAAAAGCCGGCCGTCCCGCTTCTGCACGCCTGCGAGCAAAATCGTGTACCGCTCCGACGCCCTCCAGCGGTGCACCTCATCGGCAACGGCGAAGGTGAGCAGCAGCCCGTCCATCGTGTCGCTGTCGGCCGCGAGCACCCGGAACCGGCCGCCCGTGCGCTTGTTGATCGCTTCGCGTTGCTTCAACCGCACACGCGCCGCGAGCCCCGGTGAACGCTCCACGAACCCGCGGAGCTGCGTCAACAAAAGTTGGCCCTGGTCACGGCTTGCAGCGCAGACCGCGCCCTCGCAATCCGGGTCGGTCAACAGCTCAAAAAGCGCGAGCGCCCGCGAGCAGCGTCGTCTTACCTGAGCCCTTCGCGATGCAGACCATCGACTCGCGGCAACCCGCGAAAAAGTCAGTGAGCATCCGCGCCTGAAAATCCTCGACCCGCATAGGCCGCCCGTTGTCAAGGACAAGTCGCGAGCAGAATCGGTCGAACGCCTCGAGCGACCTCACCATGCCGGCGAGCGGTAACGGAACCCGCGCGATCCCGCGAGCCGCCGCTCCAACGCGGTGCTGCGATTACAGCGAACGCACTCCGGGCCTTCGTAGCGGCTGCGGTCCGCCGGGTCGTGCCCGAGATCCCACTCGGCATCAGGCAAGAGCTCAAACCCGCAGCGCGCGCAGAACACGCCGCCGCGCTTCACTCGCGCCGCCCAGCGCTTCCGTAGCGCCTGGTGCGCGTACCCGTAGCCGCGGCTCGTCGTACTCATCGCGCGTCCACCGGATCGAACTCCGAAAACGGATCATCAGCCGGCGTCGCGCCATCATTCGGATGCAGCGCAAGCCAGAGCTTTACCGCCTGCAAGCTGCCGGACCTGATCGCGCGCACGAGAAGCCGCTCGATCTCCTCGAGCGACATCGCCTCATCGCTGACCTCGACTGGCGATGATGACGGCCACGTAGGTGATGGTAAGAGGCCGCTGGTTACGATCTCCTGATGGCTGCAGATCAGCATCCACCGGTTCCCCCGCGCGACTTCCCGCCGGCTCGGACGGTCGTGGTGCCGGACCGCGGTGAGTTCTTCCTCCGCGACTCGGGTCCCACCCACCCACCCCCCTCCTCCGGCGACGGTCCGGTCGTGTTCATGCTCCATGGCTGGATCGCCAGCGCCGACCTCAACTTCGGCGGGCTCTACGACGACGTGATCGCGGCCGGCTACCGGGTGATCAGCATCGACCATCGTGGCCACGGCCGCGGGCCGCGGCCACTGGTGCCATTCCGGCTGACGGATTGCGCTGACGACGCTGCCGCCGTGATGCGCGCGTTGGGGATCGGACCGGCGATCGTCTACGGGTACTCGATGGGCGGCGCGATCGCGCAGCTGGTCGCGCGCGACCACCCCGAGATCATCGCCGGCCTGGTGCTGAGCGGCACCGCCCAGCACTGGCAGGAAGACGAGCTCAAGCGCAGCTGGAAGGCGATGCCGCTCCTCGGCTTCGGCCTGTCGGTCGCCCCTGGGCGCGGCTGGGGCGCGGCGCTGAGGCGCGTCGGCGTCAGAGCCGGCCCGGGCACGGGCTGGGTGCATGCGGAGATGACACGGCACAGCGGGCGCGCGATCGGCCAGGCCGGGAGCGAGCTCGGCCGCTTCGACTCGCGGCCGTGGCTGCGCCCGCAGCCGTTCCCCACGGCCGTGGTGCTGACGACCGCCGATGATGCCGTGCCGCCGGCCAAGCAGCGGGAGCTGGTCGCTGCTCTGAACGCGACCGTATTCGAGGCGCCGGTGCGCCACCTCGAGGTCGCCGCGATGGCGAGTGACGCCTCCGCCCACCGCTACAACCCGGTGCTGATACGGGCGCTCGACCACGTACGTTTGGCCGCCGCATCCGGTAGCCTTGCGGCCAATGAGCCGTAGGCGAACAGCCCTCTTCGCGCTGTCGGTCGTGGTCGCGGCGCTAGCGCTGGCGCCGGCGGCGTTTGCGACGACACACGGTGGTCAAGGGCTCTTCGGCCCGACGGACGCCACGGACATCACCAACACGATGTTCATCCTCATCGGGCTGTTTCCGGTGCTGATCATCGTCTTCTCCCTGATCCAGGCGTGGCTCGACCACCGCAAGCACGCCCGTCAGGACGCCGCCAAGCACCGCGCCTCCGCGGCCGAGTGGAAGGGCGGCTGGTAACAGCCGACCCGGCGCGCCCGGAATTCGCAGCATCCAAACGCTACGTTAGGTCGATGGCTTACTTCGTCACCGGTGCGACGGGCTTCATCGGCAGCAATCTCGTGCCACTCTTGTTGGGGCGCACGGCGCGCAAGCGCGGCGCCAATGCCGACATCCATCTGCTGGCACGCGAGAGCTCGCTGGTGCGGCTCGAGCATCTGATCGACACCTGGACGGTGAAGATCCCAGCCGCCCGCGCCCGGCTGAAGCCCGTGGTCGGAGACCTGCACGAACCACTGCTGGGGATCGATCCGGAGACGATCGCCGCGCTGCGCGAGCAGGGCATCGCGCATTTCTTCCACCTCGCCGCGGTCTACGACATGACTGCCGGGACCGAGGTCAACCAGCTCGCCAATGTCGAGGGCACGCATCACGCGCTGGAACTCGCCGACGCGATCGGCGCACGGCTGCTGCATCACGTCTCCTCGATCGCGGTCGCCGGCACCTACCGTGGCGAGTTCGGCGAGGACATGTTCGACGTCGGGCAGCCGCTCGACCATCCCTACCACCGCACGAAGTTCGAATCTGAGCGACTCGTGCGCGAGACCGCGACGATGCCGTGGCGGATCTACAGGCCCTCGATCGTCGTCGGCGACTCACGCACGGGCCGCACCGACAAGGTCGATGGCCCCTACTACTTTTTCCCGCTGCTGAAGCGCGCGCACCGGATGGTGCCGGACTGGCTCCCGCTGATCGGACCCGAGCTGGGCAGCACCAACCTGGTTCCGGTCGACTATGTCGCCGCCGCGCTGGATCACATTGCCCACCAGCCGGGGCTCAATCGGCATGCGTTCCACCTGACGGACCCGAACTCGTCGCGCGTCACCGACGTGCTGAACACATTCGCGAAGGTCGCCGGAGCGCCGCAATTCGCCGTCACGCTCGACCCGGGACCGCTGGCGTCGCTGCCTCGCGGTGCCGCCGGGGCCCTGATGTCGGTGCCCGGCGCGCACGCGGTGCGCCGGGCGCTGCTTGCCGAGGTCGGCATCCCCGACGAGATCGTCGAGTACGTCGGCCTGACCGCGGAGTTCGGCACCGAACGGGCGCGGCAGGCGCTGGCGGGTTCTGGGATCGAGGTGCCGGCCCTGGCGAGCTACGCCGGGAAGCTCTGGGATTACTGGGCGCGCAACCTGGACCCCGAGCTCGCGCAATACAGCAGCGTCACGAGCGCCGTCGCCGGCAAGACGGTGCTGATCACCGGCGCCTCGAGCGGCATCGGGCGGGCGGCGGCGCTGCTGTTGGCGCGCAGGGGCGCCACGGTGCTGCTGGTTGCGCGTGGGCTCGAGCAGCTCGAAGAGACGCGGGATGAGATCTACGCGGTGGGCGGCACCGCGCACATCTACCAAGCCGACATCTCCGACCCCGAGTCGGTCGACGCAGTGATCGAGCGCGTACAGGCCGAGCATCCCCAGGTCGACATCCTCGTCAACAATGCAGGTCGCTCGATCCGCCGCTCGGTGGCGCTCTCCTATGACCGCTTCCACGACTTCGAGCGCACGATGCAGCTCAACTATCTCGGGACGATCCGGCTGATCATGGGCCTGTTGCCCGGCATGCGCGAGCGGCATTCGGGCCACATCATCAACATCTCGTCGATCGGTGTGCAGACGAACCCGCCGCGGTTCTCGGCGTATGTGGCCTCCAAGTCCGCGCTCGACGCCTGGACGCGCGTGGTCAGCTCCGAGTGCATCGCCGACGACGTCCACTTCACCACGATTCACATGCCGCTGGTCAAGACGCCGATGATCGCCCCGACGAAGCTCTATGACCGCTTCCCGACGATCTCGCCCGAGCAGGCGGCGGAGATGATCGCCGAGGCGATCCGCACCAGGCCGAAGACGATGGGCACGCACCTCGGCACGCTCGGCGAGGTCAGCTACGCACTGTTCCCGAAGCTCGTCGACCGGGTCCTCTCGACGGCGTACAAGGTGTTTCCCGATTCGGCCGCCGCCCGCGGCCAGAAGGATCCGACCGAGCACGCATCAAACAAACAGACGGCGTTCGCGCGGTTGATGCGCGGCGTGCACTGGTAGCTCGGCCCCGCGCGGCGGCGCGCGTCCAGCCCTGCCGCGAGTCAGCCGGCAGTGTCGTGAGTCGTTAATTCGGCAGTAGGCTCGCGAGTGGCTGGGCGTGTGTGGGGTCGCACGATTCGCAAGGCAGATACTGGTGGTATCTGCCGCGAAGCGGGTGGTTCCACGCGCGTCCAGACGCCGCGAGGCCGCGGCGAATTAGCGACTCACGGCACCAGCAGCAGGCCCTCGCGCAAGCCGCCGCGCCCGATCTCGAGCGGCGCGTCGAACAGCTCGCAGACCGCTTCGAGGATCAGCACGCCACCTGCCAACAGACGCGCGCGCTGCACGTCAACGCCGAAGCGGGCGGCCAGCGCGACCGCACCGAAGCGCTCCACGATGCCAAGCAGGTAGGCAATCGCCTCCGCGTCGACGACCGGCCCGGCGAGCAGGCGCAGCGAGGTGGCGCTGCCCCCCACAGCGATCACGCGCTCCACGTGCGGCGGTTTGGAGTCGGCAAAGATGGCGCTCACCCGCTCGCGCGCGTAGCCCAGCTCGGCGGCCGTCGGCGGGTTCGACGGCAGCCACCGATGGGTCACGTCGGCCGACCCGATCTGCAGCGATTCCCACCACTGGACGTGGTCGGGCCCGGTGCCGACCACCAGTTCGGAGGAACCACCGCCCGCGTCCACGACGCCGATGCTTCCGTCCCCCAGCGCGCCTGCACCCCAGGCGGCGCCGATGAACGCGAACCGCGCCTCCTCGGCGTCGGTCAGGATCTCGACCTCAAGGCCGGCGCAGCTGGCACGGATCAGTGCTACGAGCGCGGCGCCGTTGCCGGCGCGGCGCACGCCGGCGGTGGCGACGCAACGGATCTGCGTGGCGCCCATCTCCCGCGCGATCGCAAGCTGCCCGCGTACAGCGGCCGCGACCTCGGCAAGCTTCGTGACCGGGATCGCCCCGCCTGCATCCAGCGAGCGCCCGATCTGCGTGAACGCCCGCTCCTGTCGGCACTCCAGCAGCCCACCATCGACGCAGTCGGCCACCAGCAGCCGGGTCGTGTTCGAGCCGATGTCGATGCAGGCGCGGCGCAAGAGGTCGTTACGCTACCGGCCCGCCCGCGGCGTGTGTGTCAGGCTGCAGCACCGCCGGCCGCGAGCTCGTCACCCGGGCGGGAACTCGCCATCGCGGCTCGTGAAACGGGAATCAGCAGACCGGACAGCGCCGCGACGACCAGGAAGCCCGTCGCCATCCAGTAGCTCTCGGTGAAGCCGGTCACCGTCGGGTGGTGGTGCAGCATGTGGGCGGTGATGAACGTCGCGGAGATCTGGCCTCCGAGCGCGCCTCCGAGGGTCCGCATGACGGTGTTCATGCCGGTGGCGACGCCCGTCTGATGCGGCTCCACGGCGACGACCATCAGGTTGCCGAGCGCCGAGAAGGCAAGCCCGATGCCGATACCCAGGAGCGCGGTGCTGATCAGGATGTCGTAGGGATGGCCGTGTTGGAGCGCCGACCACAGGAACGCCACGGCGGAGATCCCGGTGCCGACGATCAGCGCGAGCTTCGACCCGTAGCGCCGGGCGACCTGTCCGGCGACGCTCCCGAGCGCCCCCATCCCAACCGCCGCCGGCAGCAGGTAGAGGCTCGAAACCACCACCGAAGCTCCGAAGCCGAACCCCGTGCTCCGGGGGAGCTGCGCGAACTGCGGGAACACGATGAACGACGCGTACATGCCGGCGCCGATCAGGAAGGCGGCGACGTTGGTCGTCCACACGCCGCGGATCCGCATCATCGTCATGTCGATCAGCGGGTTCTCGCTTCGGACCTCGAGCGCAATCCAGAACGTGATCACGATCACGCCTGCGAGCATCAGCGCGAGCGACCTGGCTCCACCCCAGCCCCAGGTCGAGGTCTGCGCGATGCCGATCAGCAGCAGGCTCATGCCGACCGTCATCACGGCGGCGGCGACCCAGTTCACGCGCCCCGGGGCGCGCACCGGCGACTCCGGGATCCACTTCCAGGTCGCCGCGGCGGCGATCAGCGTGACGATCAGCGGGATCCAGAAGAGCCAGTGCCAACCAAGGTGCTGGGCGATCAGCGCGCCGAGGACGAGGCCGAAACCGCCACCGACCCCGAGAATCGATGACATCAGCCCGATGCTGCCGGCGACGCGTTTCGCCGGGAACTCGTCGCGCGCGATTGAGAACGCGAGCGGGAAGATGCCGCCGGCGACTCCCTGGATCACACGCGCAAAGATCAGCATCCCCAACGAGTCGGAGACCGCGGCGATGAGCGTGCCGGCGGCGAGGATCAGCAACGTCCAGAGCAGCAGCTTCTCCTTGCCGTACATGTCCCCCAGCCGCCCGATCACCGACGTGCCCACGGAGGCGGACAACAGGAACGCGGTGAGCAGCCAGGTCGTGCCCGTCTCGGAGGTGTGCAGCGCGTGCTGGAACGTCGGCAGCGCCGGGATGATCGCCGAGGACAGGACTGCGTAGGCGAGGCCGGCCGTGCTGAGCACGGCCAGAATCACGTTCGGGTGGATCGTGTGCGGGCTGTGTGACGGGTCCGTGTGCGGCTGCTCGGGATCCATCGCAGTCCTGGTCGCCACGCTTTTACTGTATTGAATCGCCTACGCGCGAACTGCCTATGCGCGAACTGCCTACGCGCGAACCGCCTGCGCGAACCGCCTGCGCGAACCGCCTACCGCGCCCGCCGGCGTCCCGCTCAGCCAACCGGCGTCGCGCTTGCGGCGAGCAGGTGAGCCTCGACGCTGGCGAGGTGGGCCTCCATCGCAGCGGTGGCTTCGTCGAGCTCGCGTGCACATACGGCCCTGACGATCTCGACGTGTTGTTCTTGATACTCCTCGCGCCGTTCACGGCTGTCGTTTCGCCGCTTCAGGCTGCCCCAGATCTCCCCCTCGCGAGCGAGCTCTACCGTCCGGTACATCGCGACCAGCAGCTGGTTGCG
>Ga0182024_10013062_pt1 | contig 16295 bp, 10 predicted proteins | sample P32metaG_FD_120480 | JGI IMG/M metagenome (GOLD analysis project Ga0182024, IMG submission 120480) | Permafrost microbial communities from Stordalen Mire, Sweden - P3-2 metaG (Illumina Assembly) | ecosystem: Environmental > Terrestrial > Soil > Wetlands > Permafrost | place: Sweden: Stordalen... | reverse complement strand
CTTGGCGTTGGTATAGGCACCGGACACATCGAAGGTCAGCTCCTCGGTCAGCCGCGTCGAGGTCTCCACTTCGGGTCCGTACGCCCGGGCATTGCCGGCGTTGGTGTCGTACGGATAGCCGCAGGTCAGTGACACCACCTGCTGGATCTGCGACCACTTGATGTAGTAGACGTCGGCGTTGACGGAGAATCGCCGGTCATCGAACCGCGCCTTCTCACCGAGCTCGAAGCTCAACACCGAATCCGGACCATACTGGGGCTGCTTCGAAATGTACGATCCGGCGGGTACTGCCAGGCTCGGATCGAGCTGATTCGCCAGCGGCACGTTGCAATTGTAGGCGCCCGGATTGGCTTGCAGCTGCTGCACCGTCGGAAGCGGGATCGGCAGGTTCACGCCGCCCGGTCGCGAGCCCTTGGCCACCGTACCGTACACGGTCAGATCCGGCGTCGGCGTATAGGAGAGGTTCACCTTCGGCAACACCGCGCTGCCGTTCTGGCGCACATCCAGCAGGGTGTGGTCCTGGTTTGCAGCCGCCGTGCCGAGACCGGCCTGGTCCGCGTGGTTGGCAATCGTGTAGTGGAAGAAGCGCAGGCCAGCGGTGAGCTTCAGGTCGTCCAACAACTTATACGAGGCTTCGCCGAACAGGGCGACCTGCTTCATGATGTTCGGATTGTTGTCGTTGAAGATGGCACCATTCGGATTGGCGGCCTGCCCGCTCGCGTACGGCGGCAGCGATGCGTCCGGATAGCGCAGCACGCTGTTGGGATTGTACTGTTCCGCGTCGGGGCAGTGGCCGCCGACCGGGTTGGAAGGCGATGGGGGACCGCAGGTCAGCGCGGTGGCATAGGGCGTATTCTGGTTGAAGGTGTTGTAGCCCGAATGCAGATCGGCGCCGTAGACACCGCCCTGCCACTGGAACTTGTTTTCGCCATTGGATGCCAGGCGCAGCTCGAAGCTGTCCTGCGTGGTGTTATCCTCCTCCACGTAGAGGCTGGGCAGGAAAGCGGTCAGGTTATTGATGTTCTGCAGCGCTTCGGTCGAGTCGGTCGACTGAAACACATAGCGCCGCCAATACGCCGGGGCAAAGGTCAGCGTCGCCGGACCGAAGTCGTAGACGGCATCCATGCTGAGCATCTTGAAGGAGTCGTAGTACGGCTCCTGCGTATCGTACGGCTGATAGATGCCCGGATTGGTCGGATAAGGCGACGGCGAGATGCCCGTGGCCTGGTAGTTGTTATAGCCATCGGCATCGATGCGCTGGTACATCACGTTGGTCGTGACCGAGAGCTGCTCGCTCGGCTTCACCAGCAGCGCCGCACGGGCCGAGGAGAACCGCTCCAGGTTCGTACCGGTGATGGTCTTAGAGATGGTCGCGTCCGCCACGTCGCCGCGATTGCAGTAGTAGTAGACGCACTGCGTGGGTGTCCCTGCGGTGCCATACGGGCCGGTCGGGTACGGGAAATTCGGCTCCACGTAGCGATCGATCCAGCCACTGATGTACTTGTCGGTGCCGACCACGCGCAGCGCCACATCGTCACCGATCGGCAGGTTCACCATCGCGCTGCCGCCGCCGTTCCAGCTGCCGCCCGATTCTGTATAGGAGGTATTCAGATCGGCCGCGGCCTCGTATTTGCCCAGCTGCGGCTGATTGGTGACCAGCTTGATGGTGCCGCCCATCGACCCCGCTCCGTACAGCGTGCCCTGCGGGCCGCGCAGTACTTCCACGTGGTTCAGATCGAACAGGTCCGGATCGATGACGGTGCGGCCGTTGAGCGCGACCGCGGATGCCGACAGCGGCGTTTCGTCGATGTAAAAGCCGACCGTGGCGGTGGAGCCACCGGCTGAGGTCAGACCGCGCATCTCGTATTCGGTCTGCCCAGGGCCCGCCGTGCGCAGCGAGACTCCGGGGACCGCAGCGGCGAGATCTTCAACGCTGGTTATGTTCTGATTCTGCAGATCCGAGCCGCTCAGCGCCGACAGGCTGATCGGCGTCTCCTGCACGGTCGATTCACGCTTCTCGGCCGAGACCACGATCTCCTGCAGCTCATCGCCGGCCTCGGCAGCGGCGGCGCGCGCCGTGTGTGGCGTACTCAGCGCCGCCAGCGGCAGCAGCGCGGCAACGGTCCATCGCACACTCAGCGTCCGAAATGATGTCTCACTGCCGTTACGGGCGGCGACCGCCGAACCTTGCGCTCTTCGCATGTGGAGCTCTCCCAGAAATATCAGCTGCTACGCCCGTCTGGCTGCCAGCCATCGGTTTGTTATCGGTCGGCGTTTGCATGGTAGTGAAGTAAGTTGCATACGAATATCACGCGGTGTGAAGCCGGGTCAACTGGGATGCGTGTGGTAACGGCGAGACACACCACCGGCGAGGCGCAGCCGCCCCGCCGGAAGACGGCGGCGCACCAGCTTGGCGCGGGTCGGGACCGCGCTGCACTACGCTGCCTCATGTAAGCTTCGTGCATCGGCATGAAGGATCTTAACAACTCATAATGGCAACCATCATCGACGGCAAGGCGGTGGCGGAAAATCTGCGGCGCGAGATTGCGCAGCAAGTCGCGCAACTGTCCAAAGCTCATGGGATTCAGCCGGGATTGGCGGTGGTGCTGGTCGGCAATGACCCGGCCAGCGAAGTCTATGTCGGCAGCAAGGGCCGCAGCACGGTCGAAGCCGGCATGCGCTCGTTCGAGCATCGGCTGAGCGACCAGACAACTCAGGCGGAGCTGCTGGCGCTGATCGCCCGCCTGAACGCCGACAACGCGGTCGACGGCATCCTGGTGCAGCTGCCGCTGCCTAAACACATCGACAGTACCGTGGTGCTCGAGGCGGTCGATCCGGCCAAGGATGTCGACGGTTTCCATCCGATCAACGTCGGCCGGGTTGCCACCGGCGCCGGCGGCATCGTGCCCTGCACGCCGCTGGGCTCCTTGATGCTCATCAAATCGCTCAATACCCCGCTGGTGGGGCTCGACGCGCTGATCGTCGGTCGTTCAAATATCGTCGGCAAGCCCATGGTGCAGCTGCTGCTGGGCGAGCAATGCACCGTCACGATCGCGCATTCCAGGACGCGCGATCTGCCGGGGCGCTGCCGACAGGCCGACATCCTGGTGGCGGCGGTCGGCCGGCCGCAGATGATCCGCGGCGACTGGGTGAAACCTGGCGCCATCGTCATCGATGTCGGTATCAATCGCCTGCCGGCCGAAGCCGGCGGCAAGTCGCGCCTGGTCGGCGATGTCGCCTTCGAGGAGGCCCGTCAGGTGGCGGGCGCCATCACTCCGGTCCCCGGTGGCGTCGGCCCCATGACCATCGCCTGCCTGCTCAGGAACACGCTGCAGGCCGCGCGCGCGCGGCGCGCGCCAGCGAACTAGCTCGTAGCGCGTAGCCCATGACAGCCAGCCCGGCGCTCGGTTAGCCGGACGCGCTGCGCTTCTTCTTGTCCGGATCGTCGAACGGCAGCGTGTGGGCCGTGGCGGCGCCCTGCACGCGCTTGCCGCGGATCTCCAGCCGCTTGCCCGCCACGGCCGCTGGCAGATCCAGCCGCGCCAGCGCCATCGACTGCCTGGTCAGCGTCGAATACATGCCGCAGGTGATCACGCCGACCTTCTTGCCGTCGGCATAGACCTCATCGCCCAGGTCGGCCGCGCCCGGCCCGTCAACCAGCACGCCGAAGATCCTGAAGCGTTCCTTGCCCTTGAGCCGGTAGTGCTGCTCGGCGCCGCGGAAGTCGCTCTTGTTCGGGCTCACCGTGAAATCCAGTCCGAGTTCCCAGAGCGAATCGCCGGGAGGATCCTTGGCAAATGGGTACATCTGCGACATGTCGTACGGGTAGAACAGCAGGCAGCTCTCGACCCGCAGCATGTCGAGGGTGGCGAAGCAGGTCGCGGCGATGCCGAAACTCTTGCCCTCGGCCAGCACCGTGTCCCAGATATGGCCGGCATCCTCGCCCTTGCAGAACAGCTCGTAGCCGCGCTCGCCGCTGTAGCCGGTGCGCGAGATCATGATCGGGCGACCGAACAGCTGGGCCGGCATGTGATGAAAGTACTTCAGCTGACGGATACCGGGCACGAATTTCTCGAGGAAATCGACCGCCACCGGGCCCTGCAGCGACAGATCGTGCAGATCGTCATCGACGATCATCGCGGCGTTGCGACCGAGCACCGCCTGGGTAAGGGTCTCGTGTCCCGCGCCGCTGCCGTGCACCACCATCCAGGCATTGGGCGCCATGCGATAGAGAATGCAGTCCTCGATGAAATGGCCGGCCTCGTTCAGCATGCACGCATACGCCGACTTTCCCGGGTAGATCTTGCTGACATCGCGCGTGCTGGCGTAATGCAGGATGGCCGAGGCATGCGGTCCGACCAGGTAGAGTTTCTTCAGCCCGGAGACGTCCATGAGTCCGGCCTTGGTGCGGATCGCGACGTGATCGAGCGCCATGTCGTGGGCATAAGTCCATGCGGTCCCCATGCCGTTCCAGTCCTCAAGCTTCGATCCGAGCGCGCGATGGCGGTCCGCGAGAACTGAATAGCGCCAGCTCAATGCCATGAGATCTCTCCTGTCGTTGGTGTTATTCGGGCGCCGTGCCGGACGTGGTCGGCGAGCCATCGTCGAACTGCGAAAGGTATTGCACCGCGATCGGCCGATGACGCGTGAGCCCCTTGTAGTCGACCAGCGCCGGGTGCAGGTCGCGCAGCACGCGGTGGACGCGCCGGGCCCACTTCGGCACGGTTGCCACATCGGCGAGGCTGAGCATGTAGGTGCGTACCATGAACACGATGCCGTTCGAGCGCGGCAGCCGCCACAGTCCCTGCAGCTCTGTGCGCAGGTGCAGTTTCTTCGCCACGTTTTCCAGCGTCACGGTGCTCCGATCGGGTCCCCACTCGTCATAGTTGTGCGGCGAGGAATCGAGATTGGCGTTGACCGTCATGGTCCAGTTGTAGCGGCGCACGGGCTCGTTCAGCCGCAGGTTCAGCAGAAACTTCAGTGCGCGGTCGAACACGCCCATCTCGTGGCCGAGCGGCACCGGGCCGTGCCATTCCTTGAAGCTCATGCCCATGTCGAAATCCATCGACCAGTCGGCAGGCCCGGTGACCATGCCGCCCTCGACCCAGAGGTCATTGTCGCGCTGATCCATGATCACCCAGTCGCCCTGCAGCTGACGCGTGATGTATTCGAGCGGCGGCTGCGGCAGGCTGGCGGGATCGCCAAAGGTGAAATGCTGATCGAGCCCGAGCGGCCGGTTGATCCAGTGCCAGCCCCTCCCCTGTCGCGTGAGCGTGAACCAGTGCGGATAGGACTGCGACAGCGACTGCATGCCGAGCTCGAGCGTATCCCACTGCGCACTCATCATGTGCGGCAGCGCCTGGATACGCAGCGGATCGCGCTTGATCACCAGCGCACGCTCGTAGCATTCCTCGACGTAGTGCTCATCGCAGTCGATCGGAAACTCGATCACCGAGCCGGCGGGTCCGGCCACATGCGGCTCGATGTTGACCGAGTACATGTAGCGGTCTTCGGGAAAGGGCAGCGGAAAGCGGCGAACGGCCGCGGGGCTATTGGTGAATGTGTACTCGCCCCGGTAGACCTGATCCATCTTCTTCAATGCCACGTTCATGTCGGTGACTCCTAAAGATTGAGTACCAGCTTGCTGCACCGCGCGCGCGAAACGCAAGGCATGATGGCTTTGCCTGACGCCTTCTCGTCGTTCGAAAGATAGTGGTCGTTGTGCACCAGCTCGCCGTCCACGCTGAGCACTTCGGCGCGGCAGAAGCCGCAGACACCGCCGCGGCACAGATAGGGTGCATCGACGCCGGCCGCTTCGATCGCTTCGAGCAGGCTCTGGTCCGGCAGCACGTGCAGGTCGATACCCGACTTCTGCAGATGGACGTCGAATGCTTCGCCGGTCGGCGGCGCGGCGAACTTCTCGTAGTGCACATGGCTCTCGGGCCAACCGAGAGCGCGCGCGGTATCCAGGACACGCGTGATCATGCCGGCCGGTCCGCATACATACACGTGCGTACCCAGCGGCTGGCGGGACAGCAATTCCTCGATGTCGATGAAACGCTGGGCGCTGTCGTGGTACAGCCGCGCCCGCTGCGGCTCGGCTTGGGCAATGAGCTCGCAGTAGGCGCCGTGCTGCGGTGAGCGCGTCGCATAGTGCAGCTCGAAGGGAACCTCGGTCAGTCGCAGATCGTGCAGCTGCGCCATGAAGGGGGTGATGCCGATGCCGCCGGCGAGCAGCAGATGCTTTCTCGCCAGTTTCGCCAGCCCGAACAGATTGACCGGATGGGCAATCTCGAGCTCGGTGCCGACCTGCACCTGCTCGTGCATGAATGTCGAGCCGCCGCGCGACGGCTCGACGCGCAGCACGCTGATCTGATAGCTGTCGAGCTCGTTCGGCGAACTCATCAATGAATAGGGATTGCGGTAGACGCGCTGCGCGCCGCGCATCACCACGATGATGTGGGAGCCGCCCGAGAAGGCCGGCAGCTCGCCCCCGGCGATCGGCGCGAACCTAAAGTGCTTGATCTGCGGCGTGATCTGCTCGACCGCGACCACGCGCACGGGAATGGTATCGGCGTGGCTCGCGCTCACAGAAAGACTTCCTTGATCTCGGGTCGCTCGCCGGGCGCTTCGGCATCGATCATCACGCCCATATAGGCCGCGAGCCGGCGCGAGTAATGATCGCGTACTACCAGCCAGCGGCTGCAGCCGCACTGGACGATGTTGGTACGGACGTTCTCGATGGTCTCGCGGCAGTGGATGCAGTGCACGCGGCGCGCCAGCGTGCCGCACTCCTCTGCGCGCACCTCGTCCTGTGCCAGATTGAAGCCGTGCGCGATGCGCATCACCAGCCCCATGAAGCTTTCAGGTCCCGCGACATAGAGCCGCGTGCCCATGAGCGCCTGGTCCATCGCGGCGGTCAGATCGGACAGCATCGGGTCGATGGCGTTGAAGCTGCGCAGCTCGGCGATGTTGGCGGCCCGGAAGGCCTCAGTGTTGGCCTGCGGCGCGGCGGCATCGGCCACGTACCAGATGCGTGTATGCGCTTTCGATTCGGGCATGGCCCGGTCGAAGTCGCCGAGCAGCCGCGACAGCGGCGCGGCGCCCACCCCATAACCGACCATGAGGTGGTAGCGGCCGCCCAGGTCCGGCTGCAGCGGCGCATAGATGGGCTTGCTTCGAATGCCTGTGATCAGCATGGCGGTGGCTCCTGATGCACCCCGTATCGCCTAGTAACGCGCCAGCGCGTGGGTGACCAGCAGCACCAGCACCGCCGCCACGAGCGTCACATAGGGCCAGACACCCGCGCGCCGCACGAGTTTCTGGCCGGCGCCAATTTCAAGATCCTCGACCATCGAGGGCGGAAACTGCCCCTTGTCCTGCAGATAGTGCCGATAGACGAACACCGGCACGATCAGCGCCGCGAAGATCAGTCCGCTGCGCAGCGCACCCACGCCGGTGACGTCTGCGCCCATGCCCATGAACGCCAGATTCACGAACCCCAGCAGCGCGCCGGCGGCAATGATCCAGCTGGGCGCGCGCCATGGGCGCGCCTGGTTGGGGCGGTCCATGCGATGAATCCAGCCGGCATTCAGATTCAGGAAGCTGAAGATCAGGTAGCCGACGTTGGCGGCCGCGAGCACGAACACGTAGTCCGACATCAGCAGCAGCAGCAGATTGAACCCCAGGTTGGTCCACATGGCGCTGGTTGGCGCCCCATGGGCGTTGAGCTTGGACAGATACTTCGGCAGCCAGCCGTCGACCGAGGCCTGGTAGAGCGTGCGCGAGGAGCCCGCCATCGAGGTCATGAGCGACAGCACCAGCGCCAGGATCAGCATCACGATCACGAACGCGCCGCCGACGCTGCCGCCGATGTGCACCATGCGCGCCATCACCTGCGCCACGCCCATGCCGCTGTAGATGTCGGGCGCCAGCATGCCGGTGTACACCGGCGCCTCGAGCACCGCGCCGTGCGCATCGAGTACCGCCGGCTTCACCAGATCGCCAAGACCGAGGAAGCCCTGGAACGCAAACGGCACCAGCGTGTACACCACCAGGCACAGCAGTCCCGAATAGAAGATCGCCTTGAAGGTGTCGGTCTTCGGATCCTTGAACTCGCCGGTGTAGCACACCGCGGTCTCGAAACCGTAGGTCGACCAGGCGGCCAGGAACATGCCGCCCGCGATCACGGTCCAGCCGGCAAGATTCCAGCTGCCCTGGCTGACGGTGCCGGCCACATCGTGCGCCAGCGGCAGCAGCGGAAAGAAATGCGCCTTGACCAGATCGCCGGTCAGGATCGGCATGACGCCGATCAGGATCAGCGGGATCATGGCCGAGATCCCCAGGATCTTGGTGGTATTGGCCGAGCGCAGGATGCCACCGTCCTGGATCAGCTTGACCGCAATCAGAATCACCGCACCGAGAATGAACACCGCATTGATGCGCAGGCTCAGGCCCGCCTTGATGGAACTCAGATCCAGCAGCGTCCACTGCCAGGTATTGATGAGCGCGTCGGGGGCGAACAGGCCATTGAGGATGTAACCGGCCGCCAGTCCCGAGCCGATCGCCTGCACCGGCGACCAGGCGAACCAGTTGCACCAGACCGAGATCGGCGCAATCAGCTTGCCGTAGCGCACCCAGGCGATGGCGCCGTAGACCGAGGTACCGCCGGACTTGTTCGGAAACAGTCCCGCGATCTCGGCATAGGTGAACGACTGGATAAATCCCATGATGATCGACGCGGTCCAGACCAGCCAGGAGAGGTTGCCGACGATGGCGGCGACGGCGCCAATCGAGAACAGCACCAGCGGCGGTACCCCGCTCGCAACCCAGAACGCGCCGGTCCAATCGATGCCGCGCTCGAGACCGCCGCTGGCGGCGCCGCTCGCCGCACCGCTGTCGCCCGCCACCGGCGCGCGGTCGGCCGCGGTACTCATGAGTATTGCTCCTCGAGCGCATCGGCCATCTCGAAGATATCGGCCACCACGCCATAGCGCGCGATGCTGAAGATCGAGGCGGCGGCATCCGAATTGATGGCGATCACGGTGCCGATGTGCTTCATGCCGGCGAGATGCTGAATGGCGCCGGAGATGCCCATGGCGATATAGAGCTTGCAGGCACTCGCGGTCTTGCCGGACTGCCCGACCTGGCGGCTCTTGGGCAGCCAGCCCGCATCCGCGATCGGCCGCGAGCAGCCGAGCGTCGCGCCGAGTTTGTCGGCCAGTGCGCGGAATTTCTGCACGTTGGCCTCCTCGCCGATGCCTCGCCCGATCGACAGAATGAACTCGGCCGCGGTCATGTCGACATCATCGCTTGCGGGTGGCTCGACGAACTCGACGCTGCGCACGCGTGACTTCACCGGCGGCGCCGCCAGGCTCGACACCGCCGGCGTGGCCGTACCCTCGGGTGGCTTGTAGACGTTGCCCCGGATCGCGAGCAGTACTACCGGTTTGCCCGGAAAATCGACTTCGATACTGACCTTCTGACCGTAACCGCCGCGCGTAGCGAGCAGCGCATCGTCCTGGAATTCGAGGCCGAACACGTCGCTGGCGAAACCGTAGCCATGCCGGGCGGCGACCGCTGCGGCATAACCAAACGCATCGATGCTGTGTGACAGCAGCACCAGCGACGGCTGTCGCGCTTCGATCAGCGCCTGCACCGCGGCCTCGATCACGTCCGGATCGAATTCACGCACCGCTACCTTGACCGTAACGATCTCATCGACACCGGCGACACTGACTGCCGGCACCAGCGCCTGCGGCGACTCCGCGATCAGCGCCACCGCGACCTTCTGGCCACTGCGTCGCACGCCTTGAGCGGCCGTGACCAGCTCCAGCGTGCCGGGACGCAGCTCGCCCCGGCGTTGCTCGGCAATGATCAGGATGCCGCTCATGCCGCACCGCCCGCGGCTTCGCGGATGATCTCGATCACCCGTCTGGCCTGCTCTTCGACACTGCCCTCGATCATTTGCGCCCGGCCCTTCTCCGGTACGTACATGCGCCGCACGTGCGACAGCGATCCGGCCTCGCCCACGGCGCTGGCCGGCACCGACAGGTCACTCAATGTCAGTACTTCGATCGGTTTGGCGGCCGCCAGCTTGATGGCGCGCAGCGAGGCGTAGCGCGGCGTATTGATGCCGAGCTGAATGGTCAGCACCGCGGGCAGATCGATCGCCATCTCGTGCAGCAGCCCACCTTCGAGCTCACGCCGGAATCTGGCGCTGCGGGCACCCGGATTGTAGGTCAGCTGCGTCAGCACGGCCGCATGCGGCCAGTCGAGCAGCGCGGCGGTGGCGATGCCCGTGGCCGCGAAGGCGTGATCGGATGACTGCGCGCCCGCCAGCAGCAACTCCGGCGCCTCACGACGGGCCACCGCGGCCAGTACGCGCGCGATGGCGATCGGGTCAGAGCCCTCGACGTCTGGATCCCAGACGCGGATGGCGCGATCGGCGCCCTTGGCCAGGCACTTGCGCAGCGTCTCGTCGGCCTCTGCGGGTGCCACCGAGACCACCACCACCTCGACCGGCGTGCCGGACCAGGCTTCCTTGATCCGCATGGCTTCCTCGAGCGAGAAGTCGTCCCACTCATTGAGATCGCGCAGCAGGAATTGCGCTTCCACGTCCTTGCCGTCGGCACGGATCTCGAAATCTTCATCGAGCGCCGCAACCTGTTTGATGGCCACCAGTATTTTCATGTGTCTTGAAGTGGTGTTTGCTTGCCGCGAAATGTGTTCGGTCTGCCTCAGGCCGCGACTGGTGCCGCCGGTGTCGCCTGGGGTTGGGCCAGCGCCTCGCGTACCAGTTCGATCAGTTCACGCACCACGAACTTGCCCTCGAGGCCCGAGGTCTTGAGCGCATCCTCGAACATGGTCAGGTCCTTCGGACAACTGACCACGAATACCTGCAGGCCTTCGATGCGTGCGGCTTCGCGCATGCGGTTCTGCGCCGGCTTTTCGGCGCCGACCGGATCGGGTATCCAGATGCGTCCGCCGCCGGCGCCGCAGCAGAATGAGTTCGAGCGGCAACGTCCCATTTCGACCAGCTCGCAACCGAGCCGCTCGAGAATCTCGCGCGGCGCGTCGTAACCCTTGTTGAAGCGACCCAGATGACAGGGATCGTGAAAGGTCACGCGCAGGTTGAGCTTGCGCGAGGTCGACACGCAGCCCTGCTGCATCAGTTTCAACAGCAGCGTAGTGTAGTGCTCGATTTCGTACTGGCCGCCGAAGTCCGGGTATTCATTGCGGATGGTGTTATAGGAGTGCGGATCGGTGGTGACGATGCTGTTGAAAGTGGTGGCCGCGAGTGCCTTGATGTTGCCCTCCGCCAGCAGCTCGTAGAGACCTTCCTCGCCGACGCGCCGTACGTCGTTGCCGGCATTCGATTCGCCTTCGTAGAGAATCCCGAAATCGACACCGGCATCGTGCAGCAGCGTCGCGAACCCGGCCGTGACTTGCTGATTGCGCGGATCGAACGAAGCGTAATCGCCGACGAACCAGAGCACGTCGACCGGCTCCTTGCGGGCGTCCTTGACCGGGAACGGCAGGGTCTTGGTCCAGGCGGCGCGTTTGCGTTTGGATTCGCCGAACGAATTACCGGTCTTGTGAATGGTCTGCAGCGTCTTGCGCAGCTGCGGATCCATCTCGCCGTCCTCGACCAGCTTGCGGCGCAACTGCACGATGATCGGCACGTGCTCGATGGCCACCGGGCAAACTTCCACACAGGCCATGCAGGTGCGGCACGCCCAGAGGGTCTCCATCGACACCTGCCCCGGCGCCTTGCCGTGCACGTCGAGCTCCGCCTGCGCCGGAAGTTCGGCTGCGTTCAAGGTCCGGTTGGCGAATTCGCGCAGCGACAGGATCACATCGCGCGGTGACAGCGGCGCGCCGACCGCCCGCGCTGGGCAGGCTTCGTGGCAGCGGCCGCACTTGGTGCAGGCATCCAGGCTCAGCAGCTGCTTCCAGTTGAAGTCGGTGATGTACTGCACGCCGGGATGCGGGGCATCGGGTTTCTCCCGGGGCAGCCGCTGCGCCGCTTGTGGGTCGCGAAACATCAGCGAGCCCATGGCGGTGAAGATGTGCTTGACCTTGGTATATGGAATCAGCGCGATGAACAACAGCGCCAGCAGCCCGTGAAACCACCACAGGTCCCGGCGCAGCAGACCGGCGCCCGCATCCGACAGGCCCGCCGACCGCAGGCCCTGCGCGATGGCGGCACCGAGCGGGGACCACCAGCGCGTATCCCAGACCTCGGCCTGGGTTTGCAGCCACACCAGCCGCAGCGCTTCGAGCACGTAACCGCTGACCGCGATCGTCAGCAGCGTCCACAGGAACGCCCAGTCCTCGCGCCGGTAGTTGCTGCGGTCGTAGTCCGGATCGGTCGGCGTTCGATCGGGGCGGGCGTAGTCGAGCTTCGGCGGCTTGAGCCAGCCGCGCCGATACATCATATAGAGCAGTCCGCCGGCGAGCATCACGCCGGCCACGTCCAGCACCAGCGAGAACCACAGATAGAATTCCCCGTGCCAGAAGTGCACTCCGAACAGGGGACCTAAGATGTCGTAGTCGAGGGTGATCGTGGCGGTGCCCAGAAATAACAGCACGAAGCCGTAGAAGATAAGCCGGTGCGCTTCACCGGCCTTGCGGTCGCGTCGCTTGATCATCCGATGGTTCAGCAATATGGCCGTCATCGATTCCAGCCGCGAAAGCAGGTTCAGCGGCATCCCGGCGGGTGCGCCGCGCCGGTACTTGCGTACCTGCACGTACACCCCGTAGATGAACACAGCAATGGCCGCATAGCCGATTACGTAAAACAGGCGCACCGTCCCAGGCGCGAAATCCTGGAACAGTATGCGTGTAACGGCGTCGTTACCGGCCATTGCTGTGTCCGCCGCCCGCGCGACGCTCAGCCCTGGTACTCGATGTCGGGGTTGCCGTTGGGCAGGTGCGACACACCCCAAACGGCCACCTCACGTTTGTAGGGCTTCGGTTGCTGCGCGTTGGCCTCCTCGATCTCGCGCGCCAGGCGGTGGCCGGTGAAGGTCGCATCGGCGATCAGCCGCGGCGCTTCGGCATCGCCGATCACATAGACCGCCTTGACGCCATTCTCGGCCCACTTAGGCTTCTGGTCCTTGAGCTGCCGGTGCAGGCTGTCGTTCGAGTGCCGTCCGGTGACCAGCAGCAGTGAATCGAATTCGATCCAGCGATGGGTCTTGTTGGCATCGCGCGGAAACTTGCCGGCGCCGCGAAAAGTGCGTTTCGAGCCGTCCCCATAGATGTCGTAGATCTCGAGCTTGCCCGGCTCGATGCGCGAGCCGAAGGTGTTGTGCAGCTCCTTGATGTGCAGCTCGTGCAGGCGCCGCATCATGTTCGGATACTCGAGCGTGAAGTGCATGTAATTGGCCAGGTGCACCCCCGTGACGATCGTCACCTCGTGGCCGGCAAGCGCCAATTTCTCGGCCAGGCTCGGTGCCATGAAGTAGGTATCGGCATTGAGGATCACGACCCGCTTGCCGATCTGCTTCTTGCCCTCGAGCACCTGCTCGGGAGTGAGCTGATCGGGGCGCGAGGCATCGGCGCCCGGAATCGGATCGTGCGACAGGCAGTTGGTGCCGTCGCTGTTCCAGCTCGAGCCGCTGGCAATCACGATCTTCTCGGCGCCGTAGGCCAGCGCCGCGGCTGCGGTCATCGGCTTCTGATTCAGCATCAGCTGGTTCTGCTTATTTCTTTTGACCAGCTTGTTGATCTGCAGCTCGCGGTAGTCGCGGTGATAGCCCCACTCGCCCAGGCCGGGCAGCGTCGTGACCTGATTCAGGTGGCCGCCGACCTTGGCGGCGGTGTCGTAGAGATGCACGGTGTAGCCGCGCTCCATGAGCACGCGTGCGCACTCGGAGCCCGACGGACCTGCGCCCACGATCAGAATCGAATCGTCCGAAGCTCGCTTCGGGAAGCGCTCCGGGTGCCAGCCGCGGCGATATTCCTCCCCCGCGGTCGCATTCTGGGTGCAGATCATCGGTGGACCGCCGATTTCCCAGCGCGAGATACAGACGTTGCAGCCGATGCAGACGCGGATATCGTCGTAGCGGCCTTCCTCGATCTTCTTCGGCAGCCACGGATCGGAGATCGATGGCCGTGCCGCGCCGATGATGTCGGCGTAACCTTTGGTGACGATCTCGGTCATCTTTTCCGGATCGGTGAAGCGGCCGACGCCGAGCACCGGCTTGGTGACCACCGCCTTGATGATCCGGGTCCACGGCACCTGGTGGCCCTGCTGGTAGAAGCGCGACGGGCCGGCGTCCTCGCCCCACTCGGCGATGTCCCCGATATCAATGTCCCAGAGATCGACCAGCGGGTCGGCGAGTTTCGCGAATTCGACGCCGTCGCGCTCGGCTTCGACACCGGCCTCGCCATAGAGCGTGTCGACCGCGAAGCGCGTGGCGATGGCGCAGTCCTTGCCGACCGCCTTGCGTACCTTCTCCAGCGTTTCGAGCCAGAAGCGCGCGCGGTTCGCGAGCGAGCCGCCGTAGCTGTCGGTGCGTTTGTTGTAGTACTTCGACAGGAACTGCAGCGGCAGATAGGAATGCGCGCCATAGACATAGACGATGTCGAAGCCGGCATCGCGCGAGCGAATCGCGGCATCGACGTAGTACTGTTGCACCTGCACGATGTCATCGAGATCCATCTCCTTGCAGTAGGTCAGGGTCTCGAATTCGGAGGCGTACTGGCTGGGACCGCGCGGCGTGGCACGCGACTCCATGTTCGGCGCATGCGAGGAGCCATACCAGAGCTCGACACCGGCGAGCGAGTTGAAGGAATGGATATGATCGGTCATCGCGCGCAGGTTTCGAACGTCGCCCGCATCCCAAATGCGCGCCGACAGGCGATGCGTGTCGTCCGACTCGGGATGAATCGAACAATATTCGGTGTTAATGCCGGCCCAGCCGCCCTCGGCCTTGATCGAGCGATTGGCGGCCTGGAACCCGGGCCGATCCGAGCCGGCGCCGATGCAGTGGGGCACCTGGTAGAACCGGTTGCGCAGGGTCTTGGGCCCGATCTTGATCGGCTGAAACAGGATGTCGTGTTTGGGATCGCGCGCCATGAGCTATGCCCTCCGTCGTACCGTGTTTTTTAAAGATAATCGTCGTTCAGATTGGTCGGCCGTTACATACCGGCGCCGCGGCCCGGTATCCACGAGGTGCCCGCCAATGGTATGCCGGCCATGGCCGCCGCTTCGATCGTCAGCGCCGCCAGGTCCTCGCGCTCGAGGTGATGCACGTCCTGCTTGCCGCAGGCGCGTGCAATCATCGTCAGCTCCATTGTCAGGGTCTGCAGATAGTTGCGTACGCGTTTCGCGCCCACCGCGGGCTCGAGCCGCTGCTCGAGCACCGGGTCCTGGGTCGTGACGCCGACCGGGCAACGGCCGGTCTGGCAATGATGACAGTAACCCGGCGCGGTGCCGAGCTTGTGATAGTCGGCCGTGGCCGACAGGTGCTGGCCGCGCTGCACGTAGCGGTCGGAGTTGCAACCGAGCGCAATCAGCACGCCCTGCCCGATCGAGACCGCGTCGGCGCCGAGCGCCAGCGCCTTGGCCACATCGGCGCCGGTGCGGATTCCGCCCGAGACAATCAACTGCACTTCCTGCTTCTTGTTCAGATCCTCGAGTGCATCGACCGCCTGCCGCACTGCGGCCAGGGTCGGAATGCCGACGTGCTCGATGAAGGCCCACTGGGTGGCTGCCGTGCCGCCCTGCATGCCATCGACCACGATCACATCGGCGCCGGCGTGCACGGCCAGTTTGACGTCGTGAAACACGCGCGTCGCGCCAACCTTCACATAGATCGGCGTCTGCCAGTCGGTGATCTCGCGCAGTTCCTTGATCTTGATGGCCAGGTCATCCGGACCGGTCCAGTCCGGGTGCCGGCAGGCCGAGCGCTGATCGATGCCCTCGGGCAGCGTTCGCATCGCCGCCACGCGCGCACTGACCTTCTGTCCGAGCAGCATGCCGCCGCCGCCCGGCTTGGCGCCCTGGCCGATCACCACTTCGATGGCGTCGGCCTTGCGCAGATCGTCCGGATCGAAGCCGTAACGGGAAGGCAGGCACTGATAGACCAGTGTCCTGGACGATTGGCGCTCCTCGGCCGTCATGCCGCCATCGCCGGTGGTGGTCGAGGTACCCATTTCGGTTGCGGCGCGGCCGAGCGCCTCCTTGACGTTGGCCGAGAGCGCGCCAAAGCTCATGCCGGCAATCGTGATGGGTGTGCCGAGCTTGAGCGGCTTCTTCGCAAAGCGCGTCCCGAGCAGCGTGT
>Ga0182024_10013061_pt1 | contig 16296 bp, 14 predicted proteins | sample P32metaG_FD_120480 | JGI IMG/M metagenome (GOLD analysis project Ga0182024, IMG submission 120480) | Permafrost microbial communities from Stordalen Mire, Sweden - P3-2 metaG (Illumina Assembly) | ecosystem: Environmental > Terrestrial > Soil > Wetlands > Permafrost | place: Sweden: Stordalen... | reverse complement strand
GCTGTTGTCGCTAACAGCCGTCCTCAACGCTGTAGCCGGGCACTATATTGATTCCGAGAGCCGCTTCGACTTGGGAGGACGGATTAATGGTGCGGTCTCCCTGCTCTACGTCCTGAACGAAGGGGTGAAGGTTGGAGAGGCACGCGAAAAGCGAATGGAGGAAGGGAAGCCGATCCCGGAAGACTTCTGTCGCGAACACATATAAAGTAGGAGACTGGCATGACGGGAGACGAGTCGAAACAGCGAAACAAAGCGGTAATCCACGTTGTTTTAGATTGGCAGATCCAGCTGTGGCTCCGCGCCATCTTCGGCTTGTAGCGATGAGAGTGAGATACCCAAGAGCCGCACCGGTCTTGGAAGAGGCGTTTCGTTCTCAAGCAGGCTGATGACCAAGCGCTCCAGATCGCTTCTGCTCGACACGGCGGCGGGGACAGACTTACTGCGCGTCACAATCTCGAAGTCTGCAAATTTGACCTTCAGCGTTACTGTGCGGCCCCGCGAGCCCTTTTCTTCGCAATGCCGCCAGACCTTGTCGATCAAAGACTGCAGTTCCGACACCATCGCCTCGAACTCAGTCAGATCAATGGAGAAAGTGTTTTCCGCGCCCACGGATTTCCGTACACGGTCGGCTCTGACCTCGCGGTTGTCGATACCCCTCGATATCCAATAGTAATAGCTTCCAGCCTTGCCGAAATTGGTCTGCATAAGTTCGAGCGACTGATTGCGCATATCGAGCCCTGTGTAGAGGCCCAGTGCATTCATCTTGGCGCTGGTCGCAGGCCCGATGCCATGGAATTTGCCGACGGGCAGCGTTTCTACGAATGCCGGGCCCATCTCGGGCGTGATGACGTACTGGCCGTTCGGCTTGCGGTGGTCGGAGGCGAGCTTCGCCAGAAACTTGTTGTAGGAGATGCCGGCCGAAGCGTTGAGGCCGGTCACGTTCTTGATCTTGGCGCGGATCGAGAGCGCGACGTCGCGCGCCAGAGGAATCCCCTGTAGGTTTTCCGTGACGTCCAGATAGGCCTCGTCCAGCGATAGCGGCTCGATGATCGGGGTGTGCTCCGCGAAGATCTCGCGGATCTGCTGCGAGACTGCCTTGTACACCTCGAAACGCGGCTTCACGAAGATCAGGTCGGGGCACTGCCGCTTCGCCGTCACCGACGGCATCGCCGAGCGGACGCCGAACTTCCTGGCTTCGTAGCTCGCGGCTGCCACGACGCCGCGTTCGCGCGATCCGCCGACGGCGACCGGCTTGCCGCGCAGATCCGGATGGTCTCGCTGCTCGACCGATGCGTAAAAGGCGTCCATGTCGACATGAATGATCTTGCGCTGGCGGGGCGGGGGCGCCGCCTGGTCGCCATCGTCCTCGACGGTCACGTGGCCGGCCCGGCCGGGTCTTCCTTGACGCCGCCGGCGACGATCTGGAGCGACCCGTCCGGAAGCGGCCGCTGCAGCTTCAACGCCTCATCGGGAGGAGCGGTCATCCAAGTCTCGACTTCGTCCGGGGTCGTCAGAATCACAGGCATCGCCTTCGGATGGATGGCGCCGACCTCTGCGTTCGGCTCAGTCGTAAGGAACGCGAAGATGTCGTTGATCGTCTCACCTTCCTTGACCTTCCGAACACACGTCCAGTTGGTCCAGATGCCGGCGAAGCAGGCGAGGGGACGGGTCTCATCGAGGGCGAACCAAATATCGCCGCCCTCGGCCTTGTTGAACTCGCTGAAGGAGTTGAACGGCACCACGCAGCGGTTCTCGGCTCCCAGCCATCGCGTCCAGTGCTTGCTCTTCACGTTTCGGATGTTAGTCGTGCCGCCGTCCGGCTCCATCCGCAGCAGTTCCTTGAAATCGACGGTCTTGCCCTTGGCCTGAAGCTCTTCGGCCCGTTTCTTCGTGGTATCCATCAGCGCCTTTGGCGAAGACGGCATTCCCCACCGCGCCGTAGCGAGTTCGCGGCCCTCGGCCCCGTTGCGCACGATTGGCGCCTTGTAGTCCGGAAAAACCCCCGGCATCGGCGCCAGATTGCCAACGTATCGGTTCACAACGCGAAACAGCGCGCTGATCGCGGCCTGGTTTGTCGTGATCGAATAGAGATTGCACATCGGTCAGTCTTCGGTTCGAGGGTGGCAAGGCTGCCAGGCCAATTGTAGCAGAGTCGCGGAAGGACGCCGGCCCGCCTTGGCGCAATTGCGGCAGCGCAGCCGGCTGGCGAGATCGTGCACGAAGGTGGTCGGCGGATGCTTCATCGCCGCGAGGTCAACATCACTCGGCGTCTTGCAGCGCGCGCACCTGATCTCCAGCCAGGGGAAGCCTCCATTCACGGCTTGGTCGATGGTGGGGGACGGATCGATCGGTTCACCGTCGCTCCACATCCGCTCGTTCCAGCTTTCGCAATGCAGCCTGTCAGCTTGCTGAACCATCGCCTCGCCCTTGGCCCGCATCTCCGCCGATTGGGTGGCCAGGATGTTGGCCATCGCGCGCGCCTTGCCGAGCTCTTTCGTCAGAGCCTTGCGGTCGCCGCCCCGACAGCGGCGTAGGGTGATACTTCGGGGCCATCCGGACATCCTACTGGTTGCCGGCGTTCCTCGATGCTTGGGAGCAGGGAAAACCAGTCGTCGACGCGGCATATGACGCGAACCAGGCCGTCAAAAGGTGTTTTAACGCGGAACATCGCGATTATCTTGCGATGAACGTCTACGGGAATGGCCTGCGAACCCGCGGGGAGCGATCAGGCGCCCTCATCCCATAGGCGGGTTTCGACCCGCCCTTTACCCGGGCCCGCCCGGACTTGCCCCCAAAAGAATCCCTTGGACGCCTCTTGTGGATCCAGCAGAGTCCGCCTAGTCTACAAAGTATTAGATAAAAATATGATACTGCGGAGACTGAGGATGGCTAAAAGGACTCGATCGACTACCTTAATCATTGCCGGCGAGCAGGTCGAGGTCACCCATCAGTCGGTGTCGATCGCATCGCTCAAGCTCAATCCTGACAATCCTCGCATTCGCTTTCTCCTCAAGCGCAGGGGCGGCGGGAACGATCAGAAGAATATCCTGGCGCTGGTGAAAGAGCAGCCGGGCTACGACGGGCTTCAGAAGGCCATCAGGAAGGCGGGAGGACTGCACGATCCGATCATCGTCAGCCATGATGGGTATGTCGTCGAAGGAAATACCAGGACGGCGGCCGTCACGACGTTGCATGAAGGCGCGAGGGCTGACCCGAAGTGGCATCACGTCCCGGTCGCGCGATTGCCGAAGACGGTGCCCGCGCGAGCGATGGCAATGCTGATGGCGTCCTATCATGTTGCCGGAAAGACCGTATGGCGTCCTTACGCGCAGGCCGATCAGATCCACGAGCTGCACAAGGTCCACAAATGGACGATCGAACAGATCGCAGACGAAACGCGCATGTCGTCCAAGGAGATCCAGTACTACCTGGACGCTTATTCCTATCTGGTCAACGAGGTGTTGCCACAAGTCAAAAATGGTGCCGGGGCCGATATTCTAGAAAAAAAATTCAGTCACGCGCTCGAATTCGTCAAGCACAAGAATACAGAGCAGCTCCGCGAAAGCCCCGCCGCTCGTAAGGTGCTGGCCAAGCTCCTCATCGACGACAAGATCAAGGGCGCGGAGGTGCGGGACCTGGACAAGATCCTCGGCAGTCCGAAAGCCGCAGCCGCATTGCAGAAATCCGGCTTCAAGGCGGCCAAGAAAGTCCTGACTGACAAAGACCCCCTGACGGGTTCCCCGACCCTCAAGAAGGTCGAGGCGCTGACCAAGGCCCTGTCGAAGATGGGACGCCAGGAGCTCGATCTGCTGAAGAAGTCAGCAAAGGCCCGAAAGCTTATCAAGGAACTCAAGGACGTCGTTGACACCGTCGCAGCGGTCGCCGGCATCGGTACAGGAAGCAAGAATGGCAAGGCGTAGTCAGGCCGCGGTGAAAGCCCCCGCCGCGACAATCATTGTCGAACAGGTCGACGAGATCACGCTGGACAAGGTGAAAGTCCAGGTGCGCGGGCAGGATCTGCCGGCCGAGGACATCCTCCTCGATCCGACCAATCCGCGCGTGGCCAATACCATGGCAGTGGGCAAATTCGGGGGCGGACAGCAGATGCAGGATGCCCTGCGTGACGTCCTCTGGTCCGATCCTGACGTGCAGGACCTCTATCGTTCGGTTCTGGCAAACCGGGGGCTGATCGAACGGATCATCGTCCGAAGTAACATGGTCGTCGCCGAGGGAAACTGCCGCACAGTCGTTTACAGGAAGCTTCGCCAGAATTTTCCGGACGATCCGACGTGGCGGACGATTCCGGCGCGCGTGCTTCCAGCCGATATTACCGATCGTCAGGTCGCGATACTGCTCGGCGAGCTTCACGTCGGCGGCAAGAACGAATGGTCTCCGTTCGAAAAGGCGGGGCACATCCATCAGCTGTTTACGCAGTTCGGCATGGTGCAGGAAGAGATCGCGAAGATCCTGAAGACCTCGAAGACGGCGGTGAATCACAACATCCGCGCATTCGAGGCGATGAAGAACAAATACCTGCTGGCTTTTCCGGGCCCGGGGGCCGTGCGCAAGTTCAGCTATTTCCTCGAAGTCTACAAGAAACCCGAGCTGCGCGAGTGGATTACGAGCTCGCCGCAGGCCATCGACAGCTTCGTTCAATGGGTCGGCACCGAGAAGATCGCGCAGGGCGCGCACGTGCGAGAACTCAAGGACATCGTTTCGGATCCGCGCGCGCTTGCCGCGTTCGACAAGCAGGGCCGGGAAGCGGCGATGAAGATCCTCAATCAGGATCGTCCCGAACTCAATTCGCCGCTGTTCAAGCTGATGGTGGAAATGACCGAGGCCTTCGATGACGCGAGGCTGGACGATATCCAGCGGGTCCGCAAGGACACCCGCGGAGGGGCTAAAGCGATCGTGCGGAAACTGAGTGAAGCAATGGAACGGTTTGTCGATCTTTGCGACGGCCTAGAGTGAGGAGAAGGAAGCTATGGCGGTTTACGTGCGGAACATCCAGGGCGTCCGGGTCGAACTCGAGCTCGTCGAAATCGATCCCCATGAGGTGAAGCTCGATCCGACGAATCCGCGCGTCGGATTCTCCATGAGGCAGCTCGGCGACGTGCAGACCGGCGATGCGGCCTGCACGCTGCTGCTCACCAGCCAGGAGGATACCGAATCGTTGAAACGTTCGATCATCCTGTCGGGAGGTGTGCAGGAGCCGATCTACCTGCGCCACGACCGAAGCGTCGCCGAAGGTAACCGCCGCGTCGTCGCCTTGCGGGCAGCGAAGGAAGAACACCCCGACAATCCGGCTTTCAGCGCAATGCCGGCCTGGATTATCCCCGAGGGCACGCCTGAGCACACGGTCCAGGACCTGCTCAACGAGATTCATCTCGGATCCGTTCGCGGTTGGGCGCCCTACGAAAAAGCCTTGCAAATGCGCGCGCTGGTCAAAAGCGGCCTTATCGAGGCCGAGGTCGCCGAACGCTATCGCATGACGACGAACGATGTCCGCCAGCATATCGAAGCCGCGAACCTGATGGATCGGCTTTATTTTCCGATCGCGAAGGATCCGACCGACGCGGAACATCGCAGCAAGTTCTCGTATTTTCTGGAGTTCTCGAAAAACGGGCGTATCCAGCAGCACAAGGAAGAGATGCCGGACCTTCCCGAGCGTTTCGCCCGCTGGGTGAGGGACGGACAGGTCGACACCGGCATGAAGGTCCGAAAGCTGCCGAAGATCCTGGACGCAAAGGAGGCGGTGCGTTTGTTGGAGATCGACGGCTTCGACGCGGCGGAGGCGTATCTGACCGAGCGGAATCCCCGCGAGCACGAGTTTTACCTGCTGATGGAGCGGACGCGCGGGCGGCTGGCCGACATGTCAGTCACTGAAATGATCGCTGCGCGTCAAAGCCCGGACCGGCTCCAGATCTTGCAATCACTCCGAGAAACGTTGGGCGACGTTCTCGACAATATCGATCGGGTCGCCGCCAGCCGCTCGGTGCCGCGCAAGGCCCGCGCGGCCCGCAAGCGTTGAGCGCCACCGTGGGTCTGGCGCATCAAACATTGCTGCTGTGGGCCGCCCGCCGAATGCACGCCGACGGATACGTCGTCGCCGGCTTTGACGGAACGGCGCCACAGGGCGGCAACTGGAATCTGCTGCGGGCGCCCTTCAAGCTCGGTGGTCACAGGCCGGATGCCTGGGGAATGACCCCCGACGGCGCTCTTCTCGCGTTCGCCGAGGCAAAGACCGCCGCCGACATCCTCAATCGGCACACGCTGGAGCAACTGCGTATATTCGGCGCCGTGAGAATGAAGGCCGGCTCAAAGCCCTGCGCGCTCTACGTCGCCGTTCCCCGTGAGCAGGCACCCAAACTCGATGCGGCGCTTAACGCAGCCGGTCTGCTCAACGCAGCCCACATCATCAGGATGCATGTGCCGGAAGCCTTGCTACGGGACGGGCGCCATGCCGCGTAGGCCACCAATCGAGCAGATGCCGCACCAGGTCGAGGGGACTGATTTCCTTCGAAGCAACGAGCGTGCCGCGCTGTTCGACGAGCAGGGCCTCGGTAAGAGCAAGCAATTGATCGATGCCATCGCGGCCCAGATCGCCGCCGGCGAGCTGGAAGGCGCGGTCATCATATGTCCGAACGGACTGAAGACGAACTGGGCGGAGGAGATCCGGAAATTCTCCGATCTGCCGCTGGCTGTATTCGGCGCCGGCCGTAAGGCTCGGCGCTCGTCCTTTGCGCGGCTGAAAGCCGCCTTCTACGTCATCAACTACGAGGCCGTCGGAGCGGAACTTCCGTCACTGAAGGCGCTGCTCCGATTCAAGCCGATGGCGCTCGTGCTCGACGAAAGCCACCGCATCAAGACCGCGGAAGCACGCGTGACGGAGGCCGTTCATCAACTGAGGGCTAGCGCGAAACGCCGCTATATCCTCTCCGGCACCCCGGTCGCCAACAAGCCGGAGGACCTTTGGAGCCAGTTCTACTTCCTGGACGACGGCGCGTCGCTCGGATCGACGCTTGCGGAGTTTCGCTCGAGATACAAAAGCGAAGGCGGCGGATATACCGGTCTCGACGACTTGCGGGAACGGGTCGGCGGCCTCTCCAAGAGAAGGCTCAAGGATCATGCGGTCGCGCTGCCGAAAAAGCGCATTCGAAGACTGCGCCTGGAGATGGCGGGCCGGCAACTTGAATTGTACGACCGGATGCGAAACGAACTGGCCATCTGGGTCCAATCCCTCGACGGCTCCCAAATTCTGCGCGAAGCAGAAGCGATTCTGGCGCGGCTGATCCGACTCGCGCAGCTCGCCTCCAACCCGGCGATGCTGGATGCTGGCTATATCGACGAGCCTTGTAAATTCGTGGCTCTCGACGGGCTGCTGCGAGACAAATTCGGTGGCGCAGACGACAGAAAGGCTATCGTTTGGACGTCGTTCGTCGCCAATATCGCCGCTTTGGAGGAACGATACGCCGATTACCGTCCCGTTTCGCTGCACGGAGGGCTATCTGGCCCGCAGCGCGACGCTTCGGTCCGCGCCTTCAAGGAAGACTCTGATGTCAGGCTCATGATCGCCAACCCGGCCGCGGCCCGCGAGGGCTTGACGCTGACACAGGCGAACGTCGCAATCTACCTGGACCGGACCTTCAATCTGGTCGACTTCCTGCAGTCGCAAGATCGGATCCATCGCATATCGCAGACGGAAGAGTGTGAAATCATACTCCTGCTTGCAAAGGACACTGTCGACGAGTTCGTCGATTTCTGTCTGGAGCAGAAGCATAGGCTTGCGCAGTTCGTCCAGCAGGATGCCGCCACCGTTTCTGGAGCCGACCTTGCGTTGGAAAAGCCTGAAATCCTCAGGGCCCTGCTATGGCCTGAGCAGCACCAACAACAGCCGGGCTAGCGGTCGCCGGCAGTCGCGGCGCAATCAGCCGCAGACGGAGATCCAGAACTGGAAATCCCAGAGGCGGAGTACGTACAGCATGCCGACGTCGGCCGCGACAATGGCGAAGCCCAGGAGCATCCAGCGTTTCAGCGTCGTCGCAGTCTTCATGCTGGTCATCGGCCATTTCAGGAGGCGCTCGGCGCTGGCCTGGCTCATCGGATACAGAAAAGGCCACGCGAAACGGAAGTCGAGGTAGTCGCGCAGGAGCGCGACAATCCCGAACAAAAAGAGGAACAGAGGAGGCGCTCCGGCTTGGCCCCGCGCGGGACAGCTGCCGCTTCTGGAGGCCCACCAGAACGAAATCAAGAGAATCAGCAACACCGCGCTGTTCATCGCCATCCAGTAGGCCCGCAACGAATTCTCACGCTCGACCTCTTCGGGAGCTATTTTTTCGCCCCAGATCCTGACGCGGACAAACTGCGAGTGCCTGGCTTCGCTAAGGATCAGCAGGATGAGACCGAAAATGAGCAGCAAAACGTAGGAGCCGAAGAACCAGAGATATCCCACCTTGTGGGTCACTTCGGGACCAAGCGAATTCGCCATGAGGAAGAATGGTGCCACCGTAATCACTAACTGCAAGTAGTCGGCAGCAAAGCCCCACGGGTGCGCTTCCGAGAGAGGCTGCCTCGCGTAGCGTATGTCCAGAAACTTGACGCTTTGATGATAGAAGACGGCAGCCGTCACCAGGAAGACGACAAGCATCTCGATATTCAGAATCCATAGCCACGTCGGTGCAACGTAACCCGGGGGCAGAAGCGCCGCCTTGAGCTTGCCAAAAACTCCGTTGCCGACAATTCCAAAACTTAACGCAAAGACGACGGCGAAGAGGCGCTTCAGATTATCGACGGTCCGCTCGCCTTGTCTGACCAACTCGTTGGACGATGTGGTCTCGTCACTGGTCTCGGACATGGTGCGCTCCATTTGAACGGAAGGTTCACTGGTCGCGAACGAGATCCGCTCCGTTCGCGGTCATTAGCCGATCCGTTATATGGACTGGAGTATGCGGTCGATCAAAGCCTTTGCAGCCATCTGATTGGTCGAGCACTTGTAGACCAACTCAAAGAACCTCTCGTAGTTCTTGCGTTGCGCCTTGGGAACCGCAGCCAGCGGCGACGTCTCCGTTGCACTCTCATTGACGAGCCGCTCCAGTTTGTTGCGTAGGCGGCCGATCGTCGCCTGGGAGCCTTCGATGCCTTCGGGCAGGAAGACGCTCATGGCGGCTATCTTCTCCATCTGCTGAAGGGCCCGCTCGCCCGCCTTCGCGAATTTCGCAAGTTCCGTCTTTCCGACGCTACGCTGCCGAACGATCTTGATGGAATCGGCAGCTGCCTGGCGCTGCAACTCGAAGTCCCTCAGCCATTTCCGGCGGATCGAGCTGCTGCGGCAACGGCGCGAGATGTCGCGCGCGGTCGGAGCCAGGTGATTCAACAGATTGTGGAAATGTGCGTTCTGTTCGAAGTGGTCGCGGCGTCCATTCGGCACGATCCGACGGTCGATGACGTGCACCTCCCCAACGGACCACACGTTGAACCGCGGCTCGGCGAACAGCTCCTCGAGAAGCGCGTGTTCACCGATCTGAACGTTGCCGGACCTCAGCCGCAGCCCTTTCATCAAGGCGCCGTTCGGGAGCGCACCTTCGTACTCATGATGCAGGATCCAGGCGATCGCGGCGGTCTCACCGTCCACGCCGGGAACTTTAACAATGTCCAACCCCTGGAACGAAATCGCCCTCTTGTCGTCGATGGCGAATTCATCTCGGTGGGGACGAAACACCTGCGATTCGACACCTTCGACGTGCAGCTCGATGTCTCCCAAGCTCACGAACTCCCGGAGGCCTTCGTTGATCTGATTGCCGAACTCGAACTCCGGGGAGAAGGGAACGGGCGCGACCTGGCTCAGATAGTCGGCGATGGCAGCCGCGCTCATCATGCGATCGCTGCGAAGTCGGATGACTCCCTTCATCTCGACTTCGAAGAAGCGCGCTGGATAGCCCTTGGCGTCGATCCGCGCCACGGTGACAATTCCCCGTATAAGCTCTGCGACGCCGTGATCGGCTTCCACCGCCCGCAGCGAGGCCTTGAGGGCCCGGCAATCCCAACGAAGTTCGGAGACCTGCGTTTCGCCGTCGGTTCGCGACCGGAATACGAGCTCCTGCGCATAGCCGAGCCCCGCCAGACGACCGACCCCTCGGAAGCCACGTGCCTGCGATCCCCGCTTTTCGCTGGCTCCGAGCGCCGTAAGCTTCCTCGCAAAATCCTTCCAAGCGATTCCGCTGCCATTGTCCCTTATGCGGACGGTTCGCGAGGCCGGATCGATGCCAATGTCAACGCGTCCGGCCTTCGCTTTTGAGATATCGCCGCGTCGTTTCGCGTCGTCGATCGCATCAGCGGCATTCTGAACGTATTCCCGGTATACCGTCAGCGGGTCGACATACATCGCGCTCGAGACCAGTTCGAGCACGTCCTTGCCGATGACAATCTCCTCGATCTTAGGACGACCGTCATTGATGCTGGCGTCGCGGACGATCGTCTTTGCCGTACTTTGCTGGGTCACGCGGCAAGCCTTTCTCTCGACTTCTTCTTCGGTTTCGTGGGCGGAAGAGGCTCCTCCTCGGAGTCGAGGCCGGCGTCCTCCACACGTTCATCCTCGGCCAGCCCCAGATCGACCGGAACGTTCCGAAGCAATTCCTTTTGCTTCGCCCAGATCTCGACCAGCTGGTCCTTCGGGACGGGGATGTAGAAACGCAGGATTCGTTTCATCAGGGCCGAGCCTGCCTGGTCGGCAAGCAAGACGAATTCGCGCGGGTCGCATGATGACACCATCCGCAAGAGTTCGGCGCGGCCGTCGGCATCGAGTTTGGCGAATTCTTCGCGATATTCGTGAAGGCTGCCGTCCCTGTCGAATTTCTCGTACCAGTCGCGGTTGAAGATGAAGTCATGGGGCATGGAGAGGATGCGATCATAGTCTTCGAACTTGTCGCCGAACGCGCGCTTGAAGAAATCGGGCTCACCGCTGACCACACCGTGCGTCGCTTGCAGCACGATCTGCATCGACCGAAGCTGGTAGCGTGTCCATTTCTCGCCAACGTGACCCCTATCAGGGCGGTCGGTCGGCTGATAGCGCATGGGAAATGACCATATTCTCACGCCGAGTTCTTCGTTGAGAGTGACGTTCAGTCGCATGCGCTCGAACAGGTCTTCTGGCCCGTCGTGGAAGTTGTAGAGCATGTAGTTAGAAAGCTCGGTGAGGCCGAATTCCGCCGCATATCGGACCGCCTGCTCGTACGGTTTCTTCAGACCGAGATGATCGAAGGCTATTCTAAGCGGCTTGAGGCAGATGGAAGCCAGCTCCCTCAGATACATCGGATCCTTGCACAGGATGCGAGCGTCGACACCTTGGTTGAAGTCAACGCGACGCAGGACAGGGACCCGCGTTCCGGGACGCAGCAGTTTTGCGCCTGGCGTGAACCCGAGGTCGCGGATTTCCGCGATGATCTCCTTGAAGCGCGCGGACGCCACCACGTTGTTGTCCATGAGGATAAGGTCCTTCTTGGGACCGTAATGCCTCTCGATCGCGTTCACGAGATCGGTGAGCGATTCGGTGTCGCGCTGGGCACCCTCAAGCTTGGGCACGCCGCAGAAATGGCATTTGCGGATGCAGCCGCGCGAGGTGTAGGCGAAATAGGCGTCGCGTACCGGGTACTGATATTCATGTTCGATCTGCGAAAGGATGTCGTAGTCGGGCACCAGGTCCTCGATCGGGAGGCCGTTGGTATCATCGGCGTAAAATTCCTCTGAGAACTCGTCGAGCTGCAGGGCTGTGGCAGGAGCCTCGGACAACAGCCCCTTGATGAAACGCACCCCATGCCAGCGCCGGTCGGTCCGGAAGCGGTCATGCATCAATGAGGCCGCGATGCCCCCGACGAAGACTTTGTCGGCCTGTCCATTAGCAACTTCGAGCGCGAAGTCGATCGTTTGAGCAATCTTGGGGTATTCGAACGAAAATAGCGTTGTGACATAGATGCGATCCCATCCTTGGAAAAGGACGGAGCGGTCTTCACCCTTGATGAAGCGCACGCGGTCCCGCTTGCCGCGTGGACCGTGATATTGCGCGATCTTCATCAATCCAAGCGGCGGATACTTGTTCTTGTATCCCGGCTCGATCAATAGAATGTTCTTGTTAGCCATTTACCACCTTGTACCGCGACAGTCTGCGAGCCTCTCGGACAAGCTCGACGGCGGCCTTGACGCCTGCTTGTCCGCCGAAGCCCTTGAGGCGACCGGTCGTCGACCAGTCGATCGTGTTGGCGAAATCCGACAACGCGCCGATGAACGCGCGCCGGTCGCACGGCCGTCCGGCTTGTCGACACTCGTTGAAGATGTCCGCTGCGATATGCATCAACGCATAAACGCCGACACCCTTGGTAAGCATGTGCCGGCGGGTATCCTTCCACTCGTTGGGAAGAACCGCGGCCACCGCCTGCCAGAAGTCCAGGATAACCTGTGCCGCTTCATCCGGGGAGCTGGGCGGATTCGACCGGGTGGCTTTAAGGAAATCGTTGATGGCCTGCTGCATCATCCGCAGCGACACGATACGTTTCAAACCGGCGGTGGCGCTGCCGCCGAGGTTGAGACGCCCTTGCCACGGCGAACCGTCGGTGCTGTTCAGGCGCAGCGCAATGAAAAGTTCAGGACGCTCGATTGCAAGTTCCTGCGCGAGCTGAGCTTCATGAAAGTCGAGCAAGCTCGTGCTCAGTCCGCGGGCCTTACTATTGATGACGTTGAACACTTCCATCTCTTCGCGCTCCGAAAGTCCGATGAAGCACATGAAGGGAAGAAGAATGGGCAGATCGCCCAGATGGCCTAGACGATGCTGACAATCCACCTGCGCCATGATCTTTCCGGCAGCAGGTGAGATTTCGAGCGTTACGCTGGCCCCGTCACCTTCGATCAGTTTCCACTCGCCGGCAGCGCAGGGGCGAAGGTTCAAAGTCAGAGGAATGGTCGAACTCGCCGGCTCCTTGATGTAGCGCCGGAAGTCCTGACTATGTCGTTCGTTGAAAGGGCGCTGGTAACCGAGGCCGGTAGCCTCCTCCAGAATATCCGCAAAGCTGAACCGGAAGAGGAGATCGGCACGAGCGAACCCTAGGAGGACAGGGCGATGCGCCGAGTTCCCTCTCATACAAGTAATGATTATGGATTCAGGCAAGGATGCCACCATTCTGCAGTCTCAGGCTGCACTTTTGCAATCGATAGGCTGCAGGTCAACCCCTTGCATGAGAAAAAGCATGGGAGATAGCCGCTTAACATCGACGATCGACAGCGCGGACTGGCCCTGAAAGCAAAGCTGGAGGCCGCGCATCTGCCCGGACGACGAGGCGTCGCCAGAGCTATCGATGCTATCGATCAGCGCCTTCGATCAACTTCCATGCCGGCGCCATTCAAATGCTCTCTGGAGCCCGAAGTCGCTGTCTGCAAGCGCGAGTAGTTTCATCCAGGCGTACCGGCTTCAGCGGGTTCATTCGATTGGCGTGCGTTCGCGCGGAATCCGGCGATGCCGGTCGCCCATGCGAACCGTCAGATAGTTTTGGTGAGCTGTCGCTTGATCTTTTGATAGGTTGACGGATCGACGAACGCGTTCACTACGTCCAGAAGTTCTTGCAGGATTTCCTGCCGCAGACGGGATTTGAGCGCGGTCAACCTTTCGTCTTCATCCAGGAACCGCCCGACCAGCATGCGAGCTTGGGACTCCACGCTCTCGACCGACTTCGCCGCATCTCGCAGCGAAACCGCGCTCTGCTCCTTCGGTTTGCCCTCGTCAACGAGCGTCGCGTCGATGTCTCCAATGGTCTTCAAGGCGGTAGACGCACGACGCCGTAGACGCTTGGCCGTGATCATGAGATCCACGACTTGATCATAGGAAGCCTTGGAATTCTCCGCGAGATTGGTACTCCGTTCGACCAGCTTATCGATTTCTTCCACAACCTTGGTGACGTTTATCTGTCCCTGCTGGGAGGCTTCGTAAGCGTCGGAGGCCAAGGGCCGGCATATTCTGCTGATCAAACTGCTTTTGATGTCGATCCAGACCTTTGTCTCCTCGAACCCGTCGCGGCGCGCGTTCGGAATGACTTTTTCGGCGTCGATGTGGATCTCGCCCACATAATAGCTGCTGAAGCGGCCGTATGACGGCTTCACCTGGGTAAACAGCTTTTCGAAAATCTCTGTGCCATCGACTTGAATGTTACGTACCCGGATTCTCAATCCGCGTGCGCGCCAATCCGTTACGGCGGCCGATTCGCTCATTCGGCCGAGCCATCCCCAGTACCGGTTATCCTCGTCGGCGTAGAATTCGACCGATTTCAGCTCCATCGTACCTTCGGAGTGTTCGTAGCTGTCACCATAAGGCTTCAGGATCTGTACCGCCGGACCTTCTGCCTGCACAAAAACGTCGATAGTTTCCAGCGGCGCGCCGAAATAGGATTTGAACTCGGCCTCGATCTCGCTTTTTTTGGAAAACGCTGAATCGAAATCTACGGGTACCGTTTCGGAAAGATAGTCGCGGACGTCCGACGCGGAAGTGAGATAAGCCGGAGCGTTGGTCAGACCTTGCAGCGTGACCTCGAAAAAATGATCGTCGGATTTCGCCGCGTCCTGGCTAGCTTTCATCTCAATCGCCGTAGAAAGCAATCTTGCGAGTTCGATGTCGCCACCTTCGTCCGGACCCATCGCCTTGAGCAATTTTGCGCAGTCGAAGGAAATTTCCGTGAGCGTCGTTTCGCCGGGAAATGTCGTCCGGAAAATAAGCTTGTCGCAATACGCCATCCCGGCCAGTCGTCCGATGCCCCGGAAACCGGCATCCCGCTGCCTGTCCTTTTTGGAAGCGCCAACGGATGTCAACGTCTTCCAGGCCTGGTCCGCCGGGACGCCGAGCCCGTTGTCGAGGATCTTGATTTCTTCCGAGGAAATCGAAATCGTGACTTTCCCGCGATCTTTGAGGAAGCGGGTGCGCTGGGCCGCGCGGATGGCGTCAAACGAATTCTGAACATATTCCCGGAGCGTATGACGGGGCTCGCCGTACATCCCGAGTGTCAGGGTTTCGAGCACGAACGCGCCGATATGCGGCACAGCTCTCCCGGAGGTCTGGTCGTTGCCTTCAGGCTTCGAAGCTTCGTCAGTCACGGTCACTCTCCCCGTCGTCGTCAATCGTGCTCAATCCGCCCGGGCTTGTCATGTCGAGCGTCACCAGTCCCGTGTCTGGCGGCCAAGTCAGGCGCTTCCGGTCATATTGGTCGGACAACAGCTCAATCGGAATCAGATATTCTCGGGCTATGAGCGCGCGCAGCTCCTGGCCCGAACATTCATCCCCCGTGCTCCGACCGAACAGGCTTGAGAAGCTTCGATTGCTGCCGCTAGCAAGCGGATCTGCAAGGGCCGATTGTTGACCGATCCGCACGCCGCGTATTACGCGAGGCACATTTCCTGTGCCTTCAATCAAGTCGAGCGAATACCGAACGACCCTTCGCGGGGAGCCCGGCATATAGGGAAGCTCTGCGCCGCCTGAACGGAGATAATCGGACACGGCGGCAAAAGCCGGCCTCCAACGGGGGTCGCTGTCGAGTGCAAGAACGGCCGGCCCCAGATTGATCGCGGGTCGCCTCAGGAGCTCACCATACCGATCGAAAAACGCAGGTAAGACCATCCCCAGAACAGCCGCGTTTGTGACATCCGGTCCCAATGCCGGAGCAAGACGCTCGATCACCGACGGCATCTGGGTCGCAATCTCGACCCTGCCGGCGAGCGCAAGGTCAGCCAGCAGCCGTCCCAATCTCAAGCCTGTCCAAGTGCCGGCTACTACTTGATCCTCCCACGAACGCTGGATGACCGCCAAGTCCCTGGGTATTGCCTCGTTGTACTGGGCGAATTCTTCTGGGCTACTGAGGTTCATGACTTCGGCCAAGGTCGGCGCAGTGAAACCACCCTGAGCTGAAGCTTCACCGCGCGGTTCGGTGTCGGAACGCTCGGGTACTACCGGCTGCCCCGGCGAGGATTCGGTCGGTTCGGCCTTCAGAGCGGCGCTGGCCAAGCGCGGCAGGAAGTCGGATCGATGAGATGCCGCGAGCCACCGATCGACGGTGCTTGGGCGGCCGATCTTTCTGGCGGCATATTCCAGGGCCGATGCCAAAAAGCCCGGATGAAGAACATACAGCCGTCCGCTTTTGGTGCGCGGGCCGAACTCATGGATAAGGAGCGGATGCGCGCGAGTGACATCCTCACCAAGGTCCCTGTTGGACTTGTGCGGAGGTTTCGCATCTGAAAGGATCAATGGGGCGGAAGAGATCCAATCCGTCTTTT
>Ga0182024_10013060_pt1 | contig 16296 bp, 11 predicted proteins | sample P32metaG_FD_120480 | JGI IMG/M metagenome (GOLD analysis project Ga0182024, IMG submission 120480) | Permafrost microbial communities from Stordalen Mire, Sweden - P3-2 metaG (Illumina Assembly) | ecosystem: Environmental > Terrestrial > Soil > Wetlands > Permafrost | place: Sweden: Stordalen... | reverse complement strand
TTCTCGCTGATGCGCAGTTTCACGCGAAAGCGAGCCTGTGGCGAAGCCGGCACAGCGATATCGAGAACCTGACCGGCATCCATGCCGGCGACCTGAACCTTGGAACCCTTGGAAAGGCCAGCAAGGTTGGTGAAATCGGCATAATAGTCGATATGGCGGGCGAAGGCCTCATGACGATTGCCGATGAGAAACAGACCGGCCATGAAGAGCGCAAGTCCAGCCAACACGAAGATTCCAACCATCAGATTCTTGTTCTGCATTTTCTAACTCTCCGAAATCAGCTTGCGCGCTGTTTCATGTTCACTTTGCTCAACTTCAGCAGCGGTCCCAAAAGCCACCAAATCGCCTTTGTCAAAGACGGCGAACAGGTCTCCAACACGCCTGGCGCCATGCACGTCATGAGTGACTACAATCACTGTCGTCTGGTGTTCGGACTTCTGCTGGATCAGAAGTTCGTCGATTTCGGCGGCGGTTATGCGATCAAGCCCACTGCTCGGTTCATCCGCCAGCAATATCTTCGGCTCAAGCACGAGGGCGCGGGCTAGTCCGGCGCGCTTGCGCATCCCGCCTGAGAGCGTCGATGGCATCTTCTGTTTGTCGTTGCCCAGTCCCACTTGACCTAGAACTTTGTCGACAATCGAGTCAATCTCTTCCTGCGTTTTCTTGGTCAGCCGTTGCAAGGGCAGCGCCAGATTCTCATAGAGCGTCACGGAATCGAAGAGTGCCGCATCCTGAAAGAGAAATCCCATCTTGCGCCGCACTTTGGAAAGTTCAGCCTCTTTCATCCGGGTGATTTCCTGTTGATCAACCCAGATCTGTCCGTGGTCCGGCTTGAGAAGTGAAATCAGGAGTTTGAGCGTAACGCTCTTGCCGGTCCCGCTGCGGCCGAGAATGCAAAGAGCTTGCCCAGCGGGGACTTCGAAGGAGACATCGCGCAGCACCTGCTTCGGGCCGAACGACTTCGACACATGATCGAAGACGACCGCCGCCTTGGTTTCAACGCTCATAGAGCGTTCTCCGGAAATACGAAGAAGATGAACTTGATGAGCACGACGTCGGCCAGGATAATCAGCAGCGAAGACACCACGACGCTGTTGGTCGCCGCTTCGCCAACACCTTTGGCGCCCTTGTTTGTGGTGTAGCCGAAGAACGCCGAAACGGTTCCGATGATGAAGCCGAAGACGGCGGTCTTGAGCGTGGGAGGGATGAAGTTGGACCAGGCCATTTCGGCGAATGCGCGCACGAGATAGAGGTGAGGTGAAATTCTGGACGCGGCGTACTCGGAGAAAAATCCGCCGAGGAGACCGGAGAAATCCATGAACACCGTGAGGATCGGCAGTGCAATGACGCACGCGACGACACGCGGAACGACGAGGAATTTGAAGGAGTCGATGGAGAGCGACTCGATCCCGTCGATCTGTTCCGTAGCCCGCATGTTGGCGAGCACAGCGCCGATTCCTGAGCCGACGCGGCCGGCAAGCAGCAGGGCCGCGACCAATGGGCCGATCTCGATGAAGAACGCGATTGCCTGAACGGTGGGGATCATCGCTCCAGCCCCAAACATGACCATGGTGCTGCGGGTGTGAAAAGTCATCACAGTTCCGAGAGCAAATCCGGACGCGAGCACCAGAGGGAGAGATCTTGCGCCGACCTCAGCAAGCTGGCGCCCGATTTGGCCGGCCTCAAACGGGGGGTGAAAAAGATCGAAAACCACCCGGAATCCAAACTGGCTGACCTTTCCGACAAATTCGATCAGTTTGATCAACAGATACACCTTTCATGCGCTGGATTGGGCTCAACCAACAGATCGCACTACCGCACCCTTCATCACGAACAGATTGAGAATCACGCCCGAACGGCCTTCGGCTCGCGCTGGCGCAATCCACTCCGAGCCGGAAAGCCATCCTCACACCGCCATCGGCATGGGGCGCAGACATTGTGGAAGGCTTGACTTTTATCGATGCTATTGGGAAGGCGGGCGGAGAAAGAAGTGAGGAGAGGTTAGCTAACGGTGAGGAGGGAGCGGTCGATGGCTGAAGAGAGGATTTATGACCTCACCTTGCTGACGATTTCAGCGAATCTGGCATTTGGCCGGATAGGATCGAATCTAGGATCGACGGCGAGCCACGGAAGCTCGGCCTCCTTGTCCTCAAGGGCGGAAGATAACAATGACAATGCGCCTTCCGAATCACCGAGGGCGATCGAGAGCAATGCCTGCCTATATCGGCTTAGGGGCGCGCCCGAAGACAGGAGCTTGTGTTCGTGCGCCATTGGCGCCGCATCATCGCCGCATCGGGCGAGGATTTCGGTCGCCCCTGCCCTTAGGGGCATTTGGGGGCCTCCATTGCGAAGGATCAGTTGCGCGAGCCTTCTCGCTTCGTCGAACTGTCCCAGATTCGCATGGATCAAACCCAGGTACAGTTGGACATTAAGAGGCAACGGTCCGTATTTGAGCGGCTCCGAGAATACTTCGAAAGCCTCCCGGTGGCGGCCGCTTATATAGAGGAACTTCGCGCAAGCCACTTTCTGCAAATAAGAAAATGGATCAGTCAACTGCGCCTTATGAAGGTAAGGCCAGGCGTCATCGAAGCGCCCCAGGAGAGTCAGAAACATGGCGAACTGGCGGGCGCTGCTGGCACAATAGCCCAGTTTCGCAGCCTGCCGAAAAGCCTCTTCCGCTCCACTCCAATCCCATTCGAGAGCTAAGACGCTGCCTTTTGCCGCGAGGGCTTCGCTCGATTCCGGATCGAGTTCCACTGCCTGCTCCGAGGCGTGTCTGGCAAGGGCGACCGTGCCGGCCGAAGGCGGTGCGCCGCAAAGATTCATCCAACAATAACACTGCGCAACGCCACACAGGGGACGCGCGTAGCCCTTTGTTGCTTGCGCGATTTCGCGAAACTTCGCAAGGGCGCACTGAACGTCGGACTCGTTCTCTTCCTCGAGCCACATTTCGGCCTTCAACAGGGAAGGATATAGCGCCAGCACGACAGGTCCCGCCGATGCCTCCCCATTTCGAATAATGGATTGCCGAGGACTTACGCGGTTCACCAGCGCGGAAGCAAATTGTTCCTCCACGTCGAAGGAGCTCGAAGGAACGGCCTCGGCATCGAGCCGCTGAGACCAGAGTTGAAAACCGTCCGCGCTCACCATTCTCGAAGTAATGCGAACCCGGGCTCCCTCAAGGCGCACGGACCCCTCGAAGATGATTCGAACTCCGAGTCTTTGAGCCAATGATGAAATATCTTGAGCCTGTGAACCCAATTGCGCAATCGAGCTTGTCGAGACAACACGGACCCCTTCACACTGCATAAGTTCGTGAACCAGCTCATCTGTAACGCCACGGGCGAATTCAGAGGAAAGCGGCTGTCCCGATGCATCGAGAAAGGGAATGACCGCCACGGGGATCCCCGCCCCTTCGACGAAAACCTGTTCTTCTGGGCTGGGTGCGATTTCCTGGAAGGAGGCGGCGGCCTTCGGCCGGAACACGGGAATGTAACTGCCAGGTCGAAAATAAATGCAAAGTGGGTTGTCCTTGCCCTCGGACTCGTAGTATTCCTTCAGCTTGATCCGCAGACGGCGGGCCTCGGTGCGAACGATCGAGTCCAGGGTGGGATGGTAAGGAGGCTTGCGGTCATACACCTCCGTGCCGATGACATATTCCTTGAGTCCGTCTTCCGACCCGCTGATCGCGTGTTCCACCGCGAACCGGAGAAATCGGCCCAGCCTTTCCGATAGCGCAAAGATTGGGCTCTCCAACACGCGCGCAAGCTCCGCGCGAATCAAATCCTCCGAAAATGCGCTTCCATTCGCATTGTTCATTCTTCGATCAGCTCCAGACACGGGATGACAACACTATCTTCGCACCGGGGGATGACCTGGACCGTGAGAAGTCGCGGCAGCAGTGCCATTTCCGGAATGCGCCTCCGCGGGCGATGCGAGTTCGATACCTGCAATCGCTATCTTATCCGGTTCAACCAGCACTTCCCCGTCGCAACTGTTAGCTCACCGTTGCTAACGCTTCGGTTTTGGCAAACTTCTGTCACTCTCGCTGAAACGAAGTCGGAGAGGCAACGTGGCGGAGAATCACGACAACTTCCGGATACTTGCGGTCGTGTCCTCGGATTTTGAGGGGCAGATACAGCGACATTTGAGCTCGCCGGACATGTCTCCGGTCTTTGTCAGGCGCGCCGAGGAACTTGGATATCTGGTCAGGAATGGCGAGGTTTATGAAGTGGCTCTCCTGCCGGCGGTCCTTCCGGAAGGCATCGACTGGTGGACGATCTGGGGGGAGCTGGCTCACCTCACCCGGAGACCCTCAATCCTGGTCTATGCCCAGTCCGCAAATTTTCACTTGTGGGCAGAAGTCCTGGATGCTGGAGGCTACGACGTTGTTGCGGAGCCTTTTACCCGCGAAACGCTGAGAGAGGCTGTGTTGCGCGCCGCCTGGAGCTTCGATCAGAAGCGCGAAATGGGTAGCGATGAGGACCTCCCCGATCAGGAGTAGCCGCAGCGGCGCCAAAGCTGTCCGAATTAGCAGCTAAGATCTGGTGCTATGCCAAGGCGGGAACATCTCAATACCTAGTCGCGTCATTTCAACTTCGGGATCGAGAGACTCAAGGCTCAGTGGGAATTGTAGTGCTCGCCATGCAGCCAATCCCCCTGTCAGAACACGGATGCGGGCAACTCCATGCTTTCGCATTGCCGCCGCCACACGCGCACTGACGAAACTGTTTTTCGATCCGCAATAGAGCACCAAGTCGAGATTGTCTGGCATTGAGATTCGTCTCTTGCGCCGAATCTGCAACGGATCCAGGCGAACGGCGCCGGGAATGACAGCCACCCCATGTGGGTCGTCCTCGAATCGAAGCAGATCGACAATCCCTATCGCTTCGCCGGAATCCAAACGAGCTTTCAGTTCTTCTGGCGTGATCTGCAACGGAAGAATCAGCCTGATCATGCGCGCCAGTTGAATCAGCTTCCATGTGAACAGAATCAGCAGCGGAACGCCCAGGACCAAGATGAGCACATTTGCAAAAACTGATGTGTATCGGACCACCTTGTCCAGTTCTGTTGCAAAGAAAAACCCGCACGTGATGTATGCACCGGCCCAGAGTAGGGCCCCCACGGCATCGTAGAAGATGAAATCGACATGCGATGCTCCCGTCATCCCAGCCAGCGGGGGACAGATTCCGTCTAACCCGGGAATGAACTTGGCAATCATCAAGGCGCGCACCCCTTTCTTCGCAAAGGTGGCTTTCGAATTGCGGATGCATCGGCTCGGATCGGGCGCCAGGGCACAGAGCAACCTCAACACACGCTTGCCGCGCAACCGGCCTGCCTCAAACCACACCAGGTCAGCCAGCACGCATCCAAGCACGGCGGCCAATACGACTCCCGTATAACTGAGCTTCCCAGAGCCCGCCAGCGCTCCGCCCGATAGAAGAAATAGAATGGCGGGAATCGGAAGGCAGAGCTGACGTGCGAGGACCGCGATGAACAGGATTGGATAGGTTGTGTGGACCAAATAGTAACTCACGTTCGCTCCACGCCCACCTCTCGTGGCCGCCCCTTTCTGATCGAGGCGACTGCAATTGCGATCAATGATCGCGCTCAACTCTGAGAACCCGCATTCTGAGTATCCCATCCCGGTCCCGGGCTTGGAATGTGAGCACCGGTGATATCACGGTGATGACGGCGTCCTCCGACGGCCGTTTCGAGTGTCGATCGACCCTCCTCACTGTTAGATGACACCTGCACACCTATCATCCGGACCCAATTCTTGGGATTCTGGATAACGCACGAACCGATGATCGGTCCTCGGCGGCTGGTGAGACAATGATGTCCGACAAGAGAAGCGTAGTGGTGATCGTCGGCGGAGGCTTTGGGGGCTTGGCTGCCGCGCGCGCCCTGAAACACGCTCCGGTCAACGTAGTCCTGATTGATCGTGTCAATCACCATCTCTTCCAGCCTCTGCTTTATCAGGTTGCTACCTCGGTACTTGCGCCGGGGCAAATCGCTTCCCCCATCCGCAGCATTTTACGAAAGAACCGCAACACGACTGTTGTGCTCGGGACAGTCGCAGCAGTCGATGCTGCATCCAGGCAGGTTACCGTCGAAACGCAGGACCGTACAGGCGTCCCGGTCTCTTACGACTACCTCATTCTGGCAACGGGACAAACCCACAGTTACTTTGGCCACAACGAATACGAGAAGTATGCCCCCGGATTGAAGAACCTGGCGGACGCGGTGGCGATTAGAAACAAGATACTCACTGCCTTTGAAATGGCGGAGGCAGAAGAAGACCCAACACAGCATGGGGATCTGTTGACGTTTGTCCTGGTAGGCGCCGGACCGACGGGAGTCGAAATGGCCAGCGCAATCGCGGTCATGATTGAAAGCACCCTGAAACGGGACTTTCGCCGAGTCGATCCGAGCTCGGCGCGAATCGTTCTTGTGGATGCGGGCCAACGCCCTCTCGGCACATTTGCGCCGGGGCTCTCACGGGCCGCCCTGAATCGGCTCAGAAAACTGGGCGTAGAAGTGATGCTCGGAAAGGCTGTCGAGTCGATCGACGGTGAGGGTGTGATCGTCGCGGGAGAGCGCATCGCGAGCAAGACCGTCATTTGGACTGCGGGGGTAGCCCCATCGCAGGCAGGAAAATGGTTGAATGCTGAAACGGATCGCGCCGGGCGTGTCAAGGTCAGACGCGATTTATCCGTACCGGACCACCCGGAAGTCTTTGTCGTGGGAGATACGGCAAGCCTGGAACAAGACGGCAAGCCACTCCCGGGTGTGGCGCAGGTTGCCATGCAGCAAGGTCGCTACGCCGGCGAGCTTATCAAACGCCGGGCCACAGGCAAGGCTGTGCCCCGGCCGTTCCGTTACTTCGACAAAGGAAATCTCGCCGTCGTCGGGAAAGGCTTTGCTGTCTTGGAGAGCGGCAAGGTTCATATGAGCGGATTTGCCGCATGGCTGGTCTGGATTGCAATTCATCTGCAGTTTCTCGCTCAGTCAAGTCTTCGTGTCAGCGTACTTGTGCAATGGGTCTGGACCTACTGCACTGGCCAGCGCGGTTCCCGCCTCATCGTGAACCATCGAGGTGGCTGAGTTCTTTATGCGTTTGCAGGGTAGCCGAAAACAAGGAGATACACAATGGAATCACTCAAACCGATTCGTCGAATCGCGATTGTAGGTACCGGACTGATTGGCGCAAGTTGGGCGGCTTACTATCTGGCGCGCGGGTTCGACGTAGTCGCCACCGACCCCGCCCCAAACGCGGAAGACAGTCTTCGGAAATATGTGGAGGAAGCCTGGGAATTGCTGACTGAGGCTGGACTTTCAACCGGTGCTTCCAGAGATCGGCTGGAGTTTGCCTCGAGCATGCAAGAGGCCCTGGCCGGCGCCGATTTTGTTCAGGAGAACGGACCTGAACGTCCCGACTTCAAGGCGAAGCTCTTTGCCGATATGGATGATGCCACGCCCGCCGATTCTATTCTTGCTTCCAGTTCATCCTCGCTCACGATGGATGTGATCCAGTCGTTGTGCAAGCGCCCCGAGCGTTGCGTGATCGGACATCCATTCAACCCTCCGCATATCATTCCGTTGGTCGAGATTGTCGGGGGAGCCAAGACATCAGAGGAAACGATCGATCGGGCCATGGCGTTCTATGGATCGATCGGAAAGAAGCCGATTCGACTCTACAAGGCTCTTCCAGGACATGTCGCCAACCGGCTTCAGGCCGCGCTCTACAAAGAGATTCTCTATCTGGTTCAAGAGGGAGTGCTCAGCGTTGAGGACGCGGATATCGCGGTGTGCTACGGTCCAGGGCTTCGCTGGGGCGTGATGGGGCCGAGCCTGCAGTGGCATGTGGGCGGCGGGTCAGGCGGTATCCATCATTTCATGGAACATTTGATGGGGCCGCTCACCGGAATGATGTCGGTGCTTGGTACTCCAGAAGTTACCGACAAGCTTAAGCAGATCATCGTCGATGGTGTGGTCGGCGAAGCCGGCAACCAATCTGTTGACTTGCTGGCACGGGAGGAGAACAAAGTCCTCGTGGGTCTGCTCGCATTGCGCAACAACGCCGGGAGATAGTCAACCGGTTTCGCTAACCCAACAAGGAGGCTCGCAGTATGAATGAGAGTGTTCACGGACGCATCTTCTTTCTCGATCTCGGTGCAGGCCGTATACTGTCTGCCAATCCAGACGGTTCAGATCTCAAGACCATCGTAGAGGAAGGCCGCAAACTTCCCGATGGCTTGGCCATCGATGCGATAAACGGTCATATGTACTGGACGAATATGGGGAATCCCTCGGCGAACGACGGTTCTATCCTGCGTTCGGATCTCGACGGGAGCAATATCACGGTACTTGTTCCTCCAGGAGCGACCTTTACCCCAAAGCAGCTGCAGTTCGAGCCAAAGACAGCGAAGGTATATTGGTGTGACCGTGAAGGCATGCGCGTCATGCGCTGTAACCTCGACGGGTCGGATATTGAAACACTCGTGCAGACCGGCGCTACCGGCGCCGACCGGCTTGAGCAAGAACGATGGTGCGTCGGAATCGCCGTCGATCCTGACGGCGGCAAGTTCTACTGGACGCAAAAGGGAGGCGACAACGCCGGCGAGGGTCGCATCTTTCGCGCCGGCATCGAGATCCCCGCAGGCCAGACTCCGGCGAATCGCACGGACGTCGAAATACTCTATGATGAGCTCCCGGAACCGATCGACCTGGACCTCGACCTGGGGAACAGGATGCTCTACTGGACCGACCGTGGCGACCCGCCGCGAGGCAACACGGTGAACCGCGCCCCGATGGATCCTTCGCCGGGGTTCCAAGCAGAACCAGAAATTCTCATCTCACACCTGATGGAGGGCATCGGCCTTGCGTTGGACCTGAAAGGCAACCGCATGTTCGTAACCGACCTAGCCGGCTCGGTTTACAGCGCGAATCTCGATGGATCGAACCGGAAAGTGTTATTCGTCGCATTGGGCAATCTTGCCGGGATTGCTTATGTGGAACGCTGAAGTAGAGCAGGTTACGCGGCGGCAGCATCGCAAGGCTGACGGCAGCGCGGTCCGCAAAAGAAACCGCAGATCGCTTCACAGGCTGCGGAAAAATTCGGGACCGGGCAGGAAAGACGTACCCGTTCGACAAGCTCAGGGCAGGCTCTCAGGGGCTAAAGCCCGACGTATTCTCAATCATTTATGGCACGACTAAAGTCGTGCCCTGATACAAAACCGAGTTTTTCCGCAGCCTGTTCAGCCGATGGCTCTCGTTCATCGTCCCCCGAGATCATCATGCTGATGATAGTTGGGATAAGGCGGGATCGCCGGCATCGGCACGGGATGATCCTTGAGTTGTTGCAGCAGGATAGAAACCGCACGCTCCAACTGCGGGTCATGACCAGCAGCCACATCCTTCGGCAGCTCTTCCACCTCGACGTCGGGCGCGATGCCGTGGCCTTCCACTTCCCATTCGCCATTCAAACCGTAGATCGCATAGCGGGGCGCGGTGACCCTTCCACCATCGATCAGAACCGGGTAGCCGCCGATGCCCACCAGCCCTCCCCAGGTGCGGACGCCTACCAGCGTACCGAGGTTTGCTTTGCGGAAATACCATGGCATCGCATCACCGCCCGAGCCGGCCGATTGGTTGATGATCATCGCCTTGGGTCCGAAGATCGCACCTTCCGGATCGTGCACCGGCTTGCCATCGCGTTCAATCGCGCCGCTCAGCAGCTTCTGGCCGAGCACATTCACGATGTAGTCGGCAATCAGGCCGCCCTCGTTGTAACGTTCATCGAGCAGCACCGCCTGCTTATCGAGCTGGGCGAAGAAATAGCGGTTGAAGTTGGAGTAGCCGGCTCCCGCGGTGTCGGGCATATAGATGTACGCCACCTTGCCGCCTGAAAGCTGATCGACCTTGCGCCGGTTGGCCTCGATCCAGTCGATGTTGCGCAGGCCTTGCTCTGAATCCACGGGCACCACGGTCACGTCGCGTCCATCGCTGCCGTCTGGCTTGGTGCCAACCCGCACCACCGTCTGCTTGCCGGCCGCGCCGTCGAAGAAGCTGTCGAGATTATCGGCCGCGTGCAACTCGCGGCCGTTGACAGCGAGCAGATACTCGCCTTCGACGATGTTGATACCCGGTAGAGTGAGGGGCGCGGTCAGCGAAGGAGTCCAGTTCTGACCGTTGTAGATCTTGGCAAATTTGTAGCGGTCGCCGGCCACGATGTAGTCCGCACCCAGCAAGCCGGGTTTCGGTCCACCCTTTGGAGGCTTTGGCCCGCGAACGAACATGTGGCCGACCTGAATCGTTCCCAACATCTCATTGGAGAGGTAGGTGAATTCCGCTCGCGAAGCCAAGGCATCGAGGTATGGCTCGTACTTTGCTTCCACTTTCGCCAGGTCAAGTCCGTGCAGATGCGGGTCATAGAAAAAGTCGCGCTCAATGTGCCAGGTCTCGCGATACATTTGCTTCCACTCCGTACGCGGGTCGAGCATGGCCATCATGCCGCCATTGTTCACGGGTTTACCCTGAGGAGCCTCGGGAGAGCCGGGCTTGAGATCGGCAATCGGCGCGAGAAACCAATTGTCGCCGCGGATGTAAAAAAGCTTCTCGCCGTTGAAGGAGACATCGTAGCTATTCAGCCCGCTGAGAATCTCTTCTGTCTGGCGCTTTTCCGTCGTAAACCGCCACAGCGAGCGGATCGGAGGGCCATCTTCAGAGGAGGCGCGGCCGACCGGCTCACCCTCGGCCAGGAAAAGCACTCCTGTCTTCCCTACCGACAGGCCGACATAGTTGCGCGAAGGAATGGGCAGGGAGAGGATGCGATTGCCGATTCCTGGTAGATCGATCACCGTTGGCTTCGGCTTCTCTTCTTCTTTCTTCTTGGCGTCGTCTTTTTTCTCGTCCCCTTTGGCTGCGGCTTTATCCTGTCCGGCATCTGTTTTTTCGTCTTTCTTGTCCGCGTCCTTTTTGTCTTCGTCTTTCTTCTTGTTCTCGTCGTCGCTTTCCGGGGGCACGGGCGAAGCGCCGTCGCGTGCCAACACGACCACATACGCATTGCTGGTAGTGGCGCGGTCGAGCGAGGAAAGGTCGATACCGGCATCCGAGGGACCGTTGTTGGTGGAAACAGTGAAGTAGAGATACTTTCCGTTGGGGTCAAAGACCGGGTCCGCAGCGTTGCTCATGCCATCGGTGATCTGGGTGGACGTGTGCGTGGCCAGCGAATAGAAGAACACCGCGTGCAGTTGATTTTCCAGGTCGCGGGTGTAGGCGATCCACTGCGAATCAGGAGACCAGGAAAGTTCAGTGGAAGGGCCAAAACTGCCCCGTAAACCAGTGTCGATTTTTACCGGCTTGCCTCCGGCCGTATCCACATACCAGAGCCTTAGATGCTTGTCAGAGAAGACGATGTGTTTGGAATCAGGCGACCAGCGAGGACCGTAAAAGAAGGATGGGTCAGGCCCCAGATCGATGACCCGGGGCGGCTGCAGGCCATCCTGGTCGCGGATGTAGAGTTGGTACTCGCCCGAGGCGTCACTAAAGTAGGCGATCGACTTGCCATCCGGAGACCAGGAGGGGTCGCGTTCAGCGGTGCCCGGCGTCCTGGTCAGATTGCGGATATCGCCCTTCTCCCCGGGCAGGGTAAAGATGTCGCCGTGCGCTTCCGCAACCACGCGCACTCCGGTTGGAGAAAGCGCGAAATTCTGTGCCTCTTTCGCGGGAATCACAGTTAGCCTCGGAGTCAAAGCGGGTAAGTCTCCGTGGATGGTGACGGGAACGGGGTGCTCTTTCTGGGTGGCCAGATCATAGATGTGCAGCGAGCCGAACTGCTCGTAGACCAGTGCTCCCGGCCCTGCGCTCAGGGTCTTCAGATCGTAGCCGTGGTTCTCGACCACCTGCTTCACGGTCTTGGTGTCGAGGTCATAGCTGTAGAGCGAGACGGGACCATTGCGATCGGAAAGGAAGTAGACCACGTTGCCTTCCCACACCGGGTTGCTATCGTTTGAGTTATCGCGGGGTATCTTCTCCAGATCGAGGGTTTTCGTGTTCACCAGCCAGACGGGCGTGGTTTGGCCGCCACGGTAGTGTTTCCAGGCCGGCTCCCACTGCGCCACCGGCACATAGGCCAGCCGGGTCCCGTCGGCAGAATATGTACCCGTGATTGCGCTCGGCAGGGGAAGGACGGTGGGCGATCCCGTGCCGTCAGCATGAGTGCGAAATAGCCTGGGAAAGTCGGAGTAGCTGGCGTGCCCGGAGTTGAAGAGGACGTCTTTTCCATCCGAAGTCCAGCCCACGGCAGCGTTACCGGTCGGCTCCCAGGTAAGCCGCTGTGGCACGCCGCCTTCTGCGCTCACTACGTATACATCGTTAAGTTCGTGCTCGCGGGTCGAGTAGGCGATCCGGGAGCCATCCGGAGAAAAATAGGGGCCGTCCACGACCGCATTGACGGAAGTAAGCCGCCTGGCTTCGCCGCCCTCACGTGAAACGGTCCACACATCATCGGCGTAGAGAAAGGCAATCTTATCCGCGCTGAGAGAGGGATTGCGCAGAAGCAAAGGCGGAGCCGTCTGGGCGAAAGCGTGCAGAGCGAAGCTGGCCAAAAAGACGGAGCAGGCGAGCGAGTTGCGAAGGGAGACAATCCATCCAGCCATGGGAGGGCCCTCGGTAAGTAGGTTCATAAGAGCACCGGAGTTGTACCGTCACGACGATCGCGGGAGTATCCGGGCATAACGATACCATGGTGGCAGTTGACCGCCGGGCAGCCATGGGGATACCTGATCGGCGAACCCCCTAAAAAGTGCGCAAAAAGCGCAAAAAGAGTCAAAAGCTCCTACTGATCTTCTACCGGTTCGTCATTCTCCGCCATCGATTCCTCGTTCTGTTCCTGTTCGCTCTCCGACAAGGCCGACCAATGGCTGGAGGGTCGACCTCCAGTGGGTTGGTTGCGGAGAGAGAGTGCGCCAAGGGAAACGAGTGTTTCCAGGGCAGCGTCGATGCGGTCGCGCTCGACGTGACCATGAAAGAGGCGCGCGATTTTAGACTTCGACAATCCTTCGTCTGAGGCTTCGACGGCTTCGCGGATACGGTCGGCGATGGGATCGCCTGTGGACAAGCCGAAAAGCAGGGAGGCACTGGCTTAGCAATAGTCCCATACGGCGAGGGCGGCCTGGAGATGCGGCAGACCGATGAGGGAGGTGGAGTCGAGGGCCGCGTAAATGGCGCTGAGACGCAGGACCTGGGCCTCGGCACGGCTGGTGGCGGCGCCGCGCAGGCCGGGCCGGAGCTGGCTCAAGACGGGATAGCGGTCGTGCCAGAGTTCGCGGGCAGCAGCATCACGGCGGAAGAGGATTTCAGGAGCCGCCGTGGCCCAGTCAAGAGCGTGGCGGAGTGCGCAGACGATTGGAGCCAGATCGCCGGCGCTCAGGCTTCCACCGTCGGGAATGCAGCTGCTGCGATGCACCCAGGTCCAGAGACAGCGATTGGCAAAACCATTTTGCGCTTCGGTACGGCGTAGATTTTTTGCGAGCTCATGCTGGGTGATGTGGGCGATGAGACTGATATGGGTGCCGGTGGCGCGCAGCTGCTGTTGCATATCGGGCGTGGAGAGATCGCCGCTGTCCCAGGCGCAGCGGAGCATGGGGGATAAGTGTGCGTTGCCACACTTGAGGGTGTGGAGGACGGAGGCGAATTCTTCAGAAAGGACGAGCAGGCGGCGGTCGGCGGGCGACTGCTGATCGCGCAGAGCAGAGACGAGGCCATTGGCGGTAAGGCGAGCGCTGGTGATGCGGGTGGAGAACCAGGTTTGGTCTACCTCGGCGAAGAGACGTGCGACCTGATTCCAGCTGGTGCCCTTGCGGGCTTTGCTGGAATCGCCTACGAGCACGACGTAGAGGTTCAGGCTGTGGCGGGTGGCATCGACCATGCAGTGGGGGCCGCGACCGACCAGGTTGCCGAAGACGGCCAGAAGCTGGAGGAGAATGGAGGCGGGATGGGCCTCAGTGTGGGGAGCGATGGTGCGGACGGCGAGTCCGGCGAGACCATGGAGGGCGGCTTCGCCCAGGTTGGGGTCCGCGACGGGTCTGGGCGGGGGTGTGCGCGTCGCTTCGAGTGGAGCCGCCGGGGCAGGCCGGTGGGTGGGTTGTTCGGGTTGACGTTTGTGCAGAAGGGCGAGGAGTTCGGCCTGGCGCCTTTCTATATCGGCAAACGTGGGTAGGTGGGGCCGATCCATGTCAGTGGTTGTTTGTCTTAGCATATTTGAGACTCTTACGCTTTCCTCGGTCCTATAGATATGGTTGGCTCCATCGCAGTTTCGGCTGGAACGGCCCTCTGCTATGACGGTACCGGCCCTCCGCCGGGGCGTCCATAGTGCCGGTAAAAAAGATGAGGAAGAAGGGGAGGTTAACTGGAAGTAAACAGCTGCGACCTTGTTTGGAAGGGTACCTGCGATCTCGAGAATCTTGCGGGACGGTGTTCAGAAACAAATGCCGGGTCATTCGAATCATTACCTGTTGTTTTCCAAAAGGAAGCGTGACATGATGATTCCTGTGGGAAACCCAAAGAGCGACTCTTTCTATCGCCTGACACGGTCGGGACGAAAGCTGCTCGAGACCGAGACCCGGGACTGGGAGCAAACGGCGGCGATCATCGCACGATTCTTCGAGGCGAAGGCGGAGGATTTGACATGAGATTCCTGAGAAGGTTTCTGGCGCGGCTCAAGAACTTTGCCACGGGGCGGCGCGACGATCAACGGCTGCGGGAAGAGATGGAGGAGCATCTGGCGCGGCAGACGGAGGAGAATCTGCGCGCGGGGATGAATGTGGAAGAGGCACGGCGGCAGGCCGTGCTGAAGTTCGGGGGGGTGGGGACAGTGAGAGAGGATTACCACGCGGAGCAGAGTCTGCCGTTCTTTGAAAACCTGATTCAGGATCTGCGCTACGCGCTGCGCATGTTTGCCAAATCGCCGGGCTTCTCCGCGATTGCGATTCTGACGATGGCGCTGGGCATCGGAGCGACGACGGCGATTTTCAGCCTAGTCGACGCCACGCTGCTGCGTCCGCTGCCCTATCCGCACCCGGAGGAACTGGTACGCATCGAGGACGATCTGCCTGGTGCGGGGGCTACGGACGCGGGCATCTCGATTCCGGAGTGGAAGGATCTGCAGCGTTCGGGAATTTTTCAGTATGTTGTGCTGCAGATTTTCGGGTCGGCGAACCTGACGGGGGTATCGCAGCCATCGCGGATGCAGTATGAGGGAGTGTCGCCGGCGTATTTTGCGATGCTGGGGGTGAAACCGGAGCTGGGGGCGACATTCGATCCTCAGGATCGAACGCCGGGGTTCACGCTGGATGTGGTGATCAGTCACGGGTTGTGGAAGCGGGCTTTCGGGAGCGATCCGCACATTGTGGGAAGAAGTTTGCGGGGGGACAACGATTTGTATCGGGTGATCGGGGTGATGCCGGCGGGTTTTCGCGACCCGGGGCGAACCGTGGGCGAGAGGAATACGGAACAGTGGGCGGCGTTGGGTTTTTCGGATGATCCGGCTCAGGCCCCGAACCGCAGTTTGCGGTTGCCCCTGGAAACGGTCGGGCGCCTGAAACCGGGGCTGACGGTTGCAGCGGCGCAGAGCCAGCTGGACGCGTTGGTTGCTTCGTTGCGGAAGCAATTTCCGGACGATTATCCGGCCGACAGCAAGTGGACGGTGCGGTTGGTGCCTCTGAAGGAAAACGTGGTGGGCAACGTTCGGCAGTCGCTGATCCTGCTGTTGGGCGCAGTGGCGCTGGTGCTACTGATCGGCTGCGTGAATGTAGCGAATCTGCTGCTGGCGCGGGCCAGCGCGCGATCACGGGAGATGGCGGTGCGCCAGGCGCTGGGAGCGGCACGCAAGCGGCTGGTGCGGCAATTGCTGACGGAGAGCCTGCTGCTTTCGGTGCTGGGCGGAGTGGCGGGGTTGGTGATTCTGTTCTGCATGAAGGGATTCTTGCTGCGGCTGATTCCGGAGAGCCTGCCTCGGCTGAACGACCTGTCGATCAACTGGACCGTGATGCTGTTCGCGCTGGCGGCATCGATCGCAGCCGGGGTAATTTTCGGTCTGGCGCCCGCGAGGCAGGCAGGGCGGTTGAATCTGGCAAGTACGCTGAGGGTGGAAGGGCGTGGGTCGAAGGGTTCCACGGAGCAGACGCGCACGCGGCGCGTGCTGGTGGTGACGGAGTTTGCGCTGTCGCTGGTGCTGATGGTGGCCGCGGGCCTGCTGCTGCGCAGTTTTTGGGATTTGTACAAGGCGCCGCT
>Ga0182024_10013059_pt1 | contig 16297 bp, 11 predicted proteins | sample P32metaG_FD_120480 | JGI IMG/M metagenome (GOLD analysis project Ga0182024, IMG submission 120480) | Permafrost microbial communities from Stordalen Mire, Sweden - P3-2 metaG (Illumina Assembly) | ecosystem: Environmental > Terrestrial > Soil > Wetlands > Permafrost | place: Sweden: Stordalen... | reverse complement strand
GGCGGCCGACAATCCAATTCGCAATATCAATACACGCTGGAAAGCGAAAATTTGTCCGACCTGAATGCCTGGGCGCCGCGAATGTTGGATAAGCTGAAAACTCTCCCCCAATTGCGGGATGTAAACAGCGATCAGCAGGTCCAGGGTCTCGAAACGCAACTCGTGATCGATCGCGATACTGCCTACCGCCTTGGCATTCCTGCTCAAACGATCGACAACACACTCTACGACGCTTTCGGGCAGCGCCAGATCGCGACGGTTTACACTCAACTGAACGAGTATCACATGGTGATGGAGGTAGCGTCCAAATTCCAGGAGAATCCGGATGCGCTCAAGAGCATCTATGTGAGCGGGTCGGCGGGGGCGCAGGTTCCGCTGAGCGCCTTCTCACATTTTGAGGAGCTTCGCACCGCGCTGCAGGTCAACCATCAGGGCCAGTTTCCCGCGATCACGCTTTCGTTCAATTTGGCCCCCGGAGTAGCTCTAGGCGACGCCGTAGACGCCACGCAACAAGCGGCGCTCGAGATGGGCATGCCGTCTTCGATTCACGCAAGTTTTGCGGGTACAGCTCAGGCGTTCCAGGATTCCTTGAAAAATCAACCCTTGCTGATCCTGTCAGCCCTGGGAGCCGTCTATATCGTGCTCGGAATGCTCTATGAAAGCTACATCCACCCGATCACGATTCTTTCCACTCTACCTTCGGCGGGTGTCGGCGCGCTTCTCGCTTTGCTGTTTTTACACACGGAACTTAGCGTTATCGCCATGATCGGTATTATTTTGCTAATCGGACTAGTGAAGAAGAATGCGATCCTGATGATCGATTTCGCCTTGGATGCGGAGCGCAAAGAAGGGAAACCACCCAAGGAGGCAATCTATCAGGCATGCCTGTTGCGCTTTCGCCCGATCATGATGACGACGATGGCCGCGCTTTTTGGTGCTTTGCCGCTTGCGCTCGGCACAGGCACTGGTTCGGAACTTCGCCGACCGCTCGGCATCAGCATCGTCGGCGGGCTAATCGTAAGTCAAATGTTGACGCTGTTCACAACGCCAGTGGTTTACCTTTATATGGACCGCTTCCGCCTCTTAGTGAGCAGGCGACGGGAGTCTACTCTGAAGCCGGCGCCCGGTCTTCAACCCTCCCCGGCCCATCATACGGGAACGCATTTCCTCAGTTGACTTATGACGTTGAACTTTTCGCAACGCTCGTACTCAATATTTTTCGGTTTTCAACAAATGCCTAGTCCCGTATTTTGATTACCATCGGTCTACGCTGTTTACCCTATGTCGGGCTGGAAACGTAAGAAGTACAATACTTTGGTCCTGTATCCGTTCATTTTTTCGGGCGGTTAAAAGCGATGCCGAATCAGTTCGGATTCCAAGAAGGTGCGGTCTTTCGGGCGAAGAATTTGAGGTGATCGGCCGCATTGAAGAAGCGAGCGCCTGATCGTTCTCGTTTTCTCTTGCGAGGCATAGGGATGACTTATTCGGTGCTTCACGCTTGTGCTTATCGCGAACTCACTCTAAGCTTCACTATGGGAATATCGTGAGACTTAGCCTGCGATTAATCCTCTTCCTGGTTGCGGGGATTAGCCTCGTCACGTTCTTCATTGCCAGAAACCAGGTACGCTCGGAAAAGCGTGGGCTACGAACCGATCTCGAGAGGCGCGCTGAAGTTCTTGCCGAAAGCCTGCAGGAAATCGTGGAACCGGCTTTGGGTTCTCGCGAACAGCTCCGGCACATCGTCGAACGTTTTGGCAATCGCGAACGTTTAGCGGGCATAATCATATATGACGCGAGCGGAAAGGTTCTTGCCGAGAGCTCGACTCTGGTCACACGGTATACGGCCCCGCCCGTCCCGCTCGACCGCGCGAAAATCAGCGAAAAGGGAACCAGCGAATTCGTCAATCTGGATGGCGAGTCTCTCTTCGCGTACTATCTGCCGCTGCACAACAAGGGTCAGGTCGTTGGCGTCCTTGCTATTTTTCATGATGCCAGTTATATCGAAGCGCAGAGCGAGAGCATCTGGCGCGAAACCATCTGGCACGTGATTGCGCAGGTAGTCCTGATTGTTTTCGTGACGATCCTCATTATTCGCTGGACGGTTATCCTTCCGATTTCGCGCACCGCTCAATGGATGAAGGATTTGCGCGTGGGCCGTGTGGCTCCTCAGCCCAAGCTCCCCGACGAGGACTTTTTGGCCCCCTTCTCACAGGAGGTTGTCAACCTCGCCCATAGCTTGGCCGAGGCCCGCGCTTCGGCCGAAGAAGAGGCGCGCTTGCGGGAAACGGGAGAATCCATGTGGACGGCCGAGCGGCTGCGCGTCAGCGTGCAGAGCCGGCCGTTCGGCTCTCTTTACGTTGTGTCGAACCGGGAGCCCTACATGCACGTGCAGCGCGGTAAAGGCGTCGAGCCTCTTGTTCCCGCCAGTGGTCTGGTCACCGCGCTCGAGCCGATCTTACGGGCCTGTGACGGCACCTGGATCGCGTTCGGCTCGGGAGATGCCGACCGAATGACCGTTGATGAACATGACCGTCTTCGGGTTCCGCCCGACAAACCTGAATACACGCTGCGCCGCGTCTGGCTGACCAAAGAAGAAGAGCAGGGCTACTACTACGGTTTCGCGAATGAGGGACTCTGGCCGCTCTGCCACATCGCGCACACGCGGCCGATCTTTCGAGCGTCGGACTGGCAAAGCTACCACGATGCAAATCGCAAATTTGCCGACGCTGTCCTGGAGGAAATGGCGGGAACGCAAAGCGCGCTCGTGCTCGTCCAGGACTACCACTTTGCTTTGCTGCCGCGCATGATCAAGCAGGCGCGGCCCGATGTTCGCGTTGCGATCTTTTGGCACATCCCCTGGCCAAACCCGGAGGCTTTCGGGATTTGCCCCTGGCGGCGCGAGCTGCTCGATGGTCTGCTCGGCGCCGATTTGGTTGGTTTCCACACGCAAGCGCACTGCAATAATTTTTTGGAGACGGTCGACGGAGCCCTTGAATCCCGGATTGAGTGGGAACGCTTTGTCGTCAAGCGGAAGGGTCAGGATACGTTTGTCCGCCCCTTCCCGATCAGCGTCGACTTCCGGGAATCGCAATCCGAGCCGGGGCCGGCATCGTCTCCCTACGAGTTACGCGCTTCTCTGCTGAAAGATTTGGGCATCAAAGCCAGCTTTCTGGGCGTGGGCGTCGACCGGGTCGATTACACGAAAGGGATCATCGAGCGTTTTCGCGGCGTCGAAACTTTCCTTGAAAAGTGGCCCATGTACCGCGGCAAATTCACCTTCGTGCAAATTGGCGCGCCCAGCCGCACGAACATCCCGCGCTATCATGATTTTTTGGCGGAAGTCGAGGCGGAAGCCGCTCGCATCAATGCGCGGTTCCTCACGCCGGGTTGGAAGCCGATTGCCTTGCTCACCCGGCACCACAGCCATGCCGAAATTCTGCCGTATTATCGAGCTGCGGATTTCTGCATGGTCACATCTCTGCATGACGGCATGAATCTCGTGGCCAAGGAATTCGTTGCCGCGCGTAACGACGAAGAGGGCGCCCTCATCCTCAGCCAGTTTACGGGCGCCGCCCGTGAACTGCGCGATAGCATCATCGTGAATCCCTACGATATGGAGCAGCTTGCGGAAGCAATTCGTACGGCCCTGGAGATGGACTCCGGAGAACGTCGCGCTCGCATGCAGCGTATGCGGCGTATCGTGAAAGAGCACAACGTTTACCGCTGGGCGGGAAATCTGATCGCCGAACTTTCCGAGATACGCATCGAAGAACCCGAACCCGCCTTCAAGGCCTCCAGCGAATCAGACCTGCATTTGCCGCGCGGCTCACAGGTTTAGACTAGCTTCCTACGAGTCGAGATGCTCTCTCACGATGCGCACCATTCGTCGGAGAGGCTCGGCCGCGCCCCATAACAACTGGTCGCCCACCGTAAAAGCGCCCAAAAACTCCGGCCCCAGCTTCAATTTATGCATACGGCCGATGGGAACGTTCAGCTGTCCGGAGACCGCTGTTGGCGTCAGGCAGCGCATTGTGGATTCCTTGTCATTGGGGATCACTCGCACCCACGGATTGCTGTGGGCCACCATATCCTCGATCTCATTGAGGGGAATATCTTTTTTCAATTTAATGCAGAGCCCCTGGCTGTGGCACCGCATTGTTCCTACGCGAACGCAAATGCCATCGACGGGCACGGCGGGCTGAAGCCCGAGAATTTTGTTCGTCTCGGCCATGCCTTTCCATTCTTCGCGCGTTTGCCCCCCGGGCATTTCCTTGTCAATCCATGCGATCAGGCTTCCGGCCAGCGGCGCCCCGATTTCAGTCGTCGGCAGGTTCGAATCCCGCTGTGCATGAACCACCATTCGATCGACTTCGAGGGCATTTTCAGACGGACTGCGGAGCGTCGAATCGGTCAGGTATTCCATCTGCTTCACGAGTTCCAGCATTTTGGCCGCGCCGGCGCCCGAGGCCGCCTGATACGTCATAGTGGTCATCCACTCGATTGCGCCCGCCTTGAACAGTCCGCTTACCGCCATGAGCATCAAGCTGACCGTGCAGTTGCCGCCCGCAAACGTTCGCAGGCCCGTTGCGATGCCGCTCTCGATAATCTCGGCATTCACCGGGTCAAGGACGATCACGGCGTCGTCGCTCATGCGAAGCGTCGATGCGGCGTCGATCCAGAAGCCCTTCCAGCCGCGCTGGCGCAACGGTCCGTAGACCTCGGTCGTGTATTCGCCTCCCTGGCAGCTGACAAGCACTTCGCAGGCGGAAAGTTCCTTTAAATTCTGCGCGTCTTTCAGTGGGACACCCTGCGCTTCTTCCGGTGCGGCTCCGCCGATGTTCGACGTCGAAAAGAAAACGGGCTCGAGATGCGCAAAGTCATTCTCCTCCCGCATTCTTTGCATCAGAACGCTTCCGACCATGCCTCTCCACCCAATGAATCCAGCGCGCAACATGAAGTCCTCCGAGACTGCCGATTATTTTACCCGTTTCGAAATCAGTTTGCTGAGCGAACCTTCGGGGAAATCTCGCAAATTCCCGATCGGGCAGTGTCCAGGAATTGCTATTAACTTGTGCTGGACTTCTAAAAAAGTAGGGATAGAATGGTGGCGCTTTAGAGGCGCTACAGGCGTTCGGGGCAGCTTTGGTTGGAGCTCATTCCACTTTCTTAGGTGAAAGTTGACTGAATTTAAAACCGTGTGAATCGTTGGCGGCAGCCGTGTGTTACGCATGATGTACACGCGGGCTGATCGGCAGCAAGGGAGAGCGCTTCCGTGATTGTCGGTGTTCCCAAAGAGAGTTTCCCCGGGGAGCGGCGCGTCGCACTTACTCCGGGAGTAATACCGAACCTGGGGAAGGCGGGCATGGAAGTGGTGATTCAAGCGGGGGCCGGTGTTGAAGCCGGTTATCCTGATGCCGCCTTCGTCGAAAAAGGCGCGAAAATCCTTCCCGACCGTGCCGCGGTATTTTCTCAAGCTGATATCATCGTTCAGGTTCTGTGTTATGGCTCCAATGATCGGACCGGCAAAGCCGATATTCCTCTCCTGCGCCGCAATCAACTCCTCATCGGATTCTTGCGTCCGTTCGGTTCGAAAGAAGTGCTTCAGGAAATCGCTTCCACCGGTGTGAGCGCCTTTTCGGTAGAGATGATGCCGCGTACCACGCGCGCCCAGGCGATGGATGCGCTTTCTTCGATGGCGACGGTGTGCGGATATAAAGCGGTGATTCTTGCGGCCGACACACTCCCTCGTCTTTATCCCATGCTTACCACTGCGGCGGGCACCATTACACCAGCCCGCGTGTTCATTATTGGATGCGGAGTCGCCGGCTTGCAAGCGATTGCCACCGCGAAGCGGCTCGGCGCGGTCGCTTCTGCGTATGATCTTCGGCCCGCTGTCAAGGAGCAGGTGCAGAGCCTCGGAGGCCGGTTCGTCGAGCTTCCCATCGAAGCAAAAGATGCGCAGGACGCCCGCGGCTACGCCACCGCCCAGGACGAAGCCTTCTACGCCCGCCAGCGCGAATTGCTCGGGCGCGTCGTGGGAGAAAGCGATGTCGTCATTACGGCGGCCGTGATTCCTGGCAAGAAATCGCCGATCCTGGTTACCGGTCAGATGGTTCAGGGGATGGCTCCGGGCTCGGTGATCGTGGATTTAGCGGCCGAACGCGGAGGAAACTGCGAGCTGACGAAATCGGAAGAAACAATCGTCACCGGCAATGGAGTCACGATTATCGGGCGCATCAATTTGGCCAGCACCGTCCCCTATCACGCCAGCCAGATGTACGCCCGCAACCTGACGGCGTTCCTTCTTCTCCTTGTGAAGAAAGGCCAGTTGGATCTGAATCTGAAAGACGAGATTATCCGCGACACGTTGGTGGCTCAGGGCGGAGAAATCGTCAACCCCCGAGTACGCGAATTCTTTTCTTTGCCAGCATTGGTGCCTCAGTCGTAAGGAGGAAATGTGCCTGCGGATTTTCTGTCAAATCTCTACGTTTTCATTCTTGCGGGGTTCATTGGCTTTGAAGTCATCAAGCGCGTTTCGCCCCTGCTGCATACTCCCTTGATGTCGCTCACGAACGCACTCGATGCGATTGTGGTGGTTGCCGCCATCATCATCGCTGGGAGACACGAAACCAGGCTTTCTACAGTGCTCGGTGCCGTCGCTGTGGCGGCCTCTTTCAGCAACATGGTCGGCGGATTCCTGATCACCGATCGCATGCTGCGCATGTTCAAAACTGGCAAGACCAAAAAACCATGAGCGCGCTCGCACTCCAGCAGTTGATCGATTCAACCTACATCGTTGCCGTTGTCGGATTCATCCTGTCTCTCAAGTGGCTGAGTTCGCCCGTCTCGGCGAAGCGCGGCGTTTTGGCAGGAGAGATCGGGGCGGCTCTGGCCGTCATCGCTACGCTCGCAAACCCCGAAGTTGTCCAGTACAAATGGATCATCATTGCGCTGGCCATTGGAGCGGGCATCGGCATACCACTTGGCTTGGTCCACATGACCGCCGTGCCTCAGCGGACCGCTCTGAGCCATGCATTCGGAGCGCTTTCGGCGTCGATCATTGGCATTGCGGAGTATTACGTTGCCACTCCCAACCTTACAAAGTTTGGGATGGCGGAGATTGGTCTCGAAGTCATCATCGGCTCGCTCACCTTCACCGGAAGCGTGATCGCGGCAGGCAAGCTCCAGGAAATTCTGCCGCAGCGTCCAATCACTTACAAAGGTCAGAACGTCGTCAGCCTTTCGGTGTTGGGTGCGGCCATTCTGCTCATGATCGCCTTGTGCATTCATCCGGACTACACCTATCTTTTCCCGATCATGGTGGTTGTAGCTTTAATCTTCGGAATTCTGCTCGTGACGCCCATAGGCGGAGCGGACATGCCGACCGTCATTTCTCTCTTGAATTCTTATGCGGGATTTTCGGCCTCTTTGCTGGGTTTCGTCCTCAACAGCAAAGTTCTGGTCGTGGCGGGAGCGCTGGATGGTTCTTCGGGGTTCATCCTCTCCGTGATTATGTGCAAGGCCATGAATCGTTCCTTCACGAACGTCATGTTCGGCGCATTTGGACAAGTGCAGGCTTCGAGCGCCGCCGTGGAAGAAGCGCGCACCGTTCGCAGCGCAACGGCCGAAGAGGCTGCTTCGATCCTTTCCGCCGCCAGCAAGGTTGCGATCGTTCCCGGTTACGGCATGGCGGTTGCGCAGGCGCAGCACAAAGTCCGCGAGCTTTATGATGCCTTAACCAAAAAGGGTGTGGATGTTCGTTTCGGTATCCACCCCGTCGCGGGGCGTATGCCGGGGCACATGAACGTCCTGCTCGCGGAAGCGGACATTCCCTACGACCGCCTCATCGAAATGGACGACATGAATTCCGATCTCCCACAGACCGACGTCGCCCTGATTATCGGTGCCAACGACGTCACGAATCCGGCCGCTCGCACCGATACCGGAAGCCCGATTTACGGTATGCCCATTCTCGACGTGGACAAGGCACGCACCGTGATGGTCATCAAGCGCAGCATGAATCCGGGCTTTGCCGGCATCGACAATCCTCTCTATTATTTGGACAAAACGCTGATGCTTTTTGGTGACGCCAAAGGGTTTGTCGGAGACATCGTGCGCGAATTGAGCGGCGGGGGCTCAGGGCACTAGCGCACTTCCGCAGCAGTGCCCGTTCTAAGCACTCATTGACAATGAATTAGTTGTTCCTTGGAATTCGGCGGTAAGCACAATCCTCGTCGAAGCGCGATCAGGCCCGCAGCGCTGTCGCTTTTCCCTCGAATTAATCCGTCGCACGCCCCGCTTCTCCCGTTACTTCGTCAGATGGCCCGACCTTCGCTTTTTGTCGTATTGTGTTAGAGCGTTCTCAATGATCGGGTACGCCATTGCGGGCGGTTCGATTTCATCCACTTCCACCACTTTCTCTTCCAGCTTCTTGTAGTCCTGGAAGAACCGTCGGACCATCGCCATCTTATGAGGCGGCAATTCGCTGGCTTCGTGGTAATGCTCGTATTCCGGATCTCCCGTGGCGATCGCGATAATTTTGTGATCCTTCACGCCTGAATCAATCATCGTCATGAGCCCGATTGTTCTTGCATGCAAGATCGTCAGCGGCGCCACCGATTCCTGGCAAAGCACGAGGACGTCGAGCGGGTCATGATCTTCGGCCAGCGTCTGCGGAATAAAACCGTAATTCGCCGGATAATATACGGCGGAATAGAGCACCCGGTCCAAGCGAATCATTCCGCTCGCCTTGTCGAGTTCATATTTCACGCTTGAGCCCAGTGGAATCTCGATCACCGCGTTGAATTCTCTCGGGACGTGTTCGCCCGGACTCAGGTCATGCCATGGATGGTTCATATCGTCTCCCGCCGCCATCGCGGCGCTCCTAATTGTAAAGGACGCAGCTTTGAGACGGTGGAAAAGTACGAAGGAGGGTTCGAAAGAGAACGTCTTTCAGCCGCTCGACGAGATCAGTGCGTGGCGCCGCATTGCGCGGTCACCTGGAGTTGCAGTGCGTCATTCAGCGATACCCACCGGCGCGACTTTGCCGCGCAAATCTGATCGGCTGTCAGGCCCGAGACGTTCCGCAGATCGGCGCCGTCCAAATCGGCGCCGGTGAGATTCGCTCCATTCAGCACTGTGCCGCGAAACTGGGCCCCGCGCAAATCGGCGCCTGCCAAATCCGCATCGATAAAGATGGCTGAACTGAGATTCGCATTGTCCAGGTGGGCTCCCTCGAGTTTCGCTGACCAGAGATACGATTGTTGCATGTCCGCGTAATCGAGGTTCGCGCCGTCCAGACGCGCCCCGCGCAGATCGGCCTTTTCGAGATTTGCCCGCGCGAGGGTTGCGGAACTCAATTGCGCCTGATACAGAACCGCATTTTCGAGGTGCGCATCCAGTAGAAACGCATCCGCCAGCAAGCAGTACGAAAGGTTTGCACCCCGCAAATCAGCCCGACCAAGGTTCGTTCCTTCAAGATTGGCGCGGTCCAGGTTCGCATGGTTCATCTGCGCCTGGTCAAGTACCGCGAAGCGCAGGTTGCTTTGTCCCAAATCCGCACCTCGCAAGTCGGCTGCGGAGAGAAAGGCGCCCTGGAAATCAGCGTGCCGCAAGTGAGCATTCGCAAGGAATACTCCATACGCTTCCGCGTAGCGGAAACTCGGGCTATCCAGCCGAGCGCCCTTCACCAAATTTAGCTTGTCGTCGCTCCCCGCCCAATCGGCAGGCGCGAGCGAAATTCCGGCCTCGTTCAAATTCGCCCAAGGGTTGATTCCGATGGTCCATAGAAAGCTCGGGCCCCATCGTCGAATGCTCGCGGCCGAATATTGCGGCGCGCGGCTTTTTTCGTGTGGTACTCCCGCGATTGTTCCGGCCGACACGAGCACCAGAAAGATGCCGAGCCCCAGCGCCACTGCTGCGGGATTTGTTCTCTTGAATGTATCAAAGGTACGTTGCGCCCAGGTTGGCTCGGTGGTCCATTTTTCATCGAGGCGTCCCACCCGTGTTGTCGAGTAAAGCGCAATTCCCGTTGCGGCGGCGACGAGAAGCACCTGCAGAATCGTACCGTGCATGTCCTGCAGAGTTAAATATCGCACCCAATAGAGAAACAACGTGAAAGGGACGAGCCAGTAGGCTGCCGCCATTGCTCCGGCCTTCTCGATCAGCCGCGTCGACGCCGCTTCTTGGTTCATCCATCGGAAGTGGGCGCGCAACAATCCCATCACCAGCTTTGGTGTGTGTTCGCCGAGCGCGTGGCCATCCGGAAAGACGACCGGCAGCTCCAGAGTCGAATCCCACAATTGCTGCAAATGAAACTGAAACACGAGATAGACAATGAAAATTGCTACCGGTGCGATCAGGTAAAATTGATCGGTGGGAACCGCGCCCGCGGACGCGGGCGAATGCAGGAAAGGGAAAATCGAAAGATTTGCAATTAACTGAATGTCGCGAGTGCGCCAGATTGCGAGCCAGGAGAGGACGCTGATCGAGATCGTCGCGAGGAAAAATCCAAGCACCGCGTGAGACCCGCGCTCAAATTCTGGCGCAGCTTCGAACTTCAGGATTGCCTGTGGCAGCGACGCTCCGTGAAGGTTCGTTCCCGCCAATTGGTGCGGCACCAGGCCCATCGCGGTTTCCAGGGACGCTCCTTCGAGATTAGCTCCCTCCAGGTTGGCCCCCACGAGGCATGCGTCCTGCAGGTTGGCGCGCATCAGGCTTGCATCGCGCAAGTCGGCCAGCAGAAGATCGGTGGCCCTCAAATTCGCGTCGCGCAGGTCAGCGAAGCGCAGATTCACCGAGATAAGTTCGGTTCCCTCCAAATCCGACGAAGCCAGATCCACCTTTTTTCCGCTTTTTCCATGCGATTCGATCCATTCGCGATGGATAGCAAGACGTTCTTCGAACTCCCAATCGCTTTGCTTGGTTTGTTCCCCTTCGGAAGCCCCATAGAGGGACATTGCCGGCGCAGCGGCCGCGGGAGCATCGGAAAGAAATGGCATGTGCACTTCGTTGGCAGATTGGTTTAAAACTGGAGCAGAATCCGACGCGCAAACCGAAGTGGAAATGTCACTCGCTTTACCTGATTCCTCCGCGCTCGTTTGGCTCTCGGATTGGGCCGGTGCCGCGGGAGTGTGCTCATCCGACGCATCGCAGTTCGTTTCAAGTGCTGGTTCGGAATTCTGTTCGAGCGGTGCGTCGAAAATGGGCTGCACTTCGTCTACCGCAGTCGCGTCAACGCGAGTACTGCCTTCATCTTGTTCTACCGTTGGCGCAATTTCGACGACGTTCACTCCAAGCCTTTCCCCATTCGCGACCGTTGCACACACTTCCGCGAGGGTATCCATAAAGGATTCCGGTGTTGCTTGTACCAATGACCCCGGCGCTGGCGCAGGTGTTTCGGCGTTTGCTGAATTCGAGTGCTCCTCTTCATCGCGCACTGTGGGTTCCGCGGGCGCCTCAAACGCAGCCAGCACAGAAGCCTCGAAAGACGATTCCGTCACCATGCTCGAGGGACGGAAAGGGGCTGTGGTAAATGGCGCATCTAATTGATCATCGAGCGAGGCGTTTATCGGACCGAAGGGTAGGTCTGCCGATGTTTCTTCGGGGGGAAATAGTTCGGCAAGAGCGGCTACCGCTGAAGGCAGTTGGTCCGCCGGAATCAGACTCTCAGGTCCCTCCGCAATCGCCACCCCGCAAGTGTTGTCGTGACACTCGGACCTTGCTTCCGACGTTTCCTCCCTCGGATGCTGATCCACAGCGGCAGGCTTCTTTTTCTTCCTCAGACGTGAAGTCCAGGTAACCATATAAGTGCCAAACAAAGGAATTTCTCCTTAGGGCGTGATGTCCAGGAAATTTCTGCGCCCGATTAAGCGATCGAAGCTTCGTCATTTGCGCGAAGCCTACGTCCACGTTGTATGCAATCGCTTGTCTTTATCGCTTGCCTGCGCCGTAGAGAGAACGGGGCCGCACTGCACATTTTCCGACACGACTCCGTGTTGGCTTTCTCCTATCTGAATTTTATCGCCCCCAAGCATAGCGCGAAATAATCCGCGAGACCCCCTGTCCGGAAGTGCAACATACGTACAGCTGATGTTTATACGGCACGCCTGACATTTTGTGGCAACCGCTTAAATTGCCTCACGACGGAGACCCGGTGATATCATTCCGTTCGCAACCTGTAAGATGTAGTTGCGGCCGGCAATTCGAGAAGAAGCCCAACAGCCGGCTTGCGTGGTCTTATAATCATCGACTGCGAAGACGTGAAATTCTACATGGAGGAAAGAGGATGTCGGAACCAACCAAGGAAGAACTGTTGGCTCGTATTGCGGAGCTTGAGAAGCAAACGGCATCGAAACGATCAGGACCCTTGCAGTTTAAAGTGGGCGAAAAAGGCGGAGTGAGTGTTTACGGCCTCGGTAGGTTTCCCGTCACACTGTATTACGAACAATGGGTTCGCCTTCTCGATGCGTCCGGGGAACTCCGTGAGTTTCTAGAGGAGAATAAGAGCCACCTGAAGCTCAAACCCAAGGAATAATCGGGAGTGTCGTTGCGGAATCGGCGTGCGCAAATAAGGATAGTAAGAAAAGGGGCCCTCGCGGGCCCCTTTCCAGTTATTGGTCAGCTGGCCTAGCGCATGAACTGCATGTATTTCATCCAGGGATACCACTTTTCCCAATTCGCCAAAAGACCGCCGCCGTCGATGCGTTTGTACTCAATGCGATAGTAGTGCAATGGCACGGTACCGCCATTGTGGATCTTCTGCGGAGCCTCCGGCGCCATGGTCGCGCATGTCGGCGACTTCAGGTTATAAACCTTCGGCGGGCCGCCGTGGCCGGCGCCCTGGCCATTGAGAGGGCTGTTGGGATCGAGTCTTGTTTCGGTGACAAGGGATGGATCGCCACTGTTTCCATTGAAGGCCAGCACGGAAGTATACGGATTTCCGTGCATGGGCGTGGTTTCTCCGGGACGAATGGTTACCTCGACGAGCCGGAGCTTGGCATCCTCAAATAGCAGCTTGTAATTGTTCGGCGCGGCCTGTATCGAATCGTAGGCGATCGGGTAGGGCCACTGCTCCGAGAATTTCGGTCCCAGTGCCGGCCCAGGCACCAAGTCCTTCACGGGTTTTACCGGCTCCAACATTGTAGGGATACCATTCCTTCCAGTGAGTCTGAAAATCGTCGCCTTCCACGCCAGGAACTCAAGGCGGTAAAAATGGTTCGGAGCCAAGTTGGCGTTAAAAGGCCGATGCGGCGCTTGCGGACCGGAGTCGGTGCATACCGGCCACTTCATCCCTGCTGGTGCAGCCCCTTCACTGGAACCCATATCGTTGTATGGACTTTTAGGATCTAATCTACCCCCGTATCCGCCCGCCGGCTTGGGTGGAGCAGCGGGATTGCGAGGACCCGTATTGGAGTCGTGGGCGAACACCGAAGTGAACGGCTGTCCGTGCATATGCACATCCAACAGCGTAGGGTTAGCTACTTCCAGAAACATGATGTGCTCGTCGTCATAGTGGTCTATATGCACGTCGCCGTCGGCGATTTCGGCATCCGTCGAGCGAGGAAAAGGATATCCGCAGCACCGCTCGCCTAGTCTGGGCGGATAGATTTTTTCTGACGATGATGCATCTGGATCTTATTGGTTCCGTATCACAATACACGCTCGCTAGCGAGCACTCTTGTGTTGTAAAAACAGCGTAAATCATTTCAAATACGGGCTGAAGTTCAGTTCCATTCCCTCAGGAATAAAATTCGACAGGCATCCTTTCCGATGCGAGTGTCCGACTCGCGAGGTCTCCTTTCTTGATTACACCGATGCGGCGAGACTGTTTTCGCTGTATCCTTTCTGAGTATCCCACAGCGAGAGCAATCAAATACGCGGCCAGCATAATCGCCGCTCGGAGGCTTGTGTGAAGGAAGGGACCGTAGATGTGAAGGCGTCGACTGCTCCAAAGATGCAGTCCCGTATCGAATCCGACAGCATGGGGAAAATTGAAGTACCCGTGGATCGCTATTACGGCGCACAGACCGCGCGTTCGCTGATCCATTTTGATATTGGCCACGACATCATGCCCAGCGAACTCATTCGCGCACTGGGAATTCTCAAGAAGGCCGCGGCGCTGGTGAATCAGGACCTTGGAAAACTATTGGCCGAAAAGGCGAAGTTGATCACCCAGGCCGCCGACGAAGTGATCGCGGGAAAACTCGACGAGCATTTTCCCCTGCATATCTGGCAAACGGGCAGCGGTACGCAGACCAACATGAACGCCAACGAAGTGATTTCGAACCGCGCCATTGAAATCGCCGGTGGCGTCATGGGAAGCAAGAAGCCTATCCACCCGAACGACGATGTCAACATGTCGCAGTCGTCCAACGACACGTTTCCGACGGCCATGCACATTGCCGCCGCATCGCGGGTAGCGGAAGTCTTGATTCCGGCCGTCAAGCAATTGCGTGATGCCATCGAAGCTAAATCGCGTGAATTTGCGGATGTCGTGAAGATCGGCCGGACGCACCTGATGGATGCGACACCGCTTACCGTGGGACAGGAGATGTCCGGCTGGGCGAGCCTGCTCGATCGCGACGTGGAGCGATTAATGGAAGTGTTGCCGGGTTTGTTTGAGCTTGCGATTGGGGGCACGGCGGTCGGGACGGGATTGAACGCCCATCCTGAATTTGCTGAACGCGCCGCGGAAAAAATTGCCGACCTTACGGGACTTCCGTTCAAATCGCATCCGAACAAATTTGCGGCCCTATCGGCTCACGATGAAATTGTTTTCGCGAGTGGTGGGTTGAAGACTCTCGCGGCTTCTCTTATGAAGATTGCGAACGATATTCGCTGGCTTGCTTCGGGGCCTCGAGCCGGTTTGGGCGAGCTGATTCTTCCCGAGAATGAACCCGGATCTTCGATTATGCCTGGTAAGGTAAATCCCACGCAGTCCGAAGCAATGACGATGGTTGCGGCGCAGGTGTTCGGTAATGACGCCGCGATTGGTTTCGCCGGCTCGCAGGGGAATTTCGAACTGAATGTCTTTAAGCCGGTGATGATCCATAACTTCCTGCATTCAGTTAGGCTCCTTGCTGATGCGTGCCGGTCCTTTAGGGAGCATTGCGTTGAGGGTATGGAGATCGATCGCCTGCGCATCGATCAGAACGTGAAGAATTCTCTAATGCTGGTCACGGCGCTGAGTCCGAAAATTGGCTACGACAAGTCGGCTGAGATTGCCCACAAGGCTCACCACGAGCGGCTGAGTCTTCGAGAGGCTGCTCTTAAGCTCGGTTATCTCACAGCGACGGAATTTGACGAGCTCGTCCGCCCCGAACAGATGACCCATCCTTAAGAATGTGTGTTGATTTGACCCTTGTTTAAATCCATTTCGGGATTTCCGCGATCGCGACCGTCCTTTTGCGGCATGCAAATGATTCATTTTTCGTTTCTTCGAAAGAGTTTATGAGAATCTGACGATTTCGTTTGACAGGTTTGTTGCTCTTCATTAGATTCGTACCAAGTTTTCCAGGTATGTACGGTAACGTACGTTTTTACATTTGTATTGCGACCCTCTCGTAGTCCCCCTTTCTCAGGAGCAACTATGCGTATCCTCGTCGCCGAGCGAAATCCGGCGCTCGGTGCATTTCTTCAGCGAAGTTTTCAGGACGAGCACTATCTGGTGGACCTCACCTCGGACGGATTGAATGCCAAGTCCCTGGCGGAGGAATGTGAATATGTAGCTGCCATCCTCGACCTGAATCTCGCGATGCCGGATGGTTTTGACGTTCTAAAACACGTTCGCGCCGCGCAGCCGCTGTTGCCGATATTAATACTCACGAATTGCGCGCGGCCGGAAGAGCGGGTTCAGATATTCGATCTCGGCGCGGACGATCTCGTCTTGAAACCATTCGCTTTCACGGAATTGTCGGCGCGTGTGCGCGCTTTGCTGCGCCGAGGCGGGCGCTCGCCCGAAATCACGCTGCGCATCGAAGACCTGGAACTAAGCCGGGTGGACCGCACTGTCACCCGCGCGGGCCGCGCCATTGTGCTGACGCCGAAAGAATTCGCACTGCTTGAATACCTGATGCGCAATGCCGGTCAGCGTGTGACGCGCGCGCAAATCATCGAACACGCCTGGAATATGTCTTTCGAAACAATGACAAACGTTGTCGATGTCTATATCAACTACCTGCGCAAGAAAGTGGACGCGCCTTCCGAACGCAAATTGATTCACACGATCCGCGGCGTTGGCTACCGATTTCAACCGAATTCAAAAGGACACGCGGCCTGAAGCAAGACGCACATTCCG
>Ga0182024_10013058_pt1 | contig 16298 bp, 14 predicted proteins | sample P32metaG_FD_120480 | JGI IMG/M metagenome (GOLD analysis project Ga0182024, IMG submission 120480) | Permafrost microbial communities from Stordalen Mire, Sweden - P3-2 metaG (Illumina Assembly) | ecosystem: Environmental > Terrestrial > Soil > Wetlands > Permafrost | place: Sweden: Stordalen... | reverse complement strand
GGATCCCGTCGAGCGTGATGGCAGTCTGCGATTCGTCGTGACCGCGCAGCGAGATCGTCTGCGGAGCATCGGGATCGTTCGAGCTCTGGGTCACGTCGACGCCGCCGACCGTGCCCAGCGCGTCGAGCAGCGAGTCCGAGATGCGCCGCACCGCGCTGTCTTGGTCGACGTCGGTGGTCGTGATGTTGACGCGCGCGCGCACCGTGCCGATGACTTTGAGCCCGCCGGTGTCGGACGTGCTCGTGCTGTTGCTCGTCGAGCTGCCGTTCGCCGCGGTCTGCGTCGACGCCGGCCGGCTCGCGGCGAGGTCGACGTTGACGTCGACCTCCTTCTGTCCCAGCACTTCGAACTGCGCCGAGGTGATGCCGGTGAACCCGCTCTTGCCGATGCGAACGCGATACAGGCCGCTGGGAACGTCGGTGTACTTGACGATCCCGCTCTTGTTGGTCAACGCGCTGGCGACGGTCGGCCCGATGAGAAACACCCGCGCATCGTTCAGCGGCGTTGTGGTGCCCTCGCCGTGCACGGTGATCTGAATGATCCCGGTCGTGTCCGAGCTCTGGGCGGCCGCCGGCTCGAGCGTGCCGGCGAACAATGCGAAGACGAGCGCTAGCGCAGACCAGCCACTCGGCGACCTACTCATATCGTGCGGAATCCTGCCATCGGGCTCTGGGCCCATCCTGAGAACGTATCGGCTATAAGCATCGTTTAACTATTGCGCTGCAGTGCGATTGCGGCCAAGAACCGCGTACCGAAATCCGACAGCTTCTTTTCCCCGACTCCGCTGATTGCGCGCAGTTGCGCCGCGGTGCGCGGCACTTCGCGCGACATTGCGCGCAAGACCGCATCGCTGAACACGACGTACGGCGGAACATCGCGCTCGGCGGCGATCTCGCGCCGCAGCGCGCGCAGCGCGGCGAACAGGTCGCGATCGTACTCTTCGTCGTCGGCGCCGGCCGCCGGCCGCGGGCGGCGCGCAGCGACCGAGGGCTGCGCCGCGGCTTCGCGCACCAGGATCGGCGTGCGCTCGACCAGCGCGGCACGGCCCGACTCGGTCAGCGAGACGACGTTGTGGCGCGCCGGGTCCTGCGCGACCAGACCGAGCCGGATCAGCTCGTCGGCCAGATGCCGCCAGACCCCGCGAGTGCGGTCGCGCCCGATACCGTAGGTCGACAGCCGGTCGTGGTACCAGCGATCGATCTTCTCGGTCTTCGCGCCGAGCAGCACGTCGATCACGTGCGCGATCCCGAACCCGAAAGACTGTCCTGAGCCTGTCGAAGGGCCTTGCGACGACGCGCGATACACGCACGAGAGCAGCTTCTGTGCATCGAGCGTCGCGTCGAACGCGGCGCGCGGCTGCAGGCAGTTGTCGCAGTTGCCGCAGTGCGCGTGCGGATACGTCTCGCCGAAATACGCCAGCAGCTCGCGCCGGCGGCAGCCGTTCGAGTACGCGAAGCGCTTGATCCGCTCGAGCTGCGCCCGCGCCGCGGGCCGCTCGCTCTCCGGTTTCTCTTCGACGAACCGTTCGACGCGCGCGATGTCGCCGTAGGCGAAGAACCAGACGCACTCCGCCGGCAGGCCGTCGCGCCCCGCCCGTCCGGTCTCCTGGTAATAGCCTTCCAGACTGCGCGGCACATCCCAGTGAACCACGAACCGCACGTTCGACTTGTCGATCCCCATCCCGAACGCGATCGTCGCGCACATGACGCGCACGTCGTCGCGAATGAACTGCTCTTGGCGCTGCGTGCGAGTGGATGCGTCGAGCCCGGCGTGATACGCCAGGGCCGGAATCCCGGCAGCGGAGAGCGCGTCGGCGAGCTTGTCGGCGTTGGCGCGGCTGCCGGCATAGACGATGCCCGCGTCATCGGGACGCGTCTGCAGCCAGCGAATCAGCGTCTCGACGCTGCGCGTGGCATGCGCGACGCGGTAGGTCAAGTTCGCGCGATCGAACGACGCGACGTGCACGGCGGGCGCGCGCAAGCCGAGCTGCGCGACGACGTCGTCGCGCACGCGCGCCGTCGCGGTCGCGGTGAACGCGCAGAACGGTACGCCGGGAAAGCGGGCGCGCAGCGGCGCGATCCGCCGGTACTCCGGCCGAAAGTCGTGGCCCCACTCGCTGATGCAGTGAGCTTCGTCGACGACGAAGCGCGCGACGTTCCAACGTTCGAGGTCGTCGGCGAACCCCGGCAGCGTCAGGCGCTCCGGTGCGACGTACAGCAGCTTGCAGTCGCCGCGCTCGAGGCTCTCGATGCGCCGGCGCAACTCCGGATAGGCAAGCGATGAATTCAAGGCCGTCGCCGGAATGCCGGCCGTGTCGAGCGCGTCGACCTGATCTTTCATCAGCGCGATCAGCGGTGAGATCACGACGGTCAAACCGCCGGTGAGAATCGCCGGCAGTTGGTAACACAGCGACTTACCGCCGCCGGTCGGCAGCAGTGCGAAGACGTCGCGGCCGGCGAGGACATCGCGCACGATCTCCTCCTGCGACGGACGAAACGTGTGAAACCCGAACCAGCGCTCGAGGGCTTCGCGCAGCTCCGCCACCTGGACCGTCATGTCCGTCATCGCTTCGCCGTCTGCGACAGGGCGTCCGTTCCTCCAGCGCAGCGCGACTGACCGGGAGGAAATGCGGGCACCCATCGGCGTACAGATCGAATCGTATCGTCGCAAGAAGGGGTGGAGGTTGCGACTCGGGGTATTCGTTCGGCTCCTATCAGAGTGGGCCGAAAAGCCATGCGTTCTGACGGTAACGATTCCGTCGGTTGACGGCTCGATCCGGATTGCGGGGATCCTGCGATCGTACTACAGCCTCTCATCGCTGCACGGCTGGGCGCTCGTTCCGCCCAAACAGCACGGCGGGTTCGCGACCGTGCGGCTGACGCAGCTCCACATCGCCGACGCGACGCAGCGCGACGTCGTGCTCGACGGTCACGGCCGGCGGCTACGCTACTCGCGCGGCCCGGAGATCGTGTGCGAGCTCGCCCGCGACGACGACGCGCTCTTCACCGCGCCGCCGCGCGTGACGCGCAACGGCCGCTACCTCTACGTCGGCGGACGAAGACGCCCGGTGCCGGAGGCTTGGATGCTCCAATGAGCGGGCGGCTAACCGCAGCGAGGGTCGGTAAACGAGCCGCGTTTGCGCGCAGCAAGCAACGCGTCGGTGATCTCACCGGCGCCCGAGCGCTTCGAGAGCACGCAGTTCGCGCCGGCAAACCGCAAATGGTCGGCGCGCGGGCCGTGCCATTCGGTATAGGCGCAGATGAACGCGCGCGGCAACGCGGCGCGCATTGCGCTCACCGCGTCGGCTGGATCGATGTCCAGGAAGTCCGTGTCGACGAACAGCGCCTCGGGGCGGCTCGCCCGGATGTCGTCTACGTCCAGGGTCTGAGCGACCCGGACGACTCGAAGTTCGGCGCCGGCCAGAACGTCGCTCAGGTAAGGAACGAAGAGCGACTGTGGCTCAACGACGTAGGAATCCATTCACTGTAGAGTACCGCGCAATGCGGCATTTTCTACGGGGCCTTGGTCCTATGAAGCCGCCAGTCTCTTAGCCCAGGAACCGACCTCTCGGCCGGCCGTCCCTCCGGTCCTAGGCCAGGCCGGTCTTGATCGCGTGGACGGCGGCTTGGGTGCGCGCCGTAATGTTGAGCTTCGCGAAAATCCGGCTGATGTGGTTCTTGACCGTCTTCTCGGAGAGGTGCAGCTTGCCGCTGATCTCTTTGTTCGACATGCCGCGGGCGATCAGCCGGATGATCTCGGTTTCGCGGACCGAGAGCTCGTTCTGCGAGGTGCGCCCGAAGCCGTTCGAGCGGCGCTTGAGCACGCCGCCGGCGACACGCGGGTCGACGTACGGATGGCCGGCGGCGACGCTTTTGACCGCGCGCATCAGCTCAGCTGGGAGGATGTCCTTGACCACGTAACCGTCGGCGCCGGCGCTCAGGCAGCGCTGCATGACCTCGGGCTGGACGTGCGTCGAGAGGACGCAGACCTTCGCCTGAGGCGCGAGCTCACGGCACGTGCGCATGGCCTCGGAGAACTCTTGATCGTGACCGTCGAGGTCGAGGACGATGAGGTCGGGGCGCAGCCGGCGCAACGGGGCGTTGGCGACAGAGTCGGCGTCTCCGACGACTTCAATGTCGCTGTCGCTCGCCAGAACCTGGCACAGCGCCTTCCCGAACAGGGCCTGTCCTTCGACGACCAGGACGCGGACCGGCTTGGCGAGGGTGGGGGCGGTGGTGGCGATCGTGTTCAGCATCGTGCTGCTAACCTCAAGTCCTTTTAGGTAAGGGCCGTTAGGGGAACCTCGGCACACATACTGTCGCCTTAATAGGTGACGAATGCACTCCCCTAATTTGAGGGTCTTTGGCATTTTGAAGCGCGTTTTGTGTAAAGCGCTTCCGTCGGAGGGGCGTGAGGCTCCGTCGGAACGGAAACGAAGCATCGTGCGCACTCGACGAACCTCGCCGGCCGCGGCCCTGATCACCGCCGTTCCCCAAGCCGACCGCGCCCGAGCCTTCGTCGCCGAGATCCGTAGCCGGATCAAAGCCAGCTACGTCGTCTTCTCCCGATACGACCAGAGCGGGCTCCAAACCGAGATGCTGCTCGGTGACGACGGCAACCCGGCGCGTCAAGCAGAGTGGCTCCAAGCGGAGCGCTTGCTGCAGTCGCGCTCGGAGGCGGCGGTTCCGCGGGTGACCGACGCGATGATCGCTCTGGACGGAATGCGCGGCCTGGTGGCCGTGTACGGAATGGACGAGACGATCTTCGGCCTGGCGATCGTCGCCCGCCCGCGCGCTTTCACGCCCGACGAGCGAGTGGTGCTCGAACTCACCCTGAGCGAGGGATCCGAGCTCATGCGCCGGCTCTCGACCTTCGAGGGCGAGCAGAGCCCGAAAGAGCGGACCGCCGAACGCGCCTCGCCGGCGCAATACGTTTTGCGTCGCGATTTCACCGTCGAGGCGCGCTGGATCCCGACCGACGACCCCAACGACGTGCTGCAGAGCATCCTCGAGCTCGCCGGCGACAAACTCCCGCCCGTCGTCGAAGACGCCATCCGCGGCGTCACCGCGGTGTGGACCGACGATCCGCACACCTGGACCCCGGCGACGGTCGTTCCGCTGCCCTTCATGGTAGTGCGCGTCGCACCGCTGAACGGCACCGCCGGTCCGAAGATCGGCGTGCTCGTCGAACGCTTCCGCTCGCGCAACCCGCTGCGCCTGGCCGCCGAGAAGTTCGCGATGAGCTCGCGCGAGCTCGAGGTCCTCTCACTCGTCCTCAAGGGTCTGGGCACCCCGCAGATCGCCGCGACGCTCGACATCGCCGAGTCGACCGCCAACGATCACATCAAACGCATGATGCTCAAAACCCGAGCCCGCAACCGCGTCGAACTCGCCGCCAAAACCCTCGGCTGGCGCGGCGCTTGATGTCATGCTGCTCTTGGCATCCTGTCACGCTGAGCGTGTCGAAGCGCGAACGGTCGTGGGGCGGCAACACCCAAGCCAGGCACGGGTACATTGTGCCCTCGTGCTGAGCTTGTCGAAGCACGAGCGCCACGATATTTCTGCGCACGACAAAAACGGAAGAGCCCGGCCTAAGCCGGGCTCAACCTTTTCACTCTCGCGGTCGCCGTGCGGGGCGGTCGCCCTTCGACAGGCTCAGGGCGACGGCACGATGACGAAACGCCACGCTCGGTAATTGCCACGGCACGATCGCTCGCGCTTCGACAAGCTCAGCGTGACAGCGACTACGCGGAGTTCGGGAGCTCTTTGAGGGCGGGAACGCCGTTGGCGAAGTAATCGCTGTAGTCGGCGACCTTGGTGGTCGAACGGTTGACGACGGTGCCGATCAGATCGTGCACGCCGACGGCTTCGAGGCGCGCCATGGCCTTGCGGGTGGAGCGCATGTCGGTGTGGCCGGCGGAGACGATCATCACCGTGCCGTCGGTCTTGGCAGCGACGATTGCGGCGTCGAACACCGGCACGAGCGCCGGCGCGTCGACGATGACCGTCACATAGCGCTCGCGCGCTTCGCGCAGCAGCGCGTCGAAACGGTTCGACTGCAGCAGTTTGATCGGGTTGGGCGAGTGCGTACCGCTGGTGAGCACGTCGACGCCCGGCCGGTCGGTGCGCTGCACCGCTTGCGAGAACGACGCGCGGCCGACCAGAATATCGCTCAGGCCCAACTCGTTGGGGACCTCAAACTTGCGATGCTGCGACGGACGGCGCAGATCGGCGTCGATGACGAGCACGCGCGCTTCGCGTTCGATACTCGAGACCGCGATCTCACCGAACGCACCGGCGACGTTCATGGCGACCGTCGATTTACCGTCGCCCTTGAGCGGGCTGGTGATGGTGACCGTGCGCAGCGGACGATCCGAACTGTAGCGCATCGCCAGCACGAGCTGGAAGTACGACTCGAGCGCAGCGTTGCGGACGTTGACCGGAATCGCCGCGGCTCCGTCCCCCGACGGAAGCTCGGGAACCGAGGCCAGCACCGGCAACTGCAGGTCGTTCTCCACATCGCGCTCATCGCGAATGCGCCCATCGAACCAGTCGATCAGGAACACGATGCCCAGGCCCAGCAACAATCCGACGAGCGCCGCGACCAGCAGGTTGGTCATCAGATGCGGCGTCTTGGTCGCCAGCGCGGCCGACGCCGGCGCGGTGACGGTGACGTCGCTGATGCCCGTCGCGCGGGAAACCGTCGCGTCGTTGTACTTCTGCTGCAGCGCGTTGTAGACGTCGGCGTCGAGCTTGGCGGTGCGCTGGAGCGCGGCAAGTTGTGCGGTCTGCGCCGGGAGCCTGGCGAGCTGCGGGTTGATCGCGGCACGCTGCTTGGCGAGCACGACGAGCTGTGCGGCATCGCTCGCGCTCATCGCGCGCGCGGCCGCAAGCTGCTGCGAGACGGTCTGATAGACCGGATTGGCGATCGTGCTGGTCGTCGCGACGATCGTCGGCGGCGTGGCCGCGATCTGCCGCTTGATCTCGGCGACTTGCTGCTTGAGGTTGATCACGGTCGGATGCGAGTCGGTGTACTGCTGCTGCGCCGCGGCGAGCTGGCCTTGCGCCTGCGCGAGCGAAGTGTTGAGCTGTAACAGCACCGGGTTCTGCGCAACGCTCTGGCCGCCGCCGGTCGTCGGCTTCATACCGCCGAGCTGCGCGGAGAGCGAACCGATCTGCGCGTCGGCCTGCTCCTTCTCGAGCTGCGTCGAATTGATCTTGGCATCGAGCGTCGACGCGGTGTTGACCGTCGTCGCCGTCTGCGTCGTCATGTCGGCGATGTGGTGCGCGCTCTCGAACGAGCTGACGGCGGTTTCGGCTTGCGCCAGCTTCGCCTGCGCCGCCGGGAGCTGCTTTGCGAGAAAGTCGAGCGCGCCGTTCGCCTGACCGGAGACGAGCTGCGCTTCGCGCGCGACGAAGACGGTGGCGAAGTCGTTGGCGATCTTTGCCGACGTGTCCGGATCGCTCCAGCTCACTTCCAGCGAGATGATGTTCGTGTTGGTGACCGGCTTGACGTGGACCGCGCCTTGTAAGGTGCGCACGTCGGTCTTGAGCCCCAGGTCGTCGATGACGTGCTGCACGACCGGCGTCTCGCCGATGAGCTCGGCGTACGTCTCGGCCGATTGCGCGGCGTTGGCGAGCAACAGCGCGTTGAGGAACGGCAGCCCCGTCTGCGCTTGCTGCGGGTTCGAGGCGACGGAGTTCGGGTTGCCGGCGATCATCTTGACGTCGGTCGTGTAGCGTTTGGGGGTCACGATCGTGACCAGGAAGACGGCGGCGATCGTGCCCAGCACGATCGAGACGAACAGTGTGCGGCGGCGCGACAGCGTGGCCACGAAACTCTGCCACAGCGCGACCGGATCGATGTCGGTCGAGCGCTGCGAGTGAATCGTGCTCGCGAGCGGGATGCTACTCCCCGGAAGCCGCGCCGGTTCGTACATGGGAATCCTTTCCTAGAACCCGAGGAAGCGCCCGAGCAATCCGAGCAGCCCGATCGAGAGCGGGCTCAAGCCGCGCGCCTCGGGTACAAATACTTTATCGTCCTTTGCGAGCACCGGGTCGTTCCGCTCGTCACCTTGCTCCAACGCCTTGTTCAGGTTGACGGTGTACGAAGTCGTCACGCCGGACGCCGGATCTTTACGCGTCACGAATACTCGGCTCAAGTCGGGCCGCGACGCGGCTTCGGCGCCGGCCCGCGCGACCGCCATCGAGAGGTGGTCGCCCTTGTTGATCTCGACGTTGCCCGGTCGCGAGACCGCGCCCAGCACTTGGACCCGAATCGTCTCGCCGCCCATCACGTAGACGATGGCGTTGTCCTCGAGCTCGACGTTCTGCGAGGCATCGCCGTCGTGGAACAGCTTCTGCAGATTGACCGGGGTGAGCGTGCCGTCGACTTGCGAGACGCGCGCGACCGGGTACTCGCCGGTCGTCGCAATGCCCGCCGCGGCGGAGATCGCGTCGGCGACCCGCGCGCCGCTGCGCACTTGATACTTGCCGGGCGCCTTGACGTTGCCCAGGACCATGACGCCGATCGAGCCTTGCGAGACCATGGCCAGCGAGACGTTCGGGTGCTTGAGATACTTCTTGAGCGCGCTGGTGAGCGAATCGCGCGCGTCGGCCACCGCTAAGCCGCCGACCAGCACGCGACCGACCAGCGGATACTGGATCGTTCCGTCGGCCTGCACGACGGCGTTCTGGGTGAGATCGGGATGCTCGAATACCGAGATCGCGAGCGTGTCGCCCGGATGGATGATCGCCGAAACCGAGGTTGCGTTGGACGCGCCTTGCGGCTGTTGGGTTACCGGCGTGGGCGGATTGATCGGCCCGGGCTCTTGCGCTATCGCGCGCAGCGGCGATGCACCGAGCAGGAGCGCGGCGACGGCGGCGACGACAGCAGCGATCCGATGGGGCGAGCGAGCGGTCATGGCGATTCCTTGGAATCGAGACGGGTGAAATGGTTCTGGAGAGCGTCGGCGCTGATCATTGCCGCCGCGCTGTTTTGGGCCGCGACCAGCGACGTCGTATACGAAATGACTTCGCCGCGCGCGCTAACGTTCCACGTGCTGTTGCGGAAAGCATACAGCATCGCCGCTTTTGCGCTGGTGGGATTCACCGCCGACAGAGCGCTCGGTCCGAGCAAAAGCGCCGTACTGCGCGGCGCGATCCTCGTCGGCGTGTACTCCGCGACGATCGAGCTGGCGCAATGGCTGCTCGGTTCCAAGGAAGGGCTCGTCTGGAACACGATCGACACGCTCTGTGGTGTCGCCGGCGGCGCGCTGGGGGTGCTCGTCGCGATGCGCATTACGCGCTCGCGAAGGAGCGCGTGAGGCGCGCAGGCCTCGAGTTTCTCTGGTTCACGGCTGGCTCACGACTCCTTTCGTTGCCCGCCTCCGATCCGTCGGCGGCTTAGGGGCAGGGGGGCGGCGGGCAACCGCACGAGTGCGGCGGCGGGAAATTCGGCGCGGCGGGGCCTGAGATACTTGTTACCCCCGGGGGAGCCGGAATCACGTTGTTCCCGGAGTGCACGACGAACGGCAACAATGCGGCCAGCGGAAGCAGGCTGAAGTGGTGCGCCGCGGCGGCAACGATCGGCGGCGGCGGAATCGCGGCCAGCGGCGCGACCGGGACCGTCCCCGTCACGACTGCGGCAACCTGCTGAGGCCGCGGCTGCGGGAACGACTGTGCGGCCGAAACGTAGTGCGGCGAGCTCGGATACGCGACCGTCGGCGCCTTGAGATGGACGTACGACAAGTTGCCGCACTTCGCCGGGAGGAACATCGCCAGCGTTGAGTTGCGGTCGGGCATGTCGACTTCGATGCCCTTCATATTGGGCGGGATGATGACGTCGTGCAGAACGTGGACGGTGCCGTCGGAGGCCCAGCTCATCGCTTCGAGGTGGCGCGGGACCGTGACCCAGCGCGCCTTGGCGACCGCGACCTGCAGTTTGAAGGTCTCGTACTGCTCGTCGGTGAGCCCAAGCTTGTGCGCGGCCTGCTGCATCATGGCCTGATTCTTCTCAAAGTTCGAACGAAGCTCGCTCAAACTGGTTGAGGTGCTCATGAGGGGGGCGCGGCCCAGGGTAGCGATTTCGATGGGTTGGGCCAAGGCAGGCAAACCGGTCATCATGACCAGAGCCACGGCGAGTGCCGGGCGTTGAATCCACATTCGCGTCTCATCTCCTTACGAGCGTTGGTCTAATGATGCCCGAAGGGGCTCCCTGCGTGACGTGCCCGGGGTCCCGATTATCCCCGGGACCTTGGTCCCTAATACATGGAAAGCGTGCCGTCGACGCGCGCACGGCCGACCGATTTGGCAAAGATCCACAGCGAGACCGGCATCAGGATCAGCGACGCGACCACCAGCCAGATGGCGTCGGACGCGACGCCCGAGAGCGGAATGCCGGCCGCGGCGGCCCGGAACCCGTTGAGCGCGTGGGTGATCGGCAGCAGCCAGCCGATGGCTTGAAGCGCGACCGGCAGCCGGTTCAGCGGCAGGTAGACGCCGCCGAACAGGCTGGCGCTGGCGGTCGAAAGGAACTCGACCGGACCCGTCTTCTTGATCACCATAGCCAGCGATGCGGCCAGCACGCCGAGCGGCGAGACGGCGCCGACGGTCAGGATCAGAAAGACGGCGGTGGTGAGGTAGTTCACGTGGCTCAGATCGAGCCCGAACGCCACTGCGATCGCGAGATACACCGCCGTCTGCAAAATCGTGTACGTGAACGACCAAACGGCGGACGAGAGAATCAGCGTCGGCAGTTGGGTCGGGGTCGAGAGCACGATCTCGAGCGTGCCGGTGAGCTGCGCGTCGCGGATCGACTCGGCGAAGCTGTTGAGCGCGGCGGTCTGAAAGCGCACGAAGGCCTGGTTCACGGCCAGGTACTGGAAGAACCCGACCGCGACCACGCCGGTCGGATCGAAGCTGCGGCTGGGTGGGATCAGCCGCGAGATGTACCACGCGACGACGACCTCGATGACGATCCCGAGCCACGCCAGCGCGAAGTTGCCGGGATACGACAGCGCCACGATGACGTCGCGCCGGAAAATCGCGCCGACCTTCGCCAGCCCCGCGGCCAAGCCCGATGAGGGCGGGCGGCTAACGCTCGTTGTCATCGTCGAGCGTCACTTTGCGGAAGATGTCGAGCGGTCCGGCCTCGATCGGCCGGAAATCGCGCAGGGTCGTGCCGTTCCACGACACCGCGCGCATCAGCGCGCCCAGGCCGCCGTCGCGCGGCTCCATCTCGACGTGCAGATCGACGCCCTTCTCGGTGCGCACGACGCGCAGGTCGCGGAAGCCCGGCACGTCGCGCGTGCGGTGCAGCATCTCCTCGTCGACCTCGTCGACGGTGACGCGATAGCGCACCACCGCACCGAGCTCGACGTCGAGCTCGCGCGGCGGTCCCATCGCGACGATGCGGCCGTGGTTGACGACCGCCACGCGATCGCACAGCTCCCACGCCTCGTCGAGCAAATTCGTCGCGAGAATGACGGTTTTTCCGGCCCGTTCGACCAGATCGCGCCGGATCAGCGCGCGCAGCTCGGTCGCGTGTACCGGATCGACCGCGCGCGTCGGTTCGTCCAGAAACATGATGGCGGGATCGGCCAGCAGCGCGCGCGCCATCGTCAACCGCACGCGCATCCCCGACGAGAAACCGCCGAAGCGCGTGTCGAGGTGCTCGCGCAGGTCGACCAGCTCGACGCACTCGTCGATGCGCTTCTGCAGAAACTTGCCCGACAGCCCCATCAGCGCGCCGAAGAACTCCATGTTCTGGCGCGCCGTCAACCGAAAGTAAAAACTTCGCTCGTCGCCGGTGCACAAGCCGATGCGGCTCTTGGCTTTGATCGGCTCGCGCTCGACGTCGATGCCGTCGAGCGTCATGCGGCCGCGATCGGGCACGGTCAGCGTCGCGAGCAGCTTGACCAGGGTCGACTTGCCGGCGCCGTTTGGGCCGAGCAAACCGAACAGCTCGCCGCGCGCAACGCGCAGGTTGACGTCGAACAGCACCTGGCGGCGCGGGATCTGCTGCCAGGCGAGCGTGCGAAACATCGCCCCGAGGCCGTGTGCGACCGGGAAGGACTTATCGACGTGCTCCACCGTGAGCATCGCGTCCGTCATGTCCACGCGAGATGGTCCCCGCAAAGAGAGGCCCTGTAACAAACGAGCGCCGCTCTGCGCAAACGTTTTGCGTTTCGTCTTCGACGGGAGAGGGCAAGCGTCCGTCCGTGAAGATCGTCTGGGCGGCGTCGTACGGCGGCCGGCACCGGGGCAGCTTCATCCCCGCTCTCGAGAGCGTCGCGCGGCGCGTCCTGGCCCGCGGCGACCGGCTCGACATCGTCGTCCCGGACGTGGGACCGGCGGCCTGGCACGAAGAGGTTCGCGCCCAGGGCGTCGGCGTGCACGTCGTCGCGAACGGACGCGGCGCGGCCCGAACGACGCGCGCGCTGCGACCCGACGTCGTTCACGCGCACTTCGACAATTGGCTCGTCGCGGTCACGTTGGCGCTCTGGTCCAGCCGGGCCGGGGTGCTCTGGCACATGCACTCCACCCGCCAGCCCGCTGGCGGGCCGTTGCGGCGCACGCCCGCGCGCCGGATCAAGTTCGGGTTGATCGGCACGCGCGTCGCGCGAATGATCTGCGTGACCGATACGATTGCGGCCGAGGTGCACGAGTTGGGAGCGGCCGCGCGGAAGATCGTCGTCGTGCGCAATGCGGTCGACGGCGTCCGGTTCCATCCGCCCGACCCGGCGACACGCGCGGCGATGCGCGCGCGGCTCGGACTGGACGGCCGCCCCGCCATTGCGTTCTTCGGCCGCGACCCGGCCATCAAGGGTGCGGACTTTTTCGCAGCCGCTTTAGCCGATGTACCGAAGGTGACCGTCGTCGCCGTCGCCACCCCCGAATCGGCCCGGAGCGAGATCGCGCGCCACGCGCCGGTCGTCGACGTCCCGTTCGTCGACGACGTGCGCGATGTGCTCTGGGCCGTCGACGCCATTGCGATCCCGTCGCGCGGTGAGGGCATGCCGTACGTCGCGCTCGAGGCGCTCGCTTGCGGGATCCCGGTCGTGGCGACCGATCTCGACTGGGCGCGCGAACTCGCCCGCGACAGCGACGCGGTACGGCTCGCGCGCCGCGAGGATCCCGTCTCGCTGGCCGAAGCGCTGCGCGCAACGCTCGCTGCTCCGCCGCCGCCGGCGCAATTACCCGGTGGCGGCATCGAGCGCTGGACCGACGAAATCGTCGCGCTGTACGACGGAGCCGCGGCAGTTTGAACCCAGCATGAACATCCAGCGGATCGCGACCATCGCGGAATTCGAATCCGAACGCGCGCGCTGGGAGCAACTCGAAGAGCTCGATCCTCAAGCCACGGTGTTCACCAGTTGGCGCTGGTTGCACGCGTACTTGCCGGTCGCGCGCTATCGCTGGGAGATCCTGGCGTTACATGAAGACGGCGAAGCGATCGCGTATCTTCCGCTCGCCTACGGCGGCACGGTGTTCGACCGCGAACTGTATCTGGCTGGGAATCCGGTCGCCGATTACGCCGGCATGGTCGCGCTCCCATCGCGCGCGGAGCATGCCGTTTCGGTCTTTGCCGACGCGCTGATCGACGCACCATGGGACGGCTTCAACGTGTTCGACATCGATGACTCGCGCATCGAAGCGCTCGTGCGGCGACTGGTCGACCGCGGGGTGCGGATCGAGACCACCGACGAGACGCGCTGCCTGTGGTGCGAACTGCCGCCGACCTGGGAGCAGTACATCGCCGAACGGATCAGCGCGAAGACGCGCGTCAACACGCTGCGCGTCGAACGGCGCCTGACCGAAGCGCTGCCACACTTCCGCATCTCCGAAGCCACGGATGCCGATCTCGACCTGCACGTCGACGCGATGATCGCCGTCAACCACAAACGCTGGGGCGGGAACTTGAAGAACGCGCGCCGGCGTTTCGGCGCCCTCTTCCACAACGCGTACCACGAAGGCGTGCTGCGGCTGTTCATCTACTGGGACGGCGACAAGCCGATCGCCGGCGCGGCGGCCTTTCTCGACCACGCCCGTTCGTCGTTCGGCTTGTACATGATCGGCTTCGACGAAGCCTACGACAAACTGTCACCGGGCAAAGGAATCGTCGGGCATACGATCCGCGCCGCAATCGCGTCCGGTTTCGCCCGCTTCGACTTCTTGCGCGGCGACGAACCGTTCAAAGCGCGCTACGCCGATCAGGTCCACATCACCAAGCACTATCGCCTGACGCGCCCCGGCCTGCGCGCCGGCGCCATCGCGCTCGCGCGCCCGAAATGGCGCGCCGTCAAACTCGCCGTCGCAAACATCGTCTACGGCCCCGGCCGCACGCTGTAGCGTGCCGCGCCGAAAGCGCGGTCGCGTGAAAAAGGTTGAGCCCAGCTCGCGCTGGGCTCCGCCGTTTTGTCACCCTGAGCTTGTCGAAGGGCGAGCAATCGCGGCACGGCAACACCAAGCGCCCTTCGCGCCAATCAACCCGTCGTGCTGAGCCTGTCGAAGCACGACCGCCCGCGAGTCAGCGCGCGGCGATAAAAAGGAAGAACCCAGCGGTCGCTGGGCTCAACATTTTGCCTGCGCAGCGCGGCGATTTGAGGCGATCGCCCTTCGACAAGCTCAGGACGACGGCACGATTTTAACGCGGCGCGTTCGGTTGTCGGCACGGCACGATCGTTCGCCCTTCGACAAGCTCAGGATGACAAGTTAGAGCGGGATGGCGCGCCTTCGAGTGATGTCGACGATCGCGTAGGCGATCATGGCGACGGTGGCGATGATGCCCAGGCCGGCGCGCGGGAAGCTCGCGTCGAGCAAGGCGGTGGCGAGCGGCAGCAGCACCAAGTACTCGGCGAGTACCGGGCGCGCGAGCGCGGCGTACGGCAGCGGCCACGCGAGTGCTGCCGGATTGAGCATCGGGGTGAGCGCGACGAACGGCCACACGAGCGCACGCCGGACCGCACCGCGCACGAACGCATCGGCCAGCGCGAACGCCACGGCAGCGAGCAGCACGCAGCGCAGCACCAGGGCCAGTTGTGCCGCGCGATCGACCGGCGCGAAGACCGCGTGCATCTCGCCGGCGAGCAGCGTGAAGTACGGGCGGCCGGCAAGGAAGAACGATGCGCCGCAGGCCAAGACGATCGCCACCAGCACCCACCCGATGCGTGCGGGGAGCGACCCGCGGCCGGCAAAGACGACCGGTGCCAAGAGCACGAACTGCAGCTTCACCAAACCGGCACACGCGATGAGCGCCGCGGCGGCGATCGGCAGTGCTCCAACCGCGGCGAGCGCGCCGACGAGCAGCGTCGCGCTGAGCAAATCGCTGTGCGCGTTCACGATGAACGCGAAGTAGACCGCCGGGTTGAGCGCGACTAGGGCGAGCACGGCGATACTCGAACCGCGCCGCGCCAAGAGCCCGATCAGCGCCAACAGTGCGACGAGCTCGACGCAGCGCAGGGTGAAGATCGCGCCGCCGAGCGTCGCGATGCGACCGACGATCGCCGACGACAGCACGACCCAGCCCGGCCCGGCCGTGTCCGGCCGCATCGGCGTTCCCCATACTGCGCTGATGGCGTCGAAGCCGTGACCGAATCGAACCGGCGGCGGTGCATACGCGTGAGCCAACCCGAGCTTCGCGTAGCCGACGTCGGCGTAGACGTCGAAACCGTTCACAACCGGCACGTCGAGCGCGATTGCGACCATCAGCGCGGCGACCAAGCACAGCGCAAGGCGTTCGAATTGGCTGACGTAGCGCATTTGCAATGTGCGGTACAGTCCATAGAGCACGGCGGTTTCGATCACGCCGATGAGGATGATCGCGACGTGGATCCACACCGGCGGCGCAAACACCAGGTCGACGACGTGGTAGGGCAGGTGCCGCACGACGTCGGCCGTCACCGGGCGATGCGGGTCGAACATGAGGTCGACCGGCGATTGCAGGCGGGTCGCGATCTCGAGCAACATTCGCTGCGCGGCCAGCAGCGCGGCGCTGACCGTCGCGCAGGCGAGCGTGCTGACCGACCGAGGATCGACCGTCACGCCAGCGAGGGTTTGGCGCGCGTCCCGGCGAGCCTGCGAATTCTCCGCGTCGCCCGCGAAACGATCCAGCCGAGCTTGCGCAGGTCGTGGTAGACGCGCTTGCCGTCGATCGCAATCGTTCCGTTGGCGAAACTCAGCGTATGGCTGCCGTCGCCCCAGCGCCCGTGTCCGCCCAGATCGAGCCGGCGCACGACGGTTTCGCGGTAAGTGTGCGGCGTGAGCTCATCGATCCGCACGATCGCCAAACCGCAGCCG
>Ga0182024_10013057_pt1 | contig 16299 bp, 4 predicted proteins | sample P32metaG_FD_120480 | JGI IMG/M metagenome (GOLD analysis project Ga0182024, IMG submission 120480) | Permafrost microbial communities from Stordalen Mire, Sweden - P3-2 metaG (Illumina Assembly) | ecosystem: Environmental > Terrestrial > Soil > Wetlands > Permafrost | place: Sweden: Stordalen... | reverse complement strand
GAACTGCTCGACCCGCTGCCCATGCCCGAGCTGGAACCGGAACTGGAGCCCGAACTGCTCGACCCGCTGCCCATGCCCGAACTGGAACCGGAGCTGTATCCCGAACTGCTCGACCCGCTGCCCATGCCCGAGCTGGAACCGGAACTGGAGCCCGAACTGCTGGAACCGCTGCTCGTCCCCGAGCTGGAGCCCGTGACGCCCCCGCCCCAGGCGAGGTCATACGTGCCCGACTCGCTCAACGTGCTCGTCTCGCTCCACACGTCGCCGTGGCCGTAGGGGTGCGTCCCCGCCATCCCCGACGACTGGAGGTAGTAACTCCCCGTGGCGCCGCCCGTGAGCGTGAAACTCGACAGCGACAGCTGCCCCGTTACGCCGGTGTAGGGGTTGGGCGGCGTGGACGTCCAACTGCCCTGGCCGCTTGCCGTGTAACTGCCCTGGCCGGACGCCGTCGCCGTGGACGAGTCGTTGCCCGACGTCGGCCCCGTGTAGGTGTCGTTGCTCGTGTTGGCGTAGGTGAAGCTGTCGGCCCCCTTGGCCGTGAAGCTCACCAAGGACAGCGCGAAACTACCGCCGCCGTAGGTCCCCTGCTCCGTTACCGTCCCCGACTGCGCCTGGTACGTCACCTGCGAGAAGCCGTTGCCGCCGGTGCTGGTGTAGGCCTGTCCCGACGTGTTGACCCCCGAGGCCGTGCTGGAGCCGCCCGAGGACTGGCTTTGCAGCGCCGTCAGCGACGTCGTCGCCGTCAGATTGTAGCTGGACAGGCTCCAGCTGCCGTTACTGTATTGGCCGCCCGCGTACAGCTGGGCGCCGGAACTCTGCCAGCAATCCAGCCCGCTGCTCTGGGTGTTGACGGCGTTGAGGTTTTGCTGGCCGGCGGTGTTGGTCGTGGCCGTCTGCTGGGCCGACGACAGGAACGTCTCCACGCTGTTGGCCGTCTCGCTATAGGCCACGCTGGACAGCGCGAAACTCCCGGATGCGAACGTCCCCTCTTCATGGTCGGTGTACGAATACAGGCCGACGCCGGTGGTGGTGGCGTTGCCGGACCCGACGCTGGTACTGGTGCCGACGCCGCCTTGGCCCATCGGCTGGCCCATCATGGTCAGGCACTGGTTGCCCGTCGCCGCCATGGTCTGGGCGGAGTTCTGGGTCTGGTACTGCTGCTGCGTGTAGCTGCTCAGGCCGCTGGCGTCGTAGAAGACGCAACTGAGGCTGACGGCCCCGTTGACCGGCATGGCGCCCGTCTCGCTCAAGGTCGAGTGGGAATAGCTGTAAAGGTTCGTAACCAGGTCGCTGGCGACTGTGGAAAGGCTCGTGGAGTTCAGCGATCCGCTACTGTAGGTCAGGCCGCCGTGGTAGCCGGCGTTGGCGCTCGTGAGCGACTGGTTGACGACTTGCGTGGTCAGGGCGGTCTGGCCGCCGGCCGTCGTCTCCGCCGCCGTCTGGTCCAGCGACACGCTCGACAGCGACCAGCCGCCGGGGCCGGACGACCCCGCCTCGTACAGCGTCGTGGAGTTAAAGGTGTAGTCGTCGCTGACGCCGTTGGAGTACTGATACGTCGTGGTGGTCGTGGACGAGGCGTTGGTGGAACCGCCCTGCTGCATCAGGGAGGCGTAGCCGACGTCGGTGTTGACGCCGGAGTTGCTCTGCGAGCCGTTGGAGCCCTGGACGTTCGTCTGCGTGGAGCTGGCGATCACGTGCTGCTGGTTGGTGGCGGCGCTTCCCGTGTACGCCTGCCAGACCACGCTGGCGAAGGCGAAGCAACCGTTGGCGTAGGTCCCCTCCTCCGAGAACTCGGCGTCGGAGTAGGTCTGCTGCGTCCGCGTCTGCGTGCTGTTCTGGGTGAAGGTCGAGGCGGAGGACTGCCAGGTGGCCAGGGCGTACTGCACCGTGCCGCCGCCCGTCTGCCAGGGGTACACGGTGACGGACGAGGAACTGCCGCCCTGGCTGGAGCCGTTGCCGCCGCTGGCCGTGCCCGTACTGTACTGCGCCGACGTGACGCTGTCGGTGGCCGACGCCTGGTAGTTGACGCTGGTCAGGCTGTAGGCGTTGGAGGCGTCGGCGGCGCCGTTATAACTGCCGGCGGCGTAGTAGGAGTTGTCGTTGGTGGCCACGTCCGTGACCGACACCGTGGTCAGGCCGGTCTGCGTGGAGTAGCTGGCCAGGCCGTGGCCGCTGGAATACTGGTTCAGGGCGCCCGCATAGGTCGACCCGACCGGCGAGCAGGACAGCGCGCTACTGCTCTGGTTGGAGCCGGTCGCGCCGCCCTGCGTCGAGCTTTGCGTGGTGAATTCCTGCGTGGTCTGCACGCCGCTCTGGCCGCTCTGGTAGACCAGGCTGGAGAAGCCGTAGACGCCGTTGGCGGCCGTGCCCGCCTCGTACAGGCTGCTGCTGGACAGCGACAGGGCGCTGACGGTGGACAGGCTCGTTTGCGTGAAACCGGCGTTGCCGGACTGGCTGCTCTGAAGCGAGCCGGAACCGCCGGAGGAACTCGTGCCGGAGGCGCCGCCGTTGCCGTTGCCGCTGGCGTTGACGCTGCCGTAGCTGGCGGCGCTGGCGTTGGACCCGCTCTGCACGCCGCTGTTGGTCGTCACCGAGATGGTGGTTTCCACGGCCGACTGGTTGACGACCACGCTGGACAGGCTCACGCCGCCCGGCCCGGAACTGCCGGCCTCATAGACGCTATAGAAACTCGTTTTATCGTCTTGCACCGACGTGGCGTCCCGACCCGACTGCGTCGTGGCGCCGTCGGCCGACAGCGAGGACGTGTTTTGCGCGGAGGCGGCGTTGGTGTAGGAGTAGCCGGCCATGCCCATGTAGGGGGCCACGTCGGCGGACTGCGTGGAGGTCGTGCCCGCGTCGTAGGCGCTACTGGAGCTGTCGGCCGACGTGCCGGTGAAGCTCCCGGCGCCGGTCTGCACGTAGGTGGACGCCGACGCGGCCTGGTACTGGTAGACCATGCTGGCGAAGGCGTAGCTGCCGCCGGCGAACGTCCCCAGCTCCGTCGCGCCGGTCGTGGTCGAGCCGGTCTGGGTGTAGGTCTTGACGGCCGACTGGTTGAATGTGCCGGCCGACGAACTGAACGAGGAGGCGGCGTTGGAGTTCGTGGCCGTGCCCGGCGCCCCGTAGGGCAGGGAGCCGGTGGACGAGCCGGAGTTGGTGGAGCAGCCGTTGCTGTAGGCCGTGCCGTTGGTGGTCGAGGTGCTGTCCTGCCAGACCGTGGCGGCGTCGGTGCTCGACGACGACAGGTTGACGCTACTGTAGGCGTAGCTGCCGCCGGCGAAGACGCCGGCCTCGTAGGTGGTCTGGGTGGAACCGACGACCTCGGTGAGGCTTGTCAGGCTCACGCCGCTCTGGTAGCCGGTCGAGCCGGCGCCGGTGGCGTTGGTGTTGAGGTAGGAACCGGACAGGCCCATCGCGCCCGAGCCGGCCCCGCTCGTGGCGGTGGACGCGGAGCCGGCGGTGAGGCCGACGCTGGCGCCGCTGGTGTAGCTCTGCAACGTGCCGGCCGTGGCCGTGGCCGCCCGGAAGACCACGCTCGAATAGCCGTAGCCGTTGACGGGGTCGTAGGCGCCGAGTTCGGTCCAGACCGACGAGGCGCTTCCGGTTTGGACGTTGGCGCCTGCGGAGGCGTCCGTGTACGTACCGGAGGCGGATTGGTGCTTGGTCGTGGTCCCCTGGCTGGCGAAGGGGCCGCCCATCCCCATCGAGCCGGAGGCGCCGCCGCTCGAGGTGGTCGTGGCGGCGCTGGCGTTGCTATACGAGCCGCTGTCGGCGGACGCCGCCGTTTGCAGCCGCGTCTGGCTGGCGGTGGAGGTCGCCACGTAGGCGATGGTGGACAGGCTGTAGCTGCCCAGGGCGTAGACGCCGGCCTCGTGCAACGACTGGCTCGAGCCGTACACCTGCGTCTGGCCGGAGAATTGGCCGCCGGTCTGGGAGTACGTGTCGGCGGCGGAGGCGGTGGACTGGGTGACGCTGCCGTTGTTGACGCCGCTAGACGCGGCGGTCAGGCTGTCGGTCCCCGATCCGCCGTAGACGCTGCTCGACGTGTTGACGTTGGTCCCGGTCTGCGTGCCGGCGGCGTCGTAGGCCCAGGAGGTGTAGGCGTAGCTGCCGTTGGCGTAGACGCCCCGCTCGGACAGGGTCGAACTGCCGGTCCCGCCCTGGGTCGTGGCGGCGGACGTGGCGTCCTGGTAGGCGTCGCTAAATTGGCTTTGCGAGTTCGTGTATCCGGTACAGGCCGTCGACGCGAACTGGCTGAGGGTGCTGCCCGACCAGCTGTCCGTGCCGCTGTCGTTGGCCCGTTGGGCGGTCAGCGAGTAGGAGGCGCCGCTGTCGCTCTCGCGGTAGGAGACGCTGGTGAAGGCGTAGCCGCCGGGGCCGTCGCTGCCGGCGTCGTAGCTCGTCGAAGTGGAGTTGGCGGAGGAACTTTGGCTGAACGTCGCGCTCGCGGTCCGCGCGTAGTTGCTCTGGCCGCTCTGGGTCGAGGAGTTCAGACTGCCGGAACCGGACGAGCCGAGGCCGGAGGCGCCGGCCTGGTTGGAGGAGGCGGTCCAGTGCAGCGCCGTCGTGCCGTTGGAGGCGCTCTGGCCAGCCAGCTGCGACGTGCCGCTCTGGCTGCTGGACTGCTGGAATACCACGCTGCCGAAGTTGAAGGCCCCGGCGGCGAAGGTCCCCCGCTGCGACTGGGAGGAGTGGTCCGACCCGGATTGGCTGAGCGTGTCGCCCGACGAGGCGGTGTAAGCGTCGGACGACGTTTGCACGTAACTGCCGCCGGCAAACGCGCCACCCGTGGTCAGACAGCCCAGGCCGCTGGCGGTGGAACTGTCGGTGCCGGTGGAGGCGGAGGCGTCGGTGCGCTGGGACGTCCACGTGTCACTGGAGGTCTGGGCGTCCACGACGCTGGCCAGGCTGTAGCTGGCGCCTGCGAAGACGCCCGCCTCGTACTGGGTGAAGGAGGACGAGGCGGTGGTGGCCTGGCTCCAGGCGTCGCCGCCGGTCTGGCTGAAGCTGCTTTGCGCGGCCGTGGTGAAGCTGCCCAGGCCGGCGGCCGTGCCCGTGCCGGCGGGGCCGTAGGGGCCGATCGGGCCCTGGTTGCTCCAGGTGGTTGTGCCGGCGCTTCCGCGGGTCGTGTACGTGTCGGTCCCCGCCGTCAGCGTGGCCCCGCTCTGGCCGCCGCTGGATTGGTTGACGACCGTGCCAAAGCCGAAACTGAAGTTGGCGAAGGAGCCGTACTGCTGGCTCGTGCCGCGGTCCCACCCGGACTGGGCGTAGCTGTCGTGGGACGCGCTGACGAACGTGGTGACGCCGCTCTGGGTGGCAGTGCTGATGCTCAAGGCGTTGGCGCCGCCCTGGCTCACGGTCTCTTGCGTCTGGCTGAGGGTCCCGGAGGAAAAGCTGTCGTCCGAGCCGCTTTGGGTCCAGTGGTCGGCGTTGCGCGAGACGTAGGCCGTGGACGCCAGCGCGAAGGCGCCGTGGTCGTAGACGCCCGCCTGGTAGGTGGCCTGGCTGAACACGCCGGCGTCGCCGCTCGTGGAGGAGGAATGGCTGGAAAAGCCATAATTCGACGTGGCGGAGCTGGAATAATAGCCCAGGCCGCTGGCCAGCGGCGTCGTGCTGCTTTGCAGGCTGAGCTCGGCGCCGGTCTGGGAGGCGGACTGGACGCCGTCAGAAGTGAACGTGCCGTGCATGCCCGAGTCGTAGACGTAGCACGACAGGCTATAACTGCCGCCGGCCGCGGCCCCCACCTCGGTCAAGGCGTAGTGGAGCGACCCCGCTTGCACCAGCGTATCGGCGGAGTCGGCCTGGCCGGTGTAGACGCCGGTCACGGACGTGTTCTGCGTGGCGCCGGCCCCGGTTTCGGTGAAGCTGCCCAGGTCGGTGGTGGTGTGGGTCGCGTCGGTCTGGTCGTAGGAGAAGGTCGCGGCGGCCGACTCCGTCAGGCTGACCTGGTCGAAGCGGTAGGCGCCGTTGTCGTAGCTCGCCTGGTCGGAGAGGGCGAACGTCCCCTGGCCCGACTCGCTCCGATTCAGCGAACTGGTCTCGGCGAACGTGCCGCTGCCCGACTCGCTGGAACTGTTGAAGAGGTTGCCGGCGCTCAGCGAGCCGCCGGAGGACTGGCTCGTGAACGTCCCGGCCGTGGTCTCGGTGCCGCTCAGGTTCAGGGCGTAGCTGCCGCCGCCCTCGGCGTTGTACGCCACCGAATTCAGGCTGAAACCGCCATACCCGTAAGTCCCGCTTTCGGCGAGGTTATAGCTGGCGCCGCTGCCGCCCTCCGCATAGGAGTACGTCAGGAGGTTGTTGAACTGGAAGTTCTCGCTGCCGCTTTGGCCCGGCGCCACGGCGCCCGTTTGGGCGCCGACGCCGGTCTCGACCACCGTGCCCGCTTCCGTGAACTGGAAGCCGTAGCCCAGGAAGGGTTGATCGACCGTTGGGTTGCCGGTCTCGGCATAGGCCACGCAGGTCAGCGCGTACCCCGACGAGCCGCCGGAGCCTTGCTCCGCCAGCGTGAACGTGTCACTGCCCTGGTTGGTGTAAGAGAAGGAGTCCGTGAGGGCGTAGGCGAAGCTTTGCGTGCCGCTTTGCAGCATGTCCGGCAGGGGCTGATTGCCGACGCCCGTGACGGTCTCCTGGCCGGTCACATTAAAGACGTAACTCTCGGCGCCGCCCGTCTCGGCCACGGTGAGGGCCGACGCCGTCGTGCTGCCGAGGTTCAGGCCGTTGTCCTGAATGACGCGCTGCGTAAGGTCGGACCAGTTGAAGCCCTCCCATAGGTAGGCGTCCAGCACGGCCGTCCCCAGGCTGGTCGCCGTCAACGACTCGGCGCCGCTCCGGTTCGCCGTCGTGTCGCCGGCCCCATCGGTCTCCACCAGGGACCAGCTCAGCAGGGCCGTCTGCGTCAGCGCGACGCTGGTGAAGGAGGAATAGCCGGAGTTGTTGAGGGTCCCTTGCTCCGACAGGCTGAAGCTCACCAGGCCGGTTTCGGTGAAGGTGAACGAACCGGCCCCCAGCGCGCCCGTTTCTTGCAGGCTGAGGTTGTAGGCGCCGCCGTCCGTCAGGGAGACGTCCCCGGCCAGGGAGATGGAACCCGACTTCAGCCCCAGCTGCGACTCCAGCTCGTCGCTGGCCGGCCGGAACAACTGCAACGTCTGGTTGGTCTGGTTGATCCCGCCCAGCGGGTCCAGGCGCTGGGGCATCCAGGCGTTCAGGGTCATCAGGAGCCGGTTTTCCAGGGGCTCCAGGAAGAGGTAAAGGGTCCGGCGGGCCGGTCCCGAGGGGGCCCTTTTCTTCCGGCGGAAGAGCGTTTTCTTGAGCAGGCCGCCAACCCAGCGGAACGACAGGATCGCCATGGGCGAGATCTCCCTTGATCTACCTGAACAAGGAGAACGGACGCAAAGGAAGGGGCGCCAAAACCTTGGTGCTACGCGCGGCGGGCGTGGTATCCCGCTTCGCACCCATTCGTCGGCCGCGCGCCGCCTTACCTTGGGGACGCCTTGCTGACTTGATGTGGCGCGCTTTTATCCTCTACTTCTAATACGGGCGGCGCCGCGAACTGTTACGCGCCCGGTGAATTTTTTCGCGCGGGCAATATAATTCCATTCAAGTCCGACGACTGATCGTTGGCCTGGAACAATGTCCGTCCGAAAAAGCGGAAGGGGCGTTTTCAGGAGGCCGTCCAGATGGATCCCGAGCGCACCAAAGAGCACCTGAGCCAGATCCATACCCTGTGGACAACGGTAAGACGGGCCCATGGGGGCTCCGCGAGCGCCGCCGCCCAGCTTCGCCTGCTGGAGCGCTACGGCGCGGCAATCCGCCGCTACCTGCGCGGCGCCTTGCGCGACCCCGACGCGGCCGAGGAGGTCTTCCAGGAGTTCGTCTTCCGTTTTCTCCGCGGCGATTTCCGCCGCGCGGACCCCGACCGGGGCCGCTTCCGCGACTTCTTGAAAACCGCCTTGTATCGCCTGGTGGTCGATCACCAGAGGCAGAACCGGCGGTGGCCCGAACCGCTGACCGCCGACGGGCCAGAGCCGGCGGACCCGGAAGATGCAGCCTCGGCCCTGGACCGGGAATTCCTGGCGGTCTGGCGCGAGGCGCTGCTGGGGTATGCCTGGGAGGCGCTGGGGGAGCACGACCGGCGGACGGGCCAAATCCTCTCTCTCGTGTTGCGCTTCCACATCGAGCACCCTAAAGTCCGGTCCCCCGAGGCGGCGCGGCAACTGGGCGCGCGGCTGGGCAAAGCGCTCTCGCCCGAGTGGGTGCGCAAGTGGCTGGCCCGCGCCCGGCGGCAGTTTGCTGACCTCTTCCTGGACGAGGTGGCGCGGTCGATACAAGACCCCCGGCCCGAGTCGCTGGAGCAGGAGTTGGTCGAACTGGGCTTGCTCGACGCCTGCCGCCCCGCCCTGGAACGGCGGCGCGAAAGCATTTTGAGCTGACCCCTTGCGTCGGCGTTGGACCAAAAGCCCTGCGGCAAGGAGGGCCGGCGCGGTTACGAATGCGCCCGGTCGATCCGCCATCGGGGAAACGAAGGCGGACGTCGGCCGCCGGCGCCAAGCGGATGAAGCGAACGTCACCTCCCGGAGTGCCCAAGAATGTCCCTTCGCCACCTGTTCGGCCCGGTCACCGGAACCTTCGCGGACCAGAACTTGCACGCCCAGCGCCGCAGCGGCCTGTGTTTGGCCTTCGGCCCGGACGGCGGCGCGGACGTCGCCGTCCGTTCAACCGACTCCTGGGAGGACGTTCGCCGGCGTTTTCCCGACGGCTGGGAGCCGGATTTCCTGGCGCTGAACCTGGCGTACGGCTTCGTTCCCGCCTTCCTGTGGCGGGCGCCCCTCCCCAAGGTGGGGCTGGCAACCGACTGGAACCTGCTGTGGCATTACTACCGGGGCCGGCTGCCCCGCTGCGACCTCGTGCTGACCGACGGGGCCGGGGCGGAGGCGCTGGCCCGCGAAGGGATTGCGGCGCGGGCCGCGAACCTGTACGGCTGCGAACGGATGTTCGTGGAGGAGACGGCGCCCCCGGCGGGATTGCGGGACGTTGACGTGCTGTTTGTGGGCAACCTGAACCCCGCGGTGCAGCGCGAACGGGCGCCCTGGCTGGCGCGCCTGGCCCAGCTGGGCCGGCGCTGGCGCGTGCAGGTCCGAACGGGCATCTTTGGGGAAGCCTACCGGCGGCTGCTGAACCGCGCCCGCATCGTCTTCCATTTCAGCGCCCGCGGCAAGCTGGGGCGGCGCGCCTTCGAGGCGGCCAACGCCGGCGCCTTGATTTTCCAGGAAGAGGGCAACCGCGAATTGCCCGCCTACTTCCGCGACCGCCAGGAGTGCGTCTATTACCGGCCGGACAACCTGGAAGAGCTGATCGGCCACTACCTGGAGCACGAGCAGGAGCGGCTGGCCCTGACGGAAGCGGCCCGCGCGCGGGCGCGGTCGTGCCGCTTCGAGGACCTCTGGCAAGAGCAGGTGGACGAGATCGAGAGGGGCTGGCCCGGGTTGCGCGACCGGGCCGGGCGGCCGGACCTCGCGGACGCCTGGCAGGACCTGTCCACCCGCTCCTGGCAGGCGCTGGCCGGCGGCCGCTTCGAGGACGCAGCGCTGGTGGCCGACCTGGAAAGGGAGTGGAAAGCGGCCCCCGACGCGGCGCCAATAGCCAATATGGCGGGCTGCATGCTCTGGCGGCAAGGGCGGGCGCGAAGCCCCGCCGGCGTGCTGGGCGAGGTGGCCGCCGAATTCTTTCGCCGGGCTCTGGCCGTCCAACCGGGGTTCGTCCTGGCGGGCTTAAACCTGGCCGAGGCCCTGGAGGCGGCCGGCCGCCGCGCCGAGGCCGTCGAGACCGCCCGCCGGACCCTGGAGGCCGTGCATCGCGCGGTCGAACTCGACCCGGCCAGCCTGGAAGGCCTGCCCCTGTGCCAGGCGTTCGACTCTTTGCACGTCGAATGGGAACGCGCCGCCTGGGCGGCCGCGGGTCGCTCTGGGGCGGAGGCCCGCGCCAAGCGGGACTTGATTTTGTGGAAGTTGCACGGCCTCTTGGCCGCCTGGACCGGGGAATTGCCCCACTTCTATGAAGCCGCTTTGCGCCGGCCCGAGCTGCCCGGCGGCTTGGCCGCCCTCGGTGCGGCGCTGGTTCGGGCCGATCGTGTGCAGGAGGCCGTGGAACACCTGCGCCGGGCCGTGGCGGACAACCCCCTGGACCGGGAGGCGGCCCGGGCCTTGTTCCACGCCCTCGCGGTCGCCAACGACCCGGAGGGGCGGCGGCGCCTCGGCGACGACCGCCGCCTGCTGGCCCGCGCAGCGCCCCAGATCGTCCCCGCGGAAAGCTGGTTCGCCGAGCCGCGGCCGCGGGGCAACGAGTTGGCGTCCGTCATCGTCTTGTGCGGCAACCGGCTCGAAGGCACGCGGCCGTGTCTGGAAAGCATCCTGCGGCATACTCGGCCGCCCTACGAACTGATCTTGATCGACAATGGCTCCGACGACGGCGCCCGCGCCTACCTGGAGGAAGTCCGTCGCCGTCCCGGCCCGGCGCGCGTTGAGGTGATGCGCCCTGAAGGCAACCTGGGGTTCGCTAAAGGCTGCAACCAGGGGCTCGCCAGGGCCAGGGGCCGCTACGTGGCGTTCCTGGAAAGCCACGCGGCGCTGACGCCGGGCTGGCTGGAGTGCCTGGCGGCCTTGGCCTTGCACGAGTGGCCGTCCGTGGGGTTGGTCGGCCCGGTGACCAACGCCGCCTTGGGGCCGCAGGGCGTTGCCGTGGATTACCGGGGACTGGAAGACTTGGACGCTTTCGCCGCCCGCCGCCGCCGCGCCTGGTCCGGGCGGATGGCGCCCGTGAACCGACTGAGCGGCTTTTGCCTGCTGACGCTCCGAGAGGTGCTGGACCGCGTCGGGGGACTGGACGAGCGGTTCGACCTCGGATCCTTCGCGGACGCGGACCTGTGCCTGCGCGTGCGGGAAGCCGGACTCCGCCTGCTGTTGGCCCAGGACGTTTTCGTGCATCACGGGGGTTGCGACACGGAAGCCCCGGCCGCCGATGCGCGCCGGCGGACGGACCAGGACCTCGACCGGTTCCAGGCCAAGTGGGGGGCCGAACTGGCGGCGGCGTTTCAGCCCCCACCGCCGGCCGAGGCAGCGGAAGCCGCCGCGCCGGCCCCGCACGGGGACGGAGAACCCGTGCCCGTGGTCGCACCCGCCCTTGCCGACGACCCGGCGCGGACGGGCGTTTCCCTGTGCATGATCGTCCGCAACGAGGAGGCCAACCTGCCCGACTGCCTGCGGACGGCGGAGGGGTTGTTCGACGAGATCGTCGTGGTGGACACCGGCTCGACGGACGGGACGCGCGAAGCCGCCCGGCGTTTCGGGGCCAAGGTGTTCGAGTTCCCCTGGGTGGACAGCTTCGGCGCCGCCCGCAACGAAAGCGTGCGCTGCGCCTCGGGCAAGTGGATCATGTGGCTGGACGCCGACGACCGGCTGGACGCCGACAACCGCGAGCGCCTCCGCAAGGTGCTCGCCGGCCTGGGGGAGGAGCGGGACGCTTACGCCGTCCAGGTGCGATCCGTCCTGGACGCCGACCGCACCGCTTTCCGCCTGCTGGACCAGGTGCGCATCTTCCGCAACCTGGCGGCGATCCGCTGGGACTACCGCATCCATGAGCAGATCTTGCCGGCCGTCAACCGGGCTGGGGGCGTGGTCCGCTGGACCGACGTGATCGTGGACCACGTGGGCTACCAGGACGCGGCCCTGCGACGGCGGAAGCTGGAGCGCAACCTGCGCCTGCTGGAACTGGACGACGCCGAACGGCCCGACGATTCCTTCAGCCTGTTCAACCTGGGCTGGACCTTGCTCGACCTGGGCCGGATCGCGGACGCCCTGCCCCGCCTGCGGCGCAGCCTGGAGACGGCCCGGCCGGACTCGTCCATCCTGCGCAAGCTCCACCACCTGCTGGCCGTGGCCCAGCGCCAGCTCGGCGCGCCCGAGGAAGCCTTGCAAGCCTGCCGGGAAGGGCTCCAGCGGTTCCCGGACGATGCGGAACTGCTCCTGGAGGAGGGGCTGATGCTGCGGGACCGGGGCGACCTGGCCGGCGCGGAACTGAGCTGGTCGCGGCTGTTCGAGCCGAGGCAGGGAAAGTATTTTTCCAGCGAGGAGGTGGGCCTGCGCGGCTTCCGCACCCGCCAACTCCTGGCCGAGATTTTCGCCCGTCAGGAGCGCTGGGCCGAGGCCGAAGTGCAGTGGCGGGCCGCCCTGGAGGAGCGCCCCGATTTTGAGCCGGCCTGGCAGGGGCTGGCGGAACTGTACCTGCGGCTAGGGCGCTGGGCCGACCTGGAAGAGTTGCTCCAGAAACTGGACGGCCGCGGCGTCGCGCCGCCCAAGGTGGGTTGGTTGCGGGCGCGGGGACAGGTGCAGCGCAAGGAACACGCTGCGGCGCGGCGGACCCTGGCGGAGGTCATCGCCCGGGACCCGCAGGCGCTCGGCCCGCGGGTCTTGCTCAGCCAGGCGCTGCTGCAAGAAGGCCGGAACTGGCCGGCCGCCGAAAAGGCCCTGCTGGACGTGTTGGAACTCGACGCGGAAAACAAGGACGCGCAGCACAACCTCCAGGTCTTGAAGCGGCAACGGGGCCGGCCCGCGCCCGCCCTTTCTCTCTGACAACGCGGCGGCCGCGACCTTACCAACGGTCGTCGGGGGCGTAACCCAGGGCCTGGAGAAGATCGCCCGCCTCGGCCTTGAATGCGGCCTTGTCCAGCCGGGTCATGTCCGTTTTCCAGCGGCCGAGGGCGCGGTCGGTCAGCGGGCGGGCGGCCTGTTCCGTGCCGGCTTCCAAAGGCTCTCGGCGCCGGTCCCTGGCGTGGTAGGACAGGACCGCATCGTCCCACGGTTCGCCGATGAACTCCAGCACGCGCCGCAGGGTCGCTTCCGGGTCGGCGACCAGGTGTTCATAGCGGACTTCGAGTACGCGGCCGGCGACGGCCGGGTGTTCGGCCTGCCGCCGGGCCAGCGAGACCACCTCGCGCCAGTAGCGGGCGGCGTTGGCGACGTTTTGGACGTAGTCCCATTTGCGACCCGTCAGCGGGTTGATCCAGTTCATCGTGACGAGCGAGCAGGCCACGTCGCGGCCGTCGCGCACCACATGGAGGAAACGGGCGTCGGGGAAGATTTCCGCCAGGGGGGCCGTAAAAAGGATGTTGTGGGGCGTCTTTTCCGCCCAGCGGGGTTTGCCGGAGGCGCGCCGGAAGTTCTCCGCCAGCCCTTCGATGAACTCCCGAAACCGCCGTTGCAGGTCCGCCGGCGCGACGTGGTAACTCTCCAGGACGGGGGCGAAGTTGCGCGTCAGGTTCAGGTACCATTCCGCGATGGAAGGGAGGACTTTCAGCTCCGGGCCGCAGCAGATGCGCGGGTGGGCGTCGAGCATGACGCGCAGCAGCGTCGTGCCCGAGCGGCCGGCCCCGCCGATAAAAACAGGCCCGCATTGGTCGTTGGGTGTCACGGGATTCCCCGACGAAAAACATGGACCGGACCAGCGGCCGAGTCCCGGCAACGGCCGCCCTGATAAAGGACAGTGTACCAACTCGGACGGCGGCGACGCCGTCTCCCCCATCGGCCGTAGGAATCGGGAGACGGCGGGCGGCCCGGCGTGAGGGCGGATCGCCGGCCCGCCCGCCGGAACCTATCCTAACGGGGCTCCGTCATGGCCGCCCGGCATTCTTTTGGGAGGCGCATGGGACCGGGACTTCGCGTTCTCCGGCGATCTCAATATCCGTCATGGACCAGAACCTCTTCGCCGTCGCCGTCGGGTTCCAGGAAACCGGCGCCTTCGCCCAGGCCCGGCAACTCTATCGGCGGTTGCTGGCGGAGCAGCCCGACGGCGCCGAGTTGTGGCGGCGCCTCGGCGAGGCGTGCCAGGCCCTCGGCGACCGGGCCGCGGCGGAGGCCGCCCACCGCCGGGCGCTGGAGTTGGAGCCGCACGCCGGTGCGTACAACAATCTCGGCATTGTCCTCATGGAGCAGGGCCGCTTTGACGAGGCGGCCTCTTGTTACCACCGCGCGCTCCAGCTGCTCCCCGGCTACGCCGAGGCGTACAACAACCTCGGCATCGCCCGGATGGACGCGGGCCGGCTGGACGAGGCCGTGGCTAACTGCCGCGAGGCTCTCCGCCTCCGGCCCGACTACCCCGCGGCGCACAACAACCTGGGCATGGCCCTGGCGCGGCAAGGCTTGCTTCCGGAGGCTGAGGCGAGCTACCGGCGCGCGGCCCAGCTCCAGCCCGACTTCACCAAGGCCTACGGCAACCTCGGGCATCTCCTTCGCGGCGCCGGCCGCCGCGAGGAGGCGGCCGCCGCCTACCGCCAGGCCCTGGCCACGGCGCCCGGCGACCCTGCCCTCCACGACGACTTGGGGGTCACGCTGCTGGGCCTGGGAAAGGTCGCGGAGGCGGAGGAGTGCCACCGCCAGGCCCTCCGCTGCCAGCCGGACTTCGCCTCGGCCTACAACAACCTCGGCGTCGCCCTGTTGGAGCAGGACCGCTGGGACGACGCGATGCTGAGCTTCCGCCAGGCCCTCTTCCTTAAGCCCGACTTGGTCGAGGCCCACTACAACCTGGGCCGGGGCTGCCTGGAGCGCGGCATGGCCGACGAGGCGCTGGCCAGCTTCGAGGAGGCGGTGCGGCTCAAGCCCGACGCGGTCGGGGCGCTGAACAACCTGGGCAACGCCTACAAGGACCAGGGCCGGCTCGACGAGGCCGTCGCCTGCTACCGCCAGGCCCTGGCCGCCGCCCCGCACGACGCGGCGCTCCACAGCAACCTGCTCTTCTGCCTGCTTTACCACCCCCGCCTGGCGCCCGACGAGGTCTTCCGCGAACACCTGGAGTTCGGCCGACGCCACACGCCGCCTCCGCCCGCCCCGGCGCAGCCGCTTCCCGTCGAGCCGCTGGCCGGCCGCCGCCTGCGCGTGGGCTACGTTTCCGCCGACTTCCGGCAGCACGTTGTGGGGTGGTTCATCGAGCGCGTCTTGGCCGCGCTAGACCGCGAACACTTTGAAGCCTTCTGTTACTCCGATGTCCGCAAGGCCGACGCCGCGACCGAGCGCATCCGCGGGGGCGTGGAGCACTGGCGCTCTCTGGTGGGATGGTCCGACGACCGGGCCGCGGACCTGGTGCGCCAGGACCGCATCGACGTGCTGATCGACCTGGCCGGCCACACCGGCGGCAACCGGCTGCCGATGTTCGCCCTGCGGCCCGCGCCCGTGCAGGCCACCCACTACGGCTACCCGGCGACCACCGGCCTGGCGGCGATGGACTACCGGATCACGGACGCCGACGTCGATCCTCCCGGCTTCACGGAGCGCTGGCATACCGAGGAACTGGTCCGGCTGCCGGGGGCGTTCTGGGTCTACCACGGCGGGCCGCCGCTGGAGGTCGGGCCGCCGCCCGCGGCGCGGGCGGGGCGCTTCACTTTTGGCTCCTTCAACAACCTTGCCAAGGTTACGGAGGAGGTCCTCGCTCTGTGGGCGCGGGTCCTGCGGTCGGCGCCGGACGCCCGGATGCGGTTGTCGGCCGGCAAGGGAACGGCGGGCGAGCGGCGGGTTCTGGGAGCGTTCGCCCGGGCCGGCGTGGACGTGAGACGCATCGCCTTGGTGGAGCGGCGGCCGTTCGAGGACTATTTCCGCCTGCATAACGACGTGGATGCTTGCCTGGACCCTTTCCCCTTCACCGGCTGCAACACCACCGCCGACGCCTTGTGGATGGGCGTGCCTGTGGTCACGCTGGCCGGCAAGACCTGCGTGTCCCGTCAGGGCGCGGGCCTTTTGAGAGCGGTCGGCTTGGAGGATCTGGTCGCCGAGACGCCCGACGGTTACGTGGACGTCGCCGCGCGGCTGGCGGCCGACGCGGGCCGGCTCGCGGCCTTGCGCGCAGGGTTGCGCGCCCGGATGATCGCGTCGCCGCTGATGGACGAGGGGCAGTTCACCCGCCGCCTGGAGGCGGCCTACATCGCGATGTGGCAAAAGCGACGGCGGTGAAAGACGCCGGAGAGTAGCAGCCAGTCCGAACGCTCACTCCTGGCAGCATTGTTTCGGCCGGACCATTTGCCCGCCCGCCGAGGGAACTTTCAAAACCGGTTTCATGGCTTCCAGCACGGCGAGCACCTCGTCGAACGTCTTGTGCCGGTGTGCGACGTCCTGCTCGATGCACCGCTCCAGAAGGTCTCCTAGTGGGTCACTTGCTATGGACATAGCCATAAGTTCGCTGGCCCTTTCGCGCGACCGGCCGCCGCGTCTGCGCCCCCGAACCACCGAGGCGGCGCCGACGCTCGCGCTGGCGCTTCCGTCG